>ERZ1292633.721-Hain-H41-02um-R1-721-length-37190-cov-5_pt1 | contig 37190 bp, 34 predicted proteins | sample MGYA00564406_ERZ1292633 | MGnify/ENA primary metagenome ERZ1292633 (study PRJEB36523, sample SAMEA6512639) | groundwater metagenome | collected 2019-01-08 | study: AquaDiva: Metagenomics assemblies of 32 groundwater samples
TTTGAATAATAACAGCTACATTTTCTCCAACTATTCCTTTTATTTGATTTACAATTTTCCCTTCAATAGCATCTTGACCAAAAAACCAACCTGTTAAAGTTATCAAAATTATAAGTATTGGTGGTAAAGAAAAAACGGTGTAATAAGAGATTGCAGCTCCCATTTCCATTGCTTTATCTTTTTGCCATTGATAAAAAACCTCTTTTAGAAATGAGAAAATATTTAATATTATTTCCCAAATTTTTTTTAAAACCATTAATAAAAGACTCCCAGATTACTGAGTAATTGTTTGTATTAAAACCAAATTAATTGTATCAAAGTTTATACTACTCTCTCTTTTGATGATATAAATATTTTTAAATAGATAGAATAGACTTAATAATCTTATATTTTTTAGTAAATTTAAATTTAAATCTATTTTTTAAGAAAGAAAAGCTTTTTTATTTCTATAACTTATTTACTATAAGATTAAGTTATGTATTTTTTGGAGTTTATAAGTCATGGATCCGATAAGAAACTTGAGTAATGATTTTAGTAAAGCATTACAAACTGCCTCGACTGATAAAACAATAACAGGAAAGGAGCTTATAGATCTAAAATCTAAAGCCGTTAATGAAGATGATCATAAAGTTATCGAACTTATTGAAAAAGGTCAAAAAGATAACATAAAGTTTGATGTAAAAACCTCAGATAAAGATGTAAATTATAGTTTATCTTTTATTGAAGAAGAAAAACCTGTTTCAATCCAAAAACCAAATATAAATGATCCAAAATTCCAAATGCCAAAAACAAATTATTCTTCTTTAGGTGTTGGTGATAAAAGCATAAATCTTAATATAGAAGGTGAAAAAGGTGTTTTATATTCAAAACCAATTGGTTCTTTAGATGAAATTGCTACAAAATTTAATGATCCACATAAAGTAGCTCAACTCGTTGGTTCGATGGGATCAGCTAACTACGATCATGATAGAGCAACAGGAACTGCAATAAATGGACCAGCAGGAACAAAAAAACCTGAAGATACACTAAATGATTTTAAAGGAGTTTGTAGAGATGTTCATCAATTAGCAGCTTATATGTTAAATAAAAATGGATATGATGCTGTTCAAATGGGTTATACATCAGCTCAAACGAGCCATTCTATTACTTCTTTCAGAGAACCAAAAGGAAAAGGCTATGGAATTATAGAATATGATAAAGTTTATACACCTGAAGATATAAAAAAATTAACTGGAAGATATGCAACTTCCCCAGAAGAAGCAGTTAATGCTCTAAATTTTGGTACAGCAGCAGCTATCTATAAGTGGACACCACCAAAAGAAGGACAATCTGGTCATGTTGAAGGTGTTTTTTATACATCAAAATTTCAAAATTATCATAAAACGCTACAACTTGAACATAAAAACGAAATGTTGATTGATTCTAATTTAGGAATACAACTTGAAAAAACATTAGGTGAAAAATTTAGTATAAAAGCAGGCTTTAATCCAACAGGAAGTGCTTTCGATCCTACTTCAAAAAATGCTCTTAATGCAGCAGTTGGTTATAAATTAGGAAATGACAATAATTTTCTAAAAGCCTCAGCAGGTGTTCAATATAGACCAGAAGATGGAGCAAGGGTTGTTGGAACAACTGAATTTGTAAAAAATCCAACTTTAATTGCAGGAGTAAGAGTAGAAGGTCAAGTTAGACCGTTTAATGCAGATTTAGGTAAAGGTAATTTTACAACAACTACTTTATCTGGAAGATTAGCTGGTGGAGTGGCTTTTAATGGACAAGAAAAAAGTGATAATGGGAAAAGAATAAGTGATGGTAAATTTGGTTACGACGAAAGTTATACAAGTGGTTTACCAGATTTGAAACTTGGAGTAGAACAAAAATTTTATGGAGATTTAGGGAAAGGTTTTTCATATAGTGCATCTGCTTTTGCAAATTATGATGGTAATTTAGCTGTAGCAGGAATAGCAATGGGTGGAAATCCATTAGAATTTACTAATTTAGGGACAAATGCAAAATTAAACTATAATACAGGTAATTTTACAGGAAGTGTTTATGGTCAATTTATGCTTCATCAAGTAAATAATTTAGATAATACAACTCTTGGTATAAGTGGAAACTATAATGCAGGTAAAGTTGATTTATATGCTTCTACAGGATATTTAAGTTCAGTAGAAGGCGGTAGAGGATTTGGAGAAGTTGGAGCTAGTTATTCACCAATCAAACAACTTAGTTTTTCTGCTGGTCTAAAACAAGAACTTGTGTTACCAGGGAATGATAATAAAGCTTATGCTGGAGCAACTGATGCATTTTTAAAAGCACAAGTAAAATTTTAATTTTTATAAAAAAAATATCTACTTTAGTTAAATTTTTTTATATTAAAACTTAGTTATATATTATTTCTTTTTTAGTTCATTAAAATATTTATATGCCATAATCTCATATTATATTTTAAAGTTAGGAGTATTTTATATGTTAAAAAGTAAAATTTTTAAATCTTTGTTTGCTATTGCTTTACCACTTTTAGTTTTTGCTACACCAGTAAAAGCAGCTAGTGAATGGGAATGGAAAGATTATAATGTTCAATTTGCATTACCAGATGATATGAAAGTTACAACCAGTACAGGTGATAAATTTCTTGCTGAAGCACCAGGTCTTTCATTTGAGATTTATCCTTGGAAAGATGCAAAAGAAACTGCTCAAAATATTGCCAAAGAAGCTTTTGCTACTTTAGGAAAAGAATTAGAAGTTGATCCTAAAACTGCTAAAACTAGTGATGGAGGAGCTTTAAAAATAAATGAATATGATGCTTATTTAATGGAAGGTGAAGGAAAAGCTAAAGATGGCGGATTAATTTATGCTGTAATTGGTCTAATTGATCCTAAAAGTGAAGTTAATTTTGCAGCTTATGTTTATTTTTATTCTGAAGATAAAGATAGTGCAATAAAAAATGCCATTGATATTTTAATGAGTATAAAAAAAATGAAAAAGTAATTTATTTTACTTTTAATCGAAGAGCTAAAAATAATTTTTAGCTCTTTTTTATTTTCTATAATAAACTTAAGATCTATCAAAAATAAAAAAAGTAATTGACAGTTTAAATTAAACCATATATAATAACATTATTAGTTTAAATTAAACTAATAAGAATTTATTTTGAAGGAGTATCTTATGTTAAAAAGTAAAATTTTTAAATCTTTATTTGCAATAGCATTACCTGTTTTAATTTTTGCTACACCAGCAAAAGCAGCTAACTTTGAATGGAAAGATTATAATGTTCAGTTTGTTTTACCAGATGATATGAAAATTACAGCAAATACTGGTGAGAAGTTTGAAGCTGAATCTTCAGGGCTTTCTTTCGATATTTATCCTTGGAAAGATGCAAAAGAAACTGCTCAAAATATTGCTAAAGAAGCTTTTGCTACACTAGGAAAAGAATTAGAAGTTGATCCTAAAACTGCTAAATCCAGCGATGGTGGGGCTTTAAAAATAAATGAATATGATGCTTATTTAATGGAAGGCGAAGGTAAAGCTAAAGATGGAGCATTAATTTATGCTGTAATTGGTATGATTGATCCTGGTAGTGAAGTTAATTTTGCAGCTTATGTTTATTTTTATTCTGAAGATAAAGAAGAAGCATTAAAAAAAGCTGTAGGTATTTTAAAAAGTATAAAGAAAATGAAAAAGTAATTAATTTTACTTTTAATCAAAGAGCTAAAAATAATTTTTAGTTCTTTTATATTTTTATATATTTGCTTGACTAAATTAAAAATCTAAATTAATCTTTTACTATAATTTTTAGGAGTATTCATAATGTTAAAAACAAAAATTTTTAAGTCTTTGTTTGCTATTGTTTTACCGATCTTAATATTTACGTTACCAGTAAGTGCCGTTGATATGAGTGAATGGGAATGGAAAGATTTTAATGTCAAATTTTCATTACCAGCAGATATGAAAGTTACAAAAAGTACAGGAGAAGAATTCTCTGCTGAAGATGATTCACTTGCATTTGATATATACCCATGGAAAGATGAAACCGAAACAGCAGAAAGCATTGCAAAAGAAGCGTTTAATACTTTAGCAACAGAATTAGGAATTGATCCTAAAACAGTTAAAAAAACTGATGGTGGAAGTATGAAAATAAATGAGTATGATGCTTATTTAATGGAAGGTGAAGGTAAAGGCAAAAATGGGAATATAATATATGCTGTTGTAGGTCTTACAGATCCTACTAGTGGAATTAATTTTGCAGCTTATGTAGATTTTTGGTCAGAAGATAAAGAAGAATCATTAAAAAGAGCCGTTGATATTTTAAACAGCATAAAGAAAATGAGAAAAAATTAAATTTAATTTTTTCTCAGAGCTAAAACTATTTTTAGCTCTTTTTTTATATCCCCAAACCACCCGAGATATTAATTAATTGTCCTGTTATATTTTTTGCATATTCTTGAGATAAAAACAAACATAATTCAGCGATTTCATTGCTAGTTGTAAAACAACCTGATGGAGAAGATATTAATTCAGATTCAATTAAATCATTTTTTTCTATTTTATAATAATTTGATAATTCTTCCATATCTTTATCAAACATATCTGTTTCAACCCAGCTTGGACAAATTGCATTTACAGTTATATTATATTTTGCATATTCTAAAGCTAATGATTTTGTTAATCCATTTAAACCATGTTTTGATGCACAATACGCACTATAACACTCACCACCAATCAAACCATAAATTGAAGATATGTTTATAATTCTACCAAAGTTTTTTTCTTTCATTTTTAAAAAACATTCTTTTGTAAAAAAATAAGTTCCTATTAAATTAACCTCTATTTGCTCAATCCATTTATCAGAATTATCTTCATCAGATGGTGTTATATAAGATATTCCTGCAGAATTTATAAGAATATCAATAGTAGAAAAGCGTTCAATTATTTTATTTATGGTTTTCTTTATATCATCTATATTTTTTATATCGCATTGGAAAAAATCAGTATTTTTATTTATATTTTTTAATTCATTATTGGTATTTTCAAGCAAGTTAATATTTCTTGATATTATAGCCACATTATAATTTTTTGAAGAAAATAGTATTGCTATTTCTTTTCCAATACCTTTTGAAGCACCTGTTATTACAACTGTTTTAGACATTTAATCCCAAATAATTTTATAGATTTTTCTAATAATTAACAATAAATTTATCACATAAAAAAAATTTTTCAAATAATTTTTTAAAACAAGGCTTTATTAGATTTTAAGTATGGTATAATTACAAAAATACTTATGGAGAAAAATCTCCCTGTTTTGTTTTCTTGGAGGTATCTTGCTCACTAGTGGTTTGACCGATTTAGGTAAAGTTAGAGAAGTAAATCAAGATAATTTTGCGACCGTTGACTTGATTGGATTATATGTTGTTGCAGATGGTATGGGTGGTCATGCAGCTGGTGAAAAAGCTAGTCTTAAGGCTGTTAGTACTTTTATAGAAGTTTTTTCTGCTTATGATTTTGAAGAAAAAAAGCTCATGGGTAGCGATACAACTCTTCAAATAGAAGATGTTATAAGAATTGCACTCAAAGAATCTAATAGTAGAATAATACAAGAGTCTATTAGCAGTGTTCATCTTCAAGGTATGGGTACAACAGGTGTAATAACTGTTTATCATGAAGGTAAAGTATATGTTGGTAGTGTTGGAGATAGTAGAGGTTATTTTATAACAGATACATCAATAAAACAAATTACCAGAGATCACTCAGTTGTTCAAGATCTAAAAGAACAAGGTCTTATAACAGAAGAGGAAGCAAAAGTTCATCCATATAGAAACGTAATTACAAGATGTCTAGGAATGCAACCAGAAGTCGAAGTTGATACTTTCATCCTTGATTTTAATGTTGGTGATAGAGTTCTTATGTGTTCTGATGGTCTTACTAATTTACTCTCAAATGAAGAAATAAGAGATTTTGTTGTTCAATATGGTAATGATTTACCAGGTGCTTGTAAAAAACTAATTGATACAGCAAATGATAGAGGTGGGCATGATAATATAACTGTTGTTATACTTTATAATAACGGCTAATATTCAAAAAATTTGTAGGTTTTCAAATTAAGTGTTACTTTTAGGGAAATATGAAATAATCGAAGAAGCTGGAAGAGGTGGCATGGGAGTTGTTTATCGTGCCACAGATAAACGGCTTTCTCGTGTTGTTGCTTTAAAAGAACTAATTGTTAGTCCAACTATAATTGGTCAAGACAAAGAAGATATAATTTCCAGATTCAACCAAGAAGCTCAAACAGCAGCTCTTTTAAATCATCCTAATGTTGTAACTATTTTTGATGTTGGTGAAGAAAATGGTAGAAATTTTATTGCTATGGAATTTTTACCAGGAAAATCATTAAAAGATTATTTAGATGAAGGTTACAAGTATTCAAATGAAGAAATAGTAGATATTTTAATACAAATTTCCTCTGGATTAGAACATGCACACTCTAAAGGAGTTATACATAGAGACATAAAACCTGATAACATGAAAATGCTTGAAGGAAATACTGTCAAAATAACTGATTTTGGTATTGCAAGAATAGAAAGCAGTACATCTAATCTTACTCAAGATGGTACAATGCTAGGAACATTAGGATATATTTCTCCAGAGCAACTACATAATTCAAAAGGTGTTGATACAAGAGCAGATATATTTTCTTTTGGAGCAATGGCTTATGAAATTTTTACAAAAAAACTCCCTTTTGATGGTGGGACAGTTGGTTCAACTATTTTAAAAATAATGACAGAAAATCCTATTCCTCCAAGAAAAATAGATCCTGAAATACTTGAGCCTATAGAAAAAATAATAATGAAATGTTTAATAAAAGATCCTGACAAAAGATACCAAAAATTTAGAGAAATAATAGAAGAATTAAGCTTAGTTAAACTTTTTTTAAAAAATCCTGGTCTTTTAGCTCAAAGTTCAGAACAAGCAAGAAAAACATCTTCTGGTAGTTTTTTTGAATCTACATCTAATGCGAATCCTAATTCAATAAGAAATACACCTTCCTCTCCTTTGAATTTTAATACTTCTGAAAATAATAATCAAAGAACAACTCCAATTGCACCAGTAAATATGAATAATTCTGCTGAACATCGATTGTCATCTGGAGTAAAACCCCTTGCACCAGTAAATATGAATAATTCTGGCGAACATAGAGTTCAATCTTCAATAAAGCCAATTATCCCTGATAAATCTATTAATGATTCATCTTTTCAAACTTTTAAGCCTGCTGAACAAATAAAAGATAATAAATCGGCATATCAAAATATGATGAGAAATACTAGTAGCAGTACAGCAGGTATAACTCAAAAACCGAGTATATCTAATTTTAATCAACAATCACAAAATACTAGTTTAAATAATAATCAAAATGCTCCTGATGATATTAGAGTAATTTATTTAAGAACAATAGGTAAAAATGGAGTTGCAAAAGGTCAGTTCTCTTCACCAAGAGGTATAGCCTATTCAAATGCACATGGTGTAATACTTATAGCAGATACACAAAATAGGCGAGTTCAAGCATTTGATTCTTTGGGAACATGGCAGTTTTTAATACAAGATTCTGAAATGACATCACCAATAGGTGTTGCAACTGATTCAACTGGAAAAATATATGTAGTTGATTCTAATGATTGTAAAGTTAGGGTTTTTACCTCAAATGGAACTTTAATTACATCTTTTGGTGGAAAAGGAACTGCAAATGGTCAAATGAAATCTGCAACAGGAATTTCTGTAAATAATGATAAAATATATGTTGTGGATAATGAAAATTTTAGAATTAATATTTTTGCTACAAATGGACATTATAGTACTTATATGGGTAAATATGGTGAAAAACCAGGAGAATATAAAAATCCTTATAGTATAGCAACTGATAGTAATAAAATTTATATATTAGATTATGGTCTTGCTAGAATACAAGTTATAGATAAAGATGGTATATCAAGAGCTATTTTTGGTCAACGTGGTGCAATGAAAGGACAATTTAGTATTCCTAAAGGAATTGCAGTTGATAAATTTGGAAGAATATATGTTGCAGATACATTAAACCATAGAGTTCAAGTTTTTGATAAAACAGGTAAATGGATTTATTCATTTGGAAATAAAGGCTCTGAGCAAGGTCAATTTATAGGTCCAGAAGGAATAGCAACCTCTAATGATGGAAACATCTATGTTCTTGATAAAGGGAATAATAGAATTCAAGTTTTTACTTATGAAGTTTAAAAATCTATTTTTAATCTTATTAGTTACTTCTTTTTTATCTTGTACAGGAAGAAATACATTAAATAACCAATATAATTCAAATATTCCAACTAATCAAACTAATGACTCCTATTATAATAATCAACCATCTAATTATAATAATTATGTACCTACTCCAATTCCATCTCAATCATCTACATTAATTAATCCTATTTTAAGTAATAATAATGAAAAAATTCTTTTTATGTCTAATAGAGATGGTTTTTGGGATATTTATTCTATGAACTCAGATGGTTCTGAACAAAATAAGCTAACTCAAGATAATATGAAAAATGCTTATACTTATTCGATTTCTCCTGATGGCAGAAAAATTGCATATATTTCTGATAAAAGTGGAAAACAAGATTTGTGGGTCATAGATATAGAAACAAAAGCAAGTATTCAAGCAACAAATACTCCTAATTTAGATGAAGGCTCTCCAAGTTGGTTGCCAGACGGAAAAGGAATTGCCTTTCATGTTTTGGATGAAAAAAGAAATTTATTTCAAATAGAAAAAATAGATTATCCTTTTATAGGTGTTCCAAAATCAAAAGTAGTTATTTTTGATGAAAAAAATAATATTTATCACCCCAGCTATTCACCCGATGGAAGAAATTTACTTTATACTCTTACAGAAAAAGATGACTTAACAGTTCTTTATTTATTAAGCTTTGAAACAAAAAAAGCTGAACAAATTACAACCAAAGAAGAAGAAGCATATAGTGGAAGTTGGTCTCCTGATAGTAAAACAATTGTTTTTTGGACAATAAATAATGGTTTATTTCAAATAAATAATGATGGTTCAAATAAAGTTCAATTAGGAACAGTTAAAAATAATAGAGGAAACCCTATTTATTCTCCTGATGGTAAAAAAATAATAATTTCAAGAGGAACTGGTTTACCTGAAGACTACAATGTTTGGTCAATGGATAATGACGGTAAAAATATGCAAAAAATAACATCTCTAGGTGGTATTGGTTTGGGATGGTTTCAAAAAAGAAATCTAATTCAAAGTAATGATAATCTTCCTTATATTCCAAAACCGTCATCAAGTTCTTCAGTTAGTCCTTATGTTGATCCAACTGATCCTCTTATAAACCCATAATTTTTATGTTAGTATTAATACATTAATATTTTTGAAAAACAAAAAAATATCTTAAGTGCAAGCTCTTTCTAAGAACTATGAAATAATAAAAGAAATTGGTCGTGGTGGCATGGGTATTGTTTACTTAGCCCAAGATAAGAGACTTGATAGACAAGTTGCCATAAAAGTACTTCAATTAGATCCAAATCTTGATAATGAAGAAAAAGAAAGAGTTATAAATAGATTTTATAAAGAAGGCAAATCACTAGCTCAACTATCTCATCCAGAAATTGTTAGTATTTTTGATATAGGAGAATCTGAAGATCAATACTACATGATAATGGAATTTATTGAAGGAAAATCTTTAGCTAGATTACTCCAAATAAAATCTCATTTTAGTATAGATCTTGTTCTTTCAATCGGAGCTCAAATAGCAAGTGCTTTGTCTTATATCCATGAAAAAGGGATACTTCATAGAGATATAAAACCTGGAAATATTATGTTATCTGAAAATGGAGAAGCTAGATTAACAGATTTTGGTCTTGCAAAAATTGTAAATTCATCAATATCTTTAACACAAACAGGTTCGCTTTTTGGTAGTTTAATGTATATACCTCCTGAACAAGCATTAGGTAGCAAAACAATGGATGTTCGTTCTGATATATATTCATTGGGTATAACTCTTTATGAACTTCTTACTGGTTCATCGCCTTTTATGGATGATACAATTGCAATAATTATTAGAAAGGTTATAGAAGAAGAACCACCTCCTCCTAGCCATTTTATTCCTGAAATACCACAAAAGCTTGATGAAATAATCTTAAAATCTGTTCGTAAAGATCCAAATGAAAGATATCAAAATGTTTCTGAAATGGAATTAGATCTTTTAAAAGTAATTGATGATAGAGAAAAAAAAGCTATCCAAGTTCCTCAAAATCAACAAGTAAGTTTGGGACAATCAACCGCATCAAGTTTTTCTGGTGGAAGTGAAGAAAATCTTGTTCTTTCTACAATAATTCAGTTTTTATGTCTTAATAATAGTAGCGGGAAACTTACTTTTAAAATAAATAAACAAGTTCAAGGAATTATTTATATTTATGAGGGAAATCTTACCCATGTTGAGTTAGGTAAATTAACTGGAATAGATGCTATAACTCACATGTTTTGTTGGAAATATGCCAGAGGTGAATTTGATTTTGATAAAGAATATCAAGGTGAAAAGCTTTTTTATAAATCTCTACATAATGTAAGTGTTCAACAAATTTTAAAAGCTGTTAATGAAAGAATAGATTCATGTTCTTTTAGAAAAATAATTCAAGAAAAAATTAAAGATTCAAATAAACAAGTATCTGTTATTCAAGACGAAATTTACGATCAAATGAATAGTGGAGATAAAGTAATAAAAAAAATAGGTGAAAAACTTATACAAAGTGTAAATATTCCTTTATGGGATCTTATTGCAAATACCCATAGTTCTGAAATAGAATCTTGTGGAGCGTTTAATGATTTAATTGATTCTGGGGCTGTAGCGACTTTTATTAATATAGATAAAATGGTTCCTTATCATCATTTACTTCATGTTGTGAATTTAATATCAAAATTTACTGATAAATCAATTGCATTAAAATTTGTTTCTGAAAAAAAAGCCAAAGTAGGACTTTCAAATGCAGGAGATGTTAGCGTAAAACAATTATGCCGACTGTCAAATATGGCTTATAAAGAGTTTAATATTCTTTTACCAGAAAAACTTGAGCGATGGATAATAATGAAAAATCAAATCGATAATTATTTGGAAACTCTTACTACTTAATTTTTGTTTAATAGTTTTATTAAATAATTATCAAAACAGTTAAGAATGTGTAAAATATTAGATATGTTTTTATTTGAATAAGTATGTTGTTAAATTAATGACAATATAATATATAATATGAATAATGGAATTGTAAATTTTTATCTAAATAAAGGTATTTGATATGGCTAGTGTAAGAATGCTACAAGCAGCAAGAGAACTTGCTGAAAAAGAGAAAATGAAAATTCAAGGTACTCTTAAAGCTAGAAGAAACCAAGAGTCTGATACTAAAGATGTGGGCGATAAAACAAATAAAGATGAAATTGCTAGAACAGTAAAAAAAGCTCAAAGCGATACAAAAACAGCTAAAGCTGAGCTTGATTTGGCAACCAAAAAAGAAGCCATTGCAAATAAACAAAAAGTACTTGGTGCGATTGGTACAGCGGTAAGTGCTGTATTGACTGTTGTTAAATTTGCTGCTGATGCAAAGAAAGAAATCAAAGAAGCTAAAAAAGAAAAATTACAAGAAAAAACAAAAGAGTTGGGCGGATTACAAAAACAAGAAACTGGTCTTAAATCTGAAAAAGCAGGGACACAAAAAGAAAAAGCAGGCGCAGAAAAAGAAAAAGCTGGGTTAGAGAAAGAAAAAAAAGGATTAGACCCAGTAAAAGACAAAGGTAAGATAGCAGAGATTGATAAAAAGATAGCTGTTGCTGATACAAAAATAAAAGGTGCTGATACAAAAATAGCAGCAATTGATGGAAAACTAGCTCAAAATGCAGCCGCACAAACTAGTGTTAAAGGAGAAATAGCTCAACTTAAACTTGATCTTGGTGCTGGTGATACAAGTAAACTAGAAAAAGAAGGAAATAATCTTAAAAAAGAAAAATCTGGATTAGAGAAAGAAAAGAAAAGTTTAGATCCAACAAAAGATAAAGATAAAATAGAAAGTATTGACAAAAAAATAGGAGAAGTTGGTAAAAAAATAGAAGAAAATACAAACGCTCAAACTAATGTAAAAAATGAAGGCGAGAGTCTTAAAAAAGATGTTGTTGCTGGAGAGAATATCGATAAAACTAATAAAACAGATGTTGATGCTGGAAAGGAAGAAGTAAAGAAGGGTGGAACAACTGCTCCAGTTAAAAAGGATGATGAGGCTGCTGTTATTCCTGGTGGTGACGTAACAACTCAACAACAAGGAAATACTGGCGTTCCTGGTCAGCCTCAACAACAAGTTGCAAATGGTGGTGACGTAACAACTCAACAACAAGGAAATACTGGCGTTACTCCTTCTCCAGAAGGCGGAGGAGCATCTAAGGCTGATACAGATGCCTTACTATCAAGAGCAGAAAATGGCTCTCTTCAAGATGGAGATAAAGAAAAGCTTGAGAAACTTGGTGTAAAAGTTGATGGAAATGGTAAAATTGACGGGACAACATTAGAACTAGCCAGAGAAAAAGCTAAAGACCCAGGAATTGATATTAGAGCAGAAGGTGGGCCTGCGTTACAAAATGGAGACGAAGAAAAAGTTGCTGCAATAGATGGAAAATTAGATATACTTGGTAAACAAGAAGGTGAAAATAAAGCTGATAGAGATTTGCTAAAAAAGGCTAAAAATTCGCCTGAAAAACTTACAGCAGAGGATAAACAAAAATTAGAAAAATTAGGAGTAAAAATTGATTCAAAAACTGGAAAAGCTGATATAGGTTCAATTAATAAAGCTGAAGCTCATTTAGATAAAGAAAGTCTTGCAATTACAAAACTTTCAAATGAACTTAAAACAGAAAGAAATGATGTAATCAAAAATGGGTTTGGTAATGGTAGTATTGCTTATGCCGCTAAAAATATTAAGTTTGGTGGTTTAATAGGAGGTATAATTAGAGGTGTAAATGGAATTAAAGATTCATTTGCAGACAAAAACTCAACTGGTGATAAAAGACTTGATGAAGTTGCAAAAACAAGACTTTCTGAAACAGAACAAAATGGGGTAAAAAATGGGGACTTAAAATTTAATGCTAATACAAGAGGTGCTGTAAATACTAAAGACTTAGATACAAGATTAACTTCAACTGATAATACTGTAAAAAATGCTGCTATACAAGATTTAAAAAAATTAGATCCTGGAGAGAGAAACAAAGTTTTAAATAGTATTGCAAAACAAGAAGGTGGCGGTGAAAAAGTAGCTGCAATTTTATCTAGTCAAGGAAGTGCACCTTCTGTAGATAAATCTAAAATTGATAACTTAAATTTAGTTACAACAAATGGTAAATTTGATATTGGTAAATATGAAAAATTAGATCCTAAACAACAAGCTGGTGTTAGAGAAGCACTTGGCCTTCGCGATGATACTGCTATAACAAAAGAAAATGCACCTAGTCTCACAGAAAATTTTGCGAGTGCTGTAAAAAATGCACCAGATCAAGCTTCTAAAGATGCGTTAGCATCAGTTACAGGAGCTGATGGTAAATTTGATATTGGTAAGTATGAAGCTTTAGGTAAAGTAGAAGGTGGTAAAGAAAAACAAGAGGCTGTTAGAAGTGCACTTGGTCTTCTTAAAGATACTCAAATATCTGACGATCCAGCAAAAGAAGGTGCAATAAATGGTGCGGCAGCATCTCAGAAACTAGCGGCAGCTAATCCAAACGGAGTAAAAGCGTCTGTTTTAGAGCAAGTTACAGGTGGTAAAAATTCTGATTTACTTGCAAGAGCAAATGATCCTAAGCTTTCAGCTGATGATAGAACAAAACTTGAAGGTTTAGGTGTAAAATTTGAAAAACAAAATGATGGAACATTCAAAGCTAATCAAACTTCAATTGACCAAGCAAAAGCAAAAGATGGAACTGCTGGTAAATTTAATATAGAACAGTATTATGGATTAAGTAAAGGAGATCAAGCCGCTGTAAGGGAAGCACTTGGTTTTGGTGGAGCAAAAGATTCAAAAGAATACACAGGAGCAGACATAAAAGAAGGTGCTACTTCTACAGATTCAGGTTTTGAAGAAATATCAAGTGGTAATGCTGATTTAGCAAATACAAGATTACAAGCTGTTAATGAAGCTCAAGGTAAACCTCAAGATAATTTTAGTGCGGCTGAAGTAGCTGATTATATAGTAAATTCACAATCTGCAAGTTGGGCTGATCGCAAATTGGGTAATGGATTAAGTGAAGACGATGCAGCTAAAATAATGAAGGGATTGGATCCTTCAGCCCCTGGAAGTGCAGGTAATACAAGAGATGATCAAGTTCTTCAAGAAATTGCTAAAAGAGATCCAGCTCTTGCACAAAAAATATTAGAGACTAGTACTGGTCAGTCATTAAATATTTCTTCTGGTACAAAAGGTTTTGTTGGAGATAAAAGTGCAGAGATAGGTGGAGCAAAAGGAGATGGCCCAAGTGGACTTAATGCAGCTATATTGTTCTTGAACTTATCTAATCCTGCTATACAAATGTACTTACAAGCATTAAGTAAAATAGCAGAGGCACAAGAGCAAAAACTAGAAGCTACTAAAAAATTAGCCGCAGCACAAAAACTTATAAATACACTAAAAGGAGATCTTCAACGTCTTGAAGGAAGTGGAGATAGTGCAGGTGGTATTCAAGCTGGTGGCACTGGTATAGGAGCTGCTGCTCGTGGATAGGTTTTAAATTAGTTTTAAGCCCACCCTAATTTTAATAATAAAATTAGGGTGGGCTTTGTTTTTCTGTTATTACAAACAGAACTAAATTACTCTTGGGCTTATTTTTTTAATATTTTTATAAAAAATACAAACAAAAAACCTCTTTTATTTTTATAAAAGAGGTTGATAAATTTAATTAAAAATTATTTTTGATAAGGATTAAAACCATTTTGATTCTGTTGAGAGTTTTGTTGACCACTTTGATTAAATTGTTGCATTTGCTGTTGTTGTTGTCTTTGAGCTAATTGTTGTTGTTGTTGTTGTGCTTGTTGAGCATACATATTAGCTGGAACAGGTTGTTGTCCATTCGGATTTCCATTAGCAGCAGCTTTTTCTTCTTTCTTAATTTTTATAACATTCATTATTATACTCAATAATAAACCAATTACACCACCAATTACAGCACCGATAGGACCACCAACCATAAAACCAACAGCAGCACCAGTAAGACCAGTCATAACAGTTTGTTTTGTTACATAAGGTTTATTTGTGGAAGAATTAAATAATCCGCCAATACCACCTTGTTGTTGTTGAGGCGGTTGATAGGCATCAGGTCTTCCATAAGGATTTACACCGTTAACATTATTAGTTGCTTGAACTTGTTGAGTAGGATAATTTTGTTGTTGGTTATAAACAGGTGGTACACCATAACCGCCATTAACTTGTGTCATTTCTCTTACCTTACTAAAAAATAAAACCTATACATTATATATAGCATAAAATTAGATACACTTGCTATGCTTTAGTAAATATTAAACTTATGATAACCATATCTTTACCTTTATCTATAAATATACTGTTAAATAATAATTTTTTTATTATTAAACATTGTTTAAAACAGGAATTTATAAGCTTTTATAGAATATATATTATTTATAATATTGTGTTTTTTTGATATAATATTGTTATGGTTTTGATTTTTTGGGAGAGTTTAAAAATGTCAAATGGGATGATGCCTAAAATACCTGCTACATTGCAACCTATTTCTGTTTCACCAGCAAAATTACAGGAAGTTGCAAAAAGTGATAAAACACCTGATGGTAAACACTCCGAGAAACAAGTTAAAACAGGAGTTGTATCTGCATCTGAGTCAAATGTAAATGCTAATAACATTCAAAAAGATCCCGTTCAATCAAAAGATGTTCTTAAATTAACAGATTCAAAAGATAAAAAAACATCTGGTGAAGCAGCGAAAGGAGATTCTAATGTTTTAACAGTAAATCCAAATGATGTTCAAGAAGCAGCAGCTAAAACAAAGGATCCAAATGCTGGAGAAAAATCATTAGTAAAAACAGCTGTTAATTTAAATGATCAAGTAGCACAAAATAAAGCAAAGCACCAAGAAGGTCAAAGTGATCATTACAATAACGATCAAAAAAATGTTGATATGCAATATCGTAATTTAGCACAATCAGGATCTTTTGGCGCATCTAATGTAGCAAAAAGAGGTCAAAGACATCAAGATGACGAAGAAGGCGAACAAAATCAAAGAAGAAGAAAAAAAGCAAGCTTTCAATCATCACCTCAAAATATAAGAAAACCACTTACAGTTATAGAAGGCTCTAAGATGGGAATGGGAAGTAGCCAAGATATGTTTGTATCTTCTGCTTTTTCTCAACAAAAAATATCTAACATGAAAGTTGAAAAATCTATAATAGAACAAATAAAAGAATATCATCTTCCAGAAATAGGACTTGTTTTTTATGATACTGTTTATGCTAACTATAATCATAATGAAAAAAATGGAATCGGTAGAAATATGCAAAAAGATATTTTTGCGTTATTAGTTGAACATATTCCATTAACAAAAGATGTTTACTCTCCTCAATATAAAAGACTGATTAGAGATATAATTCAAGGATCTATGAGAGCAGGATACGATAGTAGCCTAGAACTTAAAGATCTGACAAAAATACTTATATCAGGAATTATGGCCATATCCCCTCATGATGATGATACAAAAATAATGACTGATACATTAAAAATAATCGTATCTGAAATAATGTATGGAAAAATTAACATAGGATATAACATGAGAGATGCAGCTGCATATATTGGAGCGGCTTCATATACATTAAGTCTATATTATAAGGATTTTCAAAAAGAAGTTCAATTTGATAAATCATTTGATAAACTTCTTAGAGAAGCTTTCGCAGATGCAATATGGGTTGCAACAGGTGAAATAAGTAATTTTTCAACAGCTTATGCAAAATCTAATATTGAACATTTTATGACTGCAAAATCTAAGGAAGAAGAAGTTATTAGCAAATCAGTTGTAAAAAATATGCTTTTATCTCCTTTCAAAAAAGTCCTTAACAGGCAATAATGACTGAGAATTAATTAATCCGTTTTTTTAGAAGTAATGAGTGATAAGTTAGAAGTGATGAGAAGGGATTTAATGAATAAAATACTATTTATAGGTTAAGGAAGTTATTTAACTCATGCTCCTAATTAAATTGTTTATTAGTTTTTGGAATTAACTTATACCTAAAATAGTTAAAAACTAGCAAGGTTGTATTTTGTGAGTTATAATTTAGATATACTATTTTTATTTGATGTGAAATATGGCAGAACAAACAGACGAACTAGTAAAAAGAGATGATTCTAGAAAAGGTGCCGCAGCTCCACCTTCGAGAAGACATGTTTCTAGCAATGCTAAAAGAACAACAGTAGTAATAAAAGGCTCAACTGTAATGGATGGGCATTCTCAAGATATATTTGTTCCTGTTGGCTCTGAAACTGTTAATCAATCTAGAGATAAATCAATAATAGATCAAATAAAAGAGTTTAGTTTAGGTGCAAACGGTTCTGCTATATTTAATACCGTTGCAGCAAATGCAGATCCTAATGCAGAGAATGGAGTAGGAAACAATCTACAAAAAGCATTACTAAATCAAATTGTTGAATGTATGGTAGAAACACCTGACATATTATCTCCTGAGTATAGAGCAATAGTTAGAGAAATTGTTCAAGGGACAATGCAAGCAGCAAAAGAAAATGAGATTAAGCTTCAAGAAGCAATAAAAATGCTTGTAACAGGCATAATGGCAATATCACCTCATGATGATGACCCTAAAATAATGTGTGAAGCATTAAAAATAATTTCATCTGAAGTTATGTATGGAAAAGTTAATATGGGATATAGCATGAAATTAGCCGCTCATAGCTTGGGAGCTGCCTTATTTATGCTTTCTATATATTATAAAAATTATCAAGCAAAAATAGAATATACAAAACAACTAGATCAAAAATTAAAATATGCTTGTAATGATGGTATATGGGAATCAACTGGTGAAGTAACTGGTTATTCAGAAGTACATGCAAGATCAAATACAGATAGATTTGTTAATGGCAGAATAGAAGAAGAAAAGAATTTTCAAAAAAATCTTATAAAAGGTATGATATTAATGCCACTTAAGAAACTTGAAAACATTGGTTTTATTAGAAGTATAATTACTAAATTTCAGCCTAAAAAATAATGATAAATAAAGGAAATATTGAGGGTAGAGCTTATATAAAAGCTATAAATACACCTTCATACTTTAATAAGCTTAGTAAGGATTTATATTCACTTTTTGATTCTGATTCTGGTTTAGATTTTGCAATGTCTATTTTAACAAAAAATATTGATGAAAAAAGTCAATTACCAAAAGATGTAAATGAAAAGTTTGAAAAAGCATATAAAAACTATTTTTTTTGTAGTGGTAATTTAAATGATTTTTTAGATTGTAAACTAAATTTCTCAATTAAAGATAAAATAATAATAAATGAAGATGTTATTGCAGAAATAAAGCTAAAAGATGGTATAGTTACAGAAATAAAAACTGCCAAAAATCCATTTAGAACACCTGAAAAAGATATAAAATAAATTTTGATTAGAATTTTAGATTGTACTTTAAGAGATGGTGGTTATATTAATGACTGGTTTTTTTCTGAAAAAGATATAAAAAAAATAATATCATCTCTTATTTATTCAAAAATAGATATTTTAGAACTAGGTTATCTTACTCAAAATAGTAAAGAAAATTCAGTTCTTTTTTCATCCATAGAAGATTTTGATATTTTTATTGATAAATTTGAAATAAAAACGGATATACCTATTTTATTAATGGTTGATTATGGCAAATTTGATATTAATAAATTAAGTTATTCTAAAAATATATCAGGAATAAGATTAGCTTTTTATAAAGAGAATTATAAAGATATTTTTGAGCATATAAAAATAATAAATGATTTAGGTTATAAGTTATATTTACAACCAATGGTAACGAATTTTTATTCTGATTATGAATTAAAAGATTTATTAGAAAAAACTTCATATTATAAAATAGATTCTTTTTATATTGTAGATAGCTTTGGTAGTTTTTTTCCTAATGACATCGAAAATTATTTTAATAAAATAGATAATTTTTTGGATAAAAAAATAAATATCGGACTACATTCTCATGATAATATTTCTTCTTCTTTTTTATGTGCTGAAAAAATAATAAATATAGCTAAAGATAGAAAAATAATAATAGATTCTACAATAAATGGTATTGGAAGAGGTGCAGGAAATCTAAGTACTGAATTTATATCATATTTTCTGAATCATAGTAAAAATCATAAATATAATATGGAACCCTTTATTAACGAATCTTTTTTTGAAAAAAATTATTCTCAAAAACTGAAATATTTTATTTCTGGACTAAACAAAAAACATCCTTTTGATTCATAAGATAAATACAGTAAGAAGTAAAAAGTGATGAGTGAGTAGTCAAAATCATATATTCTTATCTCATTACTTTTAACTTTTTACTTTTCACCAAATATATAATAATGATTTTTTATTAAACTTATTTTGATGTAATTTTTTCTATTATATTAATAAAATTTTTTGTATCATATTCTTTTCCAAAAATTTGAACATTAATAATTAAACCATGCCAAATTAACATAATATGATCAACTCGGTCATCTATATTATCTAAATTTAATCTTTTTAAGACTTCTTTAAATTTTTCTTTAATTTTTGTCTTATTTTCTAAAATAACTTTATGTAAATCATTATTATTTTCTGGAAATTCTATAAGAACATTTAAAAAAGGACAATGAAAACTTTCACCACTAGAAAAATGTTTAGTTAGAAATATAAAAAAATCAAGTATTGGGTTTTTAGTTTTATCATTATCTAAATATAATTCAAAATCTGAAAAAAATATTTTACCTCTGTTATTAAGATACTCTATTACTAAGTTTTCTTTTGATGAAAAATGATTATAAAGGCTCATTTTAGCAACACCAGATTCAGATATAATAGTATCTATACCAACCGATTTTATTCCTTTTTCATAAAATAATTTATCAGCGGTACAAAGTATTTTTGATCTAGTCTCTTCACTAGAACATCTTTTTTTAGTTTCCATTTTATTTTTCCATTTCTAATTGACATTATATATTTTTTTTGATAAATTGTATATATACAGACCTGTCTGTATATTAAAAAGAAATATTAAAATTAAAAAAGGAAAAGAAAATGACAAAAGTAGCCTTAATTACTGGAGCAAACAAAGGTATAGGATTTGAAACTGCAAGACAACTTGCAAAGCAAGGAATAAAAGTTCTTTTAGGTGCAAGAGACGAAAAAAGAGGAACAGAAGCAGCATTAAAACTAAAAGCAGAAGGTTTAGATGTTGAATTTGTACAATTAGATATGAATAATTATGAGACACATAAAAATGTTGGAAATTTTATCCAAGAAAAATTTGGTAAGTTAGATATATTAATAAATAATGCAGGAATAATGGAAGAACCAACTACATCTAGTAAAGCATCTTTAGAAACATACAGAAAAATATTTGAAACCAATTTTTTTAGTGTTATAGCTTTAACTCAAACATTATTACCATTAATCGAAAAAAGCGAAGAAGGAAGAATAGTAAATCTCACTTCTCTTTTAGGCTCATTAACAGCTCATTCTGATAAAACTAGTTTTATATATGACTTTAAATCTGTTCCTGCATATAATCTTTCAAAAACAGCGTTGAATGCTTTTACTGTTCATTTAGCTTATGAGTTAAAAGATACAAAAATAAAAGTAAATTCTGCTCACCCTGGTTATGTAAAAACTGATATGACTGGAGATCATGCACCTATGGAAGTTGAAGATGGAGCAAAAACATCAGTTTCATTAGCAACTCTTCCGAGTGATGGAGCAACAGGTGGATTTTTTCATTTAGGTGAAACAATTGCTTGGTAATAACACATTAAAAAGTTAAAAGTTAAAAGTGATGAGTAAAAAGATAAAAATATATCATTTGCTTATCACTCCTTACTTTTCACTAAATATATAATCAGAAGTTTTTATCAGATCAATTTTTTTGATTATATATAAATATTTTTTATAGACGTTTTATAAACGTCTTTTTTTAATTGATAATTAATAATTCAAAATTAGAGCAAGTAAATAACAAACAAAGGTATAATAGTAAAGTTTAGAGTAGAACTAGAATAGGAAGCATAAATGAATAAAAAAATAAAGATCTACTTATCAGCTAGTATAAGTAATGCTTTAAATAATCAACATATTTGTGATCAATTTGATAAAGATAAGTTCTTTTTTCATTTGCCTCAAACTATCACACCAAAAGAACTAAATCATGAAAACTTTCCTCTTGGTGTATACAATAAATGTATAGAAATGATGGAAGATTCTGATGCAGGGCTTCTTTTATTAGATTCTTATGGAAGAGATTGTGCTTGGGAAGCAGGTTGGTATTCTTGTAGAAATGATAAAAAATTAATCGCTTTTGTAGAATCTAGTTCACATTTTATGAGAGATTGGATGATAAAAGGAGGAATTGATATTTTTGTAACAAATAATACACGATTACATGAATATGCTTTAGAAGATCCTATTTTAAAATACAAAAAAATTCTCTATATAAAAGACTTTTCAGAAATAACAAGTAAATTTTATGAACTTTTCTAATTTTAATTTTGAGCCAAAAAGATAATATAATAGTAATACAAGAATTTAAACCTAAACTTCATCAAAGAAGAAGGTATGTTTCTGCTGTAAATACAATATTAAGATGGGTCATGTTTTCTTTATCAATAGGACTTTTTTATTCTGCTTATTTATTATTTAATCTTGATATGTGGAATATAAAATTTGTAGAAATTAATGGATTAACAAAAATTGGAAGTGCTTATGTCCAAAAATTTGAAATCGATAAAACATATAAAGATAAGCATCTATTATTAGTTAACCCATTAGAAATAATAAGAATATTAAAACATAATAGGATTTTTAAAAATATAAGTGTTAAAAGATCTCTTTTCCCTCCAACAATACAAATTAATTTTGTCGAAAGAAAACCATACAAAATAATTTACGAGAAAATGCACGAAAGAATTTTTACAATAGATGATCAAGGTTTTATACTTACATTTAATGATCAAAGTAACAATAAATATATACATATAATCAATGAGATAAAAAATTATAGAATATCTCAAGAACAAATTGATATTATTAAAATAACCTCTTCTTTTTTAGAAAGAAAAAAAATACAAGACATAGGTATTTATGATTTATCTGAAATTGATAAAATAATATTAAAAACTAAAACTAATACAGTTTTTCTTGGTAATATAGAAGATATAATAATGAAAATAAAATCTATAGATGAGCTAGAAAAACTATCTCAAAAAACAAAAAATGAATTAGAATATATAGATGTAAGTAATTGGAGAAATCCTGTTTTAAAAATTAAAGTAAAGAAAAAAAACAGTGCTATACAATCAAAAAAAGAAGATAATAAGTAGTTGGCAAATATCGGTAGCTGGAACTAGCCTTATTTTGGGTTTTCTTTTATCAGTTCAATTTAAGTCTCAATCAGAGCACAGAGCTAGAAATATTCCTAGTAGAAGAATTGAGGATATTGCCAATCTTTTAAAAGAATCTGAAGAAAAAAGAAAAGATCTTGAAAAATCGGTTTCATCTCTATTAAAAGAAATAAATAGACTAAAAGGACCTGAATTAATTTCTAATAAAAAAGAAATAAATGATAAATTAATTTTAACAGGTTTTTCTCCTTTGATTGGACAAGGCGTTGTAGTTATTTTAAATGATAGTAAAAAAAATGTAGAAAATGGGGATAACCCAGCAAATGGAATAGTTCATAATGAAGATCTCTTAAAAATAACAAATGAACTTAAATCTTCTGGAGCAGAAGCAATTTCAATAAATGATAACAGATTGATTTCAAACTCTGAAATAAGTTGTGCTGGGCCTACTATTTTGGTAAATAAAAATAGACTAACACCTCCATTTGAAATAAGAGCTATTGGAAAACCAGAAAATATGCTTTCAGCACTTAATATGAGAGGTGGCATTATTGAAACGTTAAAGTTTTTTGGACTTGAAATAAAAATAGAAAAAAAAATAGACGTAAAAATACCTGCTTATAACGGAGCAGTTGATTTTAAATATTCTAAGCCTGTTTCGGCAGAACCCGAAAAAGAAAATCAATAAAACTATGTGGGTAATAATAATCAGTTTATTTGTAGGAATGATATTAGGTTTCTTTTCGCCAGTGTCAATTTCAGTAGAATTAAGTAAATACTTTGCTGTTTCTATTCTTGCAGGACTAGACACTAGTATTGGTGGATTAAGAGCTGGACTAGAAAAACACTTTAGAATTTCTATTTTCACTAGTGGATTTACTTTTAACATATTTTTGGCGGTTTTATTAGTTTATTTAGGAGATTTATTAGGAATAGATCTTTATTTAGCTGCTATGCTTGTTTTTGGCATGAGGCTTTTTAATAATATAACAGCAATAAGAAGAAGTTTACTTGATAAGTTTTGGATTATACCAAAAAATGAAAAACAAAAATCTAATATAGATAACAATAAATTACCAATAAAAGAAAGTATAGAGATATAATTATGACGTTTAAATATGTAAACAGAAAAAATTTAGTATTTTATCTACACCATAAAAAAGATGAAAATGGGAACGATGAATATTTTTTTTCTAGAGCACCTCAAAAAAATGATATAACAGAAATCCCTGAAGGATATCAATTAGAAGAAGACACAGGTAGTGCAAAAGTTTCACTAAAAAAAATAATATGAAAGAAATTGAAGTAAAAGTTTTAAATATTGATAAAGAAGCTGTAAAAGAAAAAATAGCTGCTGTAAATGGAATTTTGGTAAAAAAAGAATTTCAAGAAAATTATATGTTTGACTTTGAAAATCAAATGTTTGAAAAAAAAGGTGGCTATGTAAGGATAAGAAAAGCTACTAGTTTTTTGGATAATAAAGAAAAAATAACGATTACATCTAAAGAACTTATTTCAAAAGATAAATTTAAAATATCCAAAGAAATAGAATTTAAATCTTATGAATTTGAAAATGCAAAGCTTTTTTTAGAGTCGTTAGGATTAATAAAATTTCGTTTAGATGAAAAGTTTAGAGAGTCATATCAACTAGAAGAAGGTTTAATAGAAATAGACACATGGGCAGGAATTCCAACTTATCTTGAAGTTGAAGCTGATTCTGAAGAAAAAGTTCAAATAATTTTAGAAAAAATAGGCTATTCCTTAGAAGATAGTACATCTATGATTTTAAAAGAAATTATGGAAAAATTTAATATTCCCAATACAGATAGAATTTTTACAGAAGAAGAAAAGAGTAATTTTTTTAATAAAATTTAACTTTTACTATATACAGAAATCAAAAAAAAAGTTAAAATTAGAATAAGAAGTAATTAAATTTTTTGTTATTTTTATGGGTGCAAAATGGAAATAAGTAAAGTAAATCAACTTTCAGTAGAAACAGTTTCAACTGATAAAGTTCTTATTCAAAACAAAACAGAAGCAAAAACACATAATCCTTTTTCTTCTTCAGATTCAACCACTTTAAAAAAATCATCTGGTGTTAGCTCTAACCCTTTTGAACAAAATAAAATTAACCCAATTGAAGCTGGTGAATTAGCAAGAAAAGAAGTTCTTAATTACTTTAAAAATAGTTTTGTTGGTACAGATAAATACAAACAAGCTTTTGGTGATAAAAAATGGGATGATATTGCAGATTCTGTAATTTACAGACTTCAATTACATAGAGATAAAAATGCAGAAGCTTCTAATTTTCAAGGTAATGCTTATGCGTTCAATATAGAAATAAATGGAGTTACTGGACAAGTAGCGATAGATAAAAAATCTGGTTCATTAAAAGCAATAAATATTGATGCAGAATAAAAATATTTCTTGAAAAAGTTAATATTTTTATTTATAATTTTAGTTAATATTTAAGCAAGTTTTTTTTAGTTTTTGTGATAATTTTTTAGGCGATGGTTTGTAGAGGTTTTTTTTATGTTTTCAAAAGTACTTAAATTAAGTTTAGTTATTGGTTTTACCCTTTCTTCTTTTAGTTTGTCTTCATGCGGTATGTTTAAGAGAGTTGCAACTGTAGAGCCTGCGGCTGAAAAAGTAACTCCTGCTGCTAATGATTTTTACCAACCACCAGTTGATAATACACCTGTAATAAATACTGTTACAGCAACTCCTAATACATCATTAGGTACTGTAAAACTAACAGGATGGCAACCTAGAGGAATAGCAGTTTCTGGTGGGACAATGTATTTAAGTGCTTATGGAACAACAAAAGTTGTTTTTACAAGTGGTACTGTATTAAAAGTAGCTGGAGATGGAAAAGTAAAAGATTTAGCTTCTAATTTAGTTGGATATCATGCTATTGCTAAAACAGTTACAGGATTAGCATTATCTGGAAGTAGCTTAATTGTTTCTGATACAGATAAAATGTACACAGTAGATTCAACTTCAGGTAAAGTAGTTACCATAAAAGGTAAAGGTGGCGGTACAGATGTAGCTGTTGCTGGTGGTAATGTTTTTATTTCTAATGGTTCTGTAGAAAAATCAGATTCTACAGTTGCTTCAAGAAATCCAGTTAGTGGTTTATCAGGAACTGGAATTGGTGGAGATAATACAGGAAATGTATATGCTGTAAGTGGAAATTCTATAAAAAAAGCTGACCCTACTGGACAAGTTATGGATGTTATAACATCTGATCTCTCTGCACCTCTTGATGTTGCAGTAGATAATAGAAATGGTGATATATATGTTCTTGAAATGCAAAATGTAAAAAGATTTAATTCAAGTGGTTCATTATTAACATCGTTCCCTTCTATGGCATCAAAACCAATTGCGATAGCAGTTGATGAATCAGGAATTGTTTATGTTGCAGATAATGGAAATGATGCAAAAGATTCAAAAGTAGTGAAGTTTTCAGCTTCAGTTGGTTAATAGAAATTATATAGAAATTTAAAAATTTCTTTTTTTTAATAATCTCTATCTATCTAAAAAAAGAGTAGTTAAAACAAACTACTCTTTTTATTTTTTATTTACATAATAAATAGCTCGATTAAAAATAATTGATCAAAATCAACTATTTATGTGTTTTATATCATTGCATAAAAATATAATTGATCATAATATCCAAATATTAAAGTTATTTACTAATAATAAAACAAGAAAGTATTTTCATTTTTTCTAATATTATATCAATAACTTTGATTCAGTTTTATTATAAAAAAAAAGTAAAGAATGATTAAAGGATCTAATTTAAGTCAAACAATATTTGCATTATCTGAAGCTTTGGATCTTGTTGGAATTGACGATATAAATCATGGTAAAAGAGTAGCATATATAGCATTAGAAATTGCTAAAATGCTAAATTATAAGAATATAGATCTTATAACATTATTTCATGCGTCTTTGTTACATGACTGTGGGGTTTCATCGAGTAAAATACATACAAAATTAGTTTTAGAATTTGATTGGTTAAATGCAAAAGATCATTGTATAAATGGTTATAATTTATTAAAACAATTAGATTTATTTAAAGAATTAGCACTTTTAGTACTTTTTCATCATACACACTGGGAAGATCTAAAAAAAATGGATTATAGTAATAATATAATTGAAATGTCTAATATTATATTTCTTGCAGATAGAATTGATGTTAGTATTGGAAAATATTGCTTGGAAAATAAAGAAACTCATAAGTTACTAAGCAAAGAATTTATTCAAAATAAAATTAGAACTTATAGCAATGATTTTTTTAAAAAAGAATTAGTTGATGCTTTTTTAGAAGTTTCTGATAAAGAATCTTTTTGGTTTAATCTTGAAGATCATGTAATAAAAAATAATCTTGTTTCTTTTATGGAAGAGCAACATTGTGATAAAGAACCTAATCTTGATATACTACATTTTAAACAAACAGCAAGACTTTTTTCATATTTTGTAGATGCAAAAAGTAATTTTACGTCTGAACATTCTGTAGGTGTTGCGACTTTATCAAAATTTATTTCTCAAGAAATGGGCTTTAATGAAAAATTAATTGATAAAATAGAAATAGCCGCACTTTTACACGATTTAGGAAAATTAAAAATTTCCGATCAAATACTTGAAAAAAAATCATCTCTTACCATTGAAGAATTTGATCTTATAAAATATCATCCATTTGAAACTAATAGAATACTTTCAAATATCGCAGGTATAGAAGATATAACACTGTGGGCATCTCAACATCACGAAAAATTAAATGGAAATGGTTATCCTTATCATTATTCTGATAAAGAAATACCAATGCAATCAAGAATTATTGCTGTATCAGATATTTTTCAGGCACTTGCACAAAATAGACCTTATAGAGAACAACTAACATCTGATAAAATTTTAGAAATATTAAAAATAAAAGTAAATTTAAATGATATAGATAAAGATATAGTAAGATTTATTGAATTAAATTTAGAAAATTGCTGGAAATCATCGCTTTCTTATGAATTATAAATATTAAAAAGTAAATTCCTAAAAGAGAAGATGTTTATTTTTAACTCCTAATTATAAATTTTTCAAAAAGAAAATTTTGTTGACAAACACGAAAAAGTGCTACAGTCTATTATCAAAACAAATAAAATAAGAACTAGACTATAACTAAATTTAAAATCATTATATTTGTAAATATTTTGATATAATATAAAAATTGAACTGTTTTCAAAAAATAAGGAAATAAAAATGGATCTAAAAGGCAAAATTTGTATAGTAACAGGTAGTAATTCTGGCATTGGTAAAGTTACAGCTCTTGAAATTGCAAAAATGGGTGCAACTGTAATAATGGTTTCAAGAGATAGAAACAAAGGAGAAAAAGCTCTTGAAGAAGTTAGGAATCTTAGTGGTAATAAAGATGTAGAATTAATGCTTTGTGATTTTGCATCTCAAAAATCTATAAGAAAATTTGCCGAAGAATTTAAATCAAAATATCAAAAATTACATATATTAGTTAATAATGCAGGTCTAATTTTAACAGAAAAAACCATTACAGAAGATGGTATAGAATCAACTTTTGCTATTAATCATATCGGGTATTTTTTATTAACAGAACTTCTCCTTGATGTAATTCGTGAAAGCACGCCTGCAAGAATAGTAAATGTTTCATCTGATGCACACAAAACAGGACATATAGATTTTGATGATATAAATTTTGAAAGAAAAAAATATAGTTCTATTGGAGCTTATTGTAACTCAAAATTAGCAAATATTTTATTTACAAGAGAATTAGCGAAAAGATTGAAAGGAACAAAAATAACTGTAAACTGCCTTCATCCTGGAGTTATTAGCTCTAATTTTGGTAGTAATACATCAGGTATATTAGGTTTTTTAGTAAAAATAGCAAAACCGTTTTTTACTACAGTTGAAAAAGGAGCAGAAACTCAAATTTATCTTGCAACTTCGCCACAAGTTGAAGATGTTACAGGCGAATATTTTTCAAAAAAGAAAGTTGCTTACACAACATCAGAAGCAAATAATGAAGGTATAGCAAAAAAACTTTGGGATGTTAGCAACGAAATGATAAAAGCCAGTTCTTTTACTAATTAATATTCTTCTATCAAATTTTAGAACAATAAAAATAAACTTTATTGTTCTAATTTCCAAATAACACTTTCAAAAATACCACCTTTAACTTTAATTTTTCCACTTTTTTGATCTTTATATTTATCAAATGTATTTTGATTAGTTTTTAATTTAATATAAGTATCAGTCGTTTTTTTCCAATTAGTAACATTTATATAGTAGTTATAACCACCTTTTGTTGGCTGCATTTCTTTATAAATAAAAACATTATAAGTTTTTGATGGAATTATGATACTAGAAAAATCATTTATAGAATAAATTGCTAAATAATCAAATCCAAAATTAATAAAATATAAAATAAGAGAGAGTGAAAAAATTTGTTCAAATTTAGTTGTTTCTCTTCCAGAGCGAGTTTTATAAAATATAGATGATGCTATATCTTCTAAATAAAAGAATTTATCCAAGTAATTATAGAAAAAATAAGTTGTAATAAATGAAAGAATTAGAGATAAGATAACAAAAAAACTTCCTGAAATGAAAATAGGAAATAATTTAAAATCTACAAAAAATAAAATAAGACTTATAGAAAAAAATAAACCAAAATTAATAAAAAAAACTCTTTTATATATTTTTTCAAATCCAGTTTTTAGCTTATTATCTTTTTGAAAAAAATTTTTAAAATTCAAATTTGATAAAATATTATTATCTGATAATTTATTTTCTACAGGAGTTAAATCTTTTTTTAATTTAGCTCTTTCATCTATTTTATCTTGTGAAAAATTATAATAACAATAGGAACAAATATTTAAATTACCTATTTTTTGAACTTTATTGCATTTAGGACAAATAATATCTTTCATTAGAACAAGTTTTATTTTTTAATACAATATGAATTATAGCTTTTTTTAAAGAAAACTTAAAGAAAAAATAATTATGTACTATAATATAATAATAATAATATTTTTAGTGTTTTTAAGTTAAGTGTCAGAAAATATTTTAATAGAAAAAATAAAATCAACAATCAGAGATGTACCTGATTTTCCTAAGGCTGGGATTGTTTTTAAAGATATAACGCCTATTCTAAAAGATGGTTTACTCTTCAGAGAAACAATAAAATATCTTGCAGAAATGATAAGAGACCTTAAACCAGATTATATAGCTGGAATAGAATCAAGAGGTTTTATCATAGGTGCACCACTAGCCATGGAACTTGGTATTGGTTTTACTTTAATAAGAAAAAAAGGTAAATTACCTTATAAAAGAAAGAGTGTAACTTATTCTTTAGAATATGGAACAGACACATTAGAAATACATGAAGATGCTGTTGAAGAAGGTAAAAAAGTAATCATAATAGATGATCTTTTAGCAACTGGCGGTACAGCACTTGCATCTTATGAATTATTAAAAGGAATAGGAGCTGATGTTTTAGCTGTACTATTTCTAGTAGAGTTAGAATTTTTGAAGGGTAGGGAACGCTTATCTGCTTGCAAAGTAATGAGTCTGGTAAATTACAGCTAAAAGAAACTGATCAACAAAAAGATGATCCATATAGAAAATTTTTGTATGATTTTGATCCTGAAGCAAAACCAAGACTAGAAATTCTTTTAGATAAAATAAAGGATTATATAACTAATCCTGATGATATTGACTTGATTAAAAAAGCATTTTCCATTGCCGTAAACTTTCACGGTTCACAAAAAAGAGCATCAGGAGATCCATATTATTTACATCCAATTCAAGTTGCAGAAATATTAACTACATTAAATGCAGATGCAGAAATGATTGCTTCTGGATTAATGCATGATGTTTTAGAAGATACTGATTATCCACCAGAAAAAATGAAAGAAGTTTTTGGTGATAAAATTTATCAACTCGTTGACGGAGTAACAAAACTAGGTAAAATATCTTTTTCTTCAAAAGAAGAACGTCAAGCGGAGAGTTTTAGAAGAATGTTTTTGGCAATGGCAAAAGATATTCGTGTTATTGTAATAAAATTAGCTGATAGACTTCACAATATGAGGACTCTTAATTATTTAGCAGAAGAAAAACAAAAAAGAATAGCAAAAGAAACAATAGAAATTTTCTGCCCTTTAGCTAATCGATTAGGTATTGGTAAAATAAAATGGGAATTAGAAGATATGGTATTAAGATATCTTTATCCTGATGATTATTGGAAAATAACTAAGCATATTTCACAAAAAAGAGAAGTAAGAGAAAATTTTGTTTTTAGTGTTATAACAGAACTCGAAACTCAATTAAAAGAAAATAAAATTGAAGCAGAAATAAGTGGAAGGCCGAAACATTTTTATAGTATTTATCAAAAAATGGTTCAGCAAAAAAAAGAATTTCATGAACTATATGATATTGTAGCAGTTAGAATAAAAGTTAAAGAAAAACATGATTGTTACGAAGCTTTAGGTGTAGTTCATTCTGTTTTTAAACCTATCCCAGGAAGATTTAAAGATTATATTGCTATGCCAAAACCTAACTTATATCAATCTTTACATACAACTGTTATTGGGCCAGAAGGCTATCCGTTAGAAATTCAAATAAGAACTCATGATATGCACAGAATTGCTGAATATGGTATCGCTGCTCATTGGTCATATAAAGAAAAAAATGTTGGAAAATCTGCTCAAGATTTACAATTATCTTGGTTAAGACAATTAATCGAATGGCAAAATGATCTCAAAGACGCTAATGAATACATGAATAGTGTTAAAGTAGATCTTTTTACTGATGAAGTTTTTGTTTTTACTCCTAATGGAGATGTTTATTCATTACCTTATGGTTCAACACCTATTGATTTTGCTTATAGGATACATACTGATGTTGGTCATAAATGTGTTGGAGCAAAAGTAAATGGAAAGATAGTTCCTCTTACAACAGCTCTTAATAATGGTGATCAGGCAGAAATAATTACATCTAAAATAAGACAACCTAGTTGGGATTGGATGAACTTTGTTGTTACTTCTCATGCAAAAAATAGAATCAGACAATGGTTTAAAAAAGAAAAAAGAGAAGAAAATATAATAAAAGGTAAACAGTTACTTGATGAAGATTTTAAAAAATATGAATTAGATACTGTAAGTGATAAACAAAAAAGATTAGAAGAGATATACAAAAAATTTAATTTAAATTCTGTAGATGATATGTATGCTGCTATTGGTTATGGAGAACTTACTACTAGTCAAATTGTTACTAGAATAAAAAATGATCTTAACCAAGAAAAAGGTATTTCTATTGAAGATTTTACTAAAGAAAAACCTGTTGTTAAAAATAAAAAAGAGTCTGATATTTTAGTTGATGGTCTAAATGGCTTATTAATAAATATGGCAACTTGCTGTAACCCATTACCTGGCGAAAATATTAAAGGTGTTGTTAGTAGAACCAAAGGAATAATGATCCATGAAGCTAGTTGTTTAAACCTTCAAAAAGTTAATACAGGAAGAATTATGGATGTTGGTTGGGGAAATCTTGAAAAAGATAAAAAAGTTTCTTATCCTGCCGATATAGAAGTTCATTGCTTAGATAGAATTGGTTTATTAAAAGATATTATTTCGAAGCTATCTGATAGTAAAATAAATATATTAGGTGCAAATGTTGTAACAGATAAGTCAAGAACAGCTACTATTTATGTAAAAGTTGAAGTTAGTACTTATGAAACATTGCAAAAAGTCATAAATATGATAAGAAATATTAGTGATGTTTTAAATGTTACAAGAGTTAAAAATAAAAAAGTTGTTAAAAAATCTCCTGTAAAAAAAGCTGAAGTAAAAAAAACTAAACCTAGAAAAGCAAAAAAGTAAAGTAAAAGTATGATTCAAAATCAAAAGATACATTATTAAATAGAATTGGCTTAGTTGAAAATGATTATAAATTAAAAATTGATAAAGCTTTAACTAAAACATTAAATATTGAATAAATTAAAAAAAAAGAGTTTTTATTATAAATAGCTTATTCTAAAAAAATGTATATTAATTAATTTAGAGAATTAAGGAGAAGAAATAAAATCATCAATAGTTTTCTTTTTACCTAGCTTACTTCTAAGTTGTTCTAAAGCTCTTTTATGAATACGACTCACCCAAGATTCTGAAAGACCTAATTTTTTACCAATCTCATTAAAAGGCATTTTACTAAAATAATAATATTTTAAAGTAGTTCTTTCTTGCATAGGAAGTTGTTCTATTGAAAGTCTTAGCATATTCTGAAGTTCTTCAAATTCTATATCATTTTGAATACTATCATATTTACCAACTTGACTCATTAAACTATAACCTTCTTCGTTATCATTTCCAGTTGGTGCATCTAAAGAAAGAATATAGTTATAACTTATTTGAGTAATCTTATTATATAAAAGGTTTGATTCAGTTTCTACTTCATCACCAGTTTCACTAAAAGACTCTTCTTCAGAATCATGAGAAGAGTAATCTTCTTCTGGATCTGGCGTTTTTTGAACTTGAACTTGACCAGTAGATTTTATGGTAGGAATTTTAGGCAAATTATCAAGAATAGAACCCTTAACATAATAAGTGGCAAAAGTTTCAAACTTAACACCACGTTCAGGATCAAATCTTCCAGTTGCAGACAGCAAACCAACCACACCGTCACTTATTAAATCTTCAAGCTCGTAGTGCTTAGGAAGTTTAGAATAAATTTTCCTTGCTATTGATTTAACAAGGGGCATGTATTTCTGTATAGTTTGATTATTGCTTTTTATTGCAGGTTTTGGCGAAGAGGACATACTCCGTATTTACTTTTTTTATCTTATTACTTATATCTATCTTTTATATCAATTTCAGTTGCTAATTTTTCTTTTATTTCAGCTTGTTTTCTGTTTTCTTCAATTTTAGCATCGTCTTTAAAAACTTTATCACCTTTTAACTGAGTATAAAGTGCATTAACTAAGTCATTACCACCTTGCTCAGAGAATTTTTTACCCATTTCTTGATCAAGAAATCCAACAAACATATCAACACTCTCACCAGAGAACATACCACCACCGATACCATGTTCTTCGTCTTCTTTTTTATCGTCTGGGTTTCCTCTCATTGTACTAAACATATAAGAAAAAAGAATTGAAGTAAAATCTTTTGCAGCGGCTTTTAAATCTTTATCAGTTTCAGAATGTTTTAACTCAGGCTCCTTAGCTCCATAACCTTGAGAAACAGAACCTATTAGTGCTACTTGATCAATCATTATTTTTCCTCTTATATTATTTCAAGGTGAGCATTTAACGCACCTGAAGCTTTTATTGCTTGAATAACTGTTATTAAATCTTTTGTAGAAACACCTAAAACATTAAGTGATTTTACTAATTGTCCAATTGTTGTACCACCCTCAAATATTTGAGTTATACCTTTTTCTTCTTTAACATCAATTTTTGTATTGGTTATAACTTTTGCCTCAGCATTACTTGCTGGTGGAGGTTGAGATACCTCAGTTTGTTTTTCTATTTTAACAGTTAAACCACCGTGAGAAACAGCTACCGGTCCAATTTTTACATTTTGTCCAATAACAATTGTTCCTGTTCTTTCGTCTAAAATTATTTTAGCTGCATTATTTCTAGGATTAAGTGATAAGTTTTCTATTCTTGATAAAAGATCTACTATATTTTCTCTATAAGATGCTGTTACAAAAACTCTTACTGTTGCAGGATCGAGGGCTTTTGCATTGCCTAAAAGGCTTTTATTTATTTTATCTGAAAGCTCACTTGCAGTTGTCGAATCTGGATTAATTAAATCAATAAAAATATTTCCGTTTTCATCTAACATTGTTACATTAACTTCTTTTTCTACTAAAGCTCCATTTGGTATTCTACCTACAGTAGGAACATTCTTTTTTACTACTGAACCATCAGATTCTACACCAAATCCACCGATTGAAACGGCTCCTTGAGAAACAGCATAAGTTCTTCCGTCTGGACCATTAAGAGGTGTTCTTGCCAAAAAGCCATTTTCAATACTTTTTGCATCACCAATAGCAGAAACTTCAACATCAATTTGTTGACCAGGTTTAACATAAGGTGGTAATTTTGCTGTTACCAAAACACCAGCTACGTTTTTAATTTTAGCTGCACCCATATTAGGGATACCAAGTCTTTCTAACATATTAGAAAATGATTTATTTGTAAAAAGAGTTGCGTTACTATCGCCAGTTCCTGTTAAACCAACTATAAGACCATATCCAGAAAGATAATTTGGTCTAGCATTTCTTATTACAGCAACATCTTTCACTCTTACAGTAGAATCAAATTCAGTTGATTTAGATGCAACCATATCTGCTGCTTTTGCCGAATTTGAAAACGACAAAGCAAAGGAAGAAACAAGGGTTGTTAATATTAACTTATTAAAATTCTTCATTATTTTTATTCCTATCTAATATTAAATCAAGAAATTAAAAATTCTTGACATTAAGCCACCTGTACTTTTTGCACTAACAGGGCCTGTACCTTTTACATCAATTTGCATATTAGCAATTCTTGTAGAATTAATCGTATTATCTGTCATAATATCATCTCTTCTTGCTATTCCACTAAGAATTATTTCGCTTATCTCATCATTTATTTGTATTTGTTTTCTTCCTCTTAATATCAAGTTGCCATTAGGAAGAATATCTTCAATATGAACAGTTATATTAAGAATCAAAGTACCATCTCTTGTAGTTGTTCCTGCACCATTAAAAACAACTTGGTTATCTGTTTTTAACTGCTTATTGAATAAACCAGAAGACGGATCTTTAGCAGGAATCTCCCATTTATGTGTATTTTGCAAAGTTTTATTTCCTTGCAAAGTTGATCTTTGAGTAGCTTTAGTGGTTTCTAAAACGTTGACAGTTACCAAACCACCTATTACAAAGGCTGGTCTTCTATCAGTAAACCAACTCCCAACACTTGTATCATTCCAAAGTGAATCTGCATAAGCAGGAACAATAGAAGAAAACAACATTAATGTTGTGAGCGAAAGTAAAATTTTCTTTTTTAACACGTTTCAGTTACCTCCCAAGTTAACCTCAACAAGACTTTGATCTATTATCTTAGCACTTATAACTTTTTTAGATGGTGTGTTCACTTTAACCGAGACCATCTGACCTATAGCACCTTCTTGAAGTGCTTCACCTGAAGCAATTAAAATCAAATCCCCATTTCTTATTCTAATTGTAACCTGATTTCCTTTAAAAACAACAACTCTTTCTTTAAATAAATTAGATGTTATAAAAGAATTTTCTTTTATATCAACTAAAGATGTTTTACCTACAATAAGAGATGTATCTATTATATGTATTTTAGTTAGTTTACTAGAAGGAGCTTTAGAAATTTTAACATGTTCTTCAGTAACTATCTCTCCTTTTCTTATTGGAATTTTTGCAATAAGAACTGGTTTATAAACATCTATCTTACATCTAATAAAAATAGTTCTATTAAGTTTATCATCTACATAAACTTGAACTGGTATGGTAAATTTTCCAATAATACCTGATATATTAGAATCTAAAAATTTCAACTCTATATTTTTCTTTGGAAATATTTTTTTGAGATCTAAAATCTTTTTTTCTAATTTCTCATCAACCCATTCCACGATAATATCTTCAGTTTCAACATTATAATATTCATGAATCTTTGTTTTTATTTCAGATATAAAAGAATCTGTGTTTCTTAAAGAACTTGCTTCTACTATTGAAGTTTGAAAGAAAAAAACAATAACAAAAAATAAACTAAGGAACAGCCTCATAAAAAAATTCATTATTATAAGCACTATTCCTCTTATTAAATTATTATTATCTTGTCAAGTTATTAGCTGTATCCATCATTTTATCAGATACACTTACTACTTTTGAATTTGTATCAAATGCTTTTTGTGTACTAATAAGATCAACCATCTCATGAACTATTTGAACGTTAGAAGCTTCTAATGCACCACTCACAACAGAACCTAATCCATTTAACTTAGGGTTTCCTGTAATTGGCTCTCCTGAAGCACCTGTTGGTATGAAATAAGAATTTCCTATTGCTTGTAAACCAGCTGGATTTGGGAAATCAGTTAAAGTAAGTTGAGATGCTTGTGTAAGGGTACCTGTACCTGCTGTTCTTACCCAAACTTTACCATCTTCACTCATGTGTGAAAATTGTTGTTCTGGAGAAAGAGTAATAGCTGGGTCTAAAATAAAACCAGTAGTACTAACAAAAGCACCTGTATTATCTTGCTTTATAGCACCATTTCTACTAAATACATCTTGACCTGTTACGGCATCTTTAAACTTGAAAAAACCTCTTCCGTTTATAGCAAGATCCATTTGGTTTTCTGTAACCTTCATAGAACCTTGTTTGTGCATAATAGCAGTCCCAGCTACCTTAACACCAAGACCAACAGATGTACCTGTAGGACTATCACCAACTGAAGGTGTTCTTCTGTATTGATATAACAAGTCGCTGAAGTCAA
>ERZ1292633.722-Hain-H41-02um-R1-722-length-37151-cov-6_pt1 | contig 37151 bp, 32 predicted proteins | sample MGYA00564406_ERZ1292633 | MGnify/ENA primary metagenome ERZ1292633 (study PRJEB36523, sample SAMEA6512639) | groundwater metagenome | collected 2019-01-08 | study: AquaDiva: Metagenomics assemblies of 32 groundwater samples
CCTCGGTGAGGATCTGGCCAGCGGCAGATCCAGAACGCCGCCGGCCAGCGGAGGTTTCCTATTCGCGGCGGAAGTGGAAAGTCGATGGGGTCGACCGCGCGAGCTCCCGGCCGGCCGCATCCCGCGCCACGACGGTCCACGAATAGAGTACGTGCGACTCGAGCCGCGCGGCGTCGGCTTGGGCGAGCGACAGGGCGGGAACCTGAGAATCGGCGGTGAGGACCACGTCCCCGGCGACGTCGCGCAGTTCGATCCGGTAGCCCGAAGCGCCCGAAACTGCTCGCCAGGAGAATTCGGCCGGACGCTTCTCGATCTCGCCGGACGGCTCTTCGAGCAGGAGCTCGCCGCTGCGCACGGTGTCGGTGACCGGACCGTCGGGAAGTTCCGGCGCGAGTCGCGCTCCCGACCAGCGCAGAGCGAATCCGACGCTCAGCACCAACAGCGCGGCCGCCGCCAGGCGGGTCCAGCCAGTCCAACGCTGCTCCGCCGGCGCGGCCGGGCGCGGTCGCATCGGAATCACCCGCGCCATGGGCGGCGCCGGCAGGGCGCGCTTCGCCTCGAGCACGGCCGTAAGGGCGGCGATCTCCTCGGCCTCGGCGCGGGAGCGCGGCGAGGCGTCGAAGGCTCCCGCCAGCTCGAGCTCGGCGGCGCAGGCCGCGCAGGCACCGGCGTGCGCAAGGAGGTCGCTCTGTTCGGTGGTGGGCTTCACGGTGAAGGCCGCGTCGATCAGCCGCTCGAGCGGCGGGCAAGCCGCGCCGTGACCCAAGGCGGTTCGGATCAAGTCACGAGTGTCGTTGGCTCTCATGCTCAGGCTCTCCCTGATTGCGGCACAGTTTTCGGGGCTGCGGCGGTGACTGCGAAGTAGCGCTTGAGCTTGCGCTTGGCGCTCACGATGTAGGCCTTCGCGCCGGATTTGTTCTCGAGCCCGAGAAGGCGATCGATGCCGGCGAGTGGAAGCTCGTCGACGAAATGCAGGTGCAGGATCTTCGCTTCGATCGGGTCGAGCGCTTCAGCGATCGCCGCCCGGAGGTCCGCGGCCTGCATTGCGGCGGCGACCGTTTCGTGAACTCCGGGCGCCGGGTCCGCCGGCTCGAGGAAGCTCTCCTCGTCGATTGAATCCGTGTCCCTTCTGCGGTTGGCGATGGAGCGGTTGATCGCGACGCTGCGCGTCACGAGGTAGAGCCAGGTGCCGAACGAGCTTTCGAAGCGGAACTGATCGAGGCGCTCGTGAACCCGCAGGAAGACCTCCTGCGCGAGGTCGGCGGCCTCTTCCCGGCGGCCCGACACGCGCCAGCACCAGGCGGCGACCCGCTTCTGGTATCGCCGGAAAAGCGCGTCGAGAGCCCACGGAGCCGCGTCGGGAGCACGGCGGGCCTCGCGCACGAGCTCCTCGTCGCTCCAGCCCTCCACTCCCACCCGCGTCTCGCTGAAGTCGTCGCCCAGCTCAATCCTCCCATCGCGCTTCGCGGACGCCCGGAACGGCAGGATCCGTACTTTGGGCGAGGCAGAAACCGGATCGAGCCTAGCCGATCGGCGGGCGGAAATCGCTTCCGGCGCCCGCAGAGGAGCTCTGGAGGGCTCGACTCGGGCCTGGCTCGCGGGAAGGCTCATGCAGCGTCAGACAGCCCGCGAAGGCCTGTGGAACAGTTCTCAGACCGGTGCTCACTCGACGCTCCAGGCCCCTTCGAGGGCCTGCCAACCGGCGGCAGCGCCGTCAGGAAAGTGAAGCCGGAGATGGCGGCGGCCGCGCTCAGCCAGGACTTCGAGGTCGCCGCGCGCCTGCGCCGCGAGAACCTGTCCGAACGACAATCGCCGCCCAGGAACCGGCAGGTCTCGAACCGGCCGCTCGGTGATCTGCAGGAAGAGACCCGAAGGCGGTCCGCCTTTGTGGGCCTGCCCGGTCGAGTGCAGGAATCGAGGTCCGAATCCGACCGTTGTCGCGATCCCGCTCCGGGTGGCCGCCCGGCCGCGCAGCGCCGCGAGGGCGCGCTCGTTCTCCGCGCTCATCTCGAGAAAAGCGAGGAGCGCTATGTAGTCTCCGCTCCGGGCACGCCCGAAGTGAGCGCCGAGCAGCCCAGCGATCGTCGGATTGTCCACGGCGTCGAGAAGCTCCGCCCGGTTGGCCTCGTCGGCGTGGAGCTCCAGGCCGGCCTCGGCGAGAAAGGCTGTTTCCGGCGGCAGCTCGCCGGTCGCTTCGACGGCCGCGGTCAGTCGCCGCGTCGCGATTTTCGCCGCCTCGACGTCCGGTTGATCGAACGGATGAACCCCGAGCCGCGCCCCCGCCGCCGCGGTCGCGATCTCCCAGCGAAAGAGCTCGCCGCCGATCTCGTCCACCGTCCGGCAGTCGAGCTCGATCAGCGGTTGACCGGCTTCGACGAGCTCCGCGACTCGCCGCTCGCCGGCTTCGGTCAGCGCGCCGCCGAGACGCACGACGACGAAGAGGCGGTCCCGGCCGTACTGTTCGGGAGGATGGGCCGGCTCGCCGTCGATCGGCAGGATCATCCTGCCCCGTTTCCCGGTCGACTCGGCGATCAGCTGCTCGAGCCAGGCGCCCAGGGCTTCGATTCCGGGCGCCACGATCAACGTCAACTTGTCGCGCCCCTGCTCCGCCGCGACCGCGATCGCGAGTCCGAGACCGACGCCGGGGTTATCGAGCACATCCACCGCCCGGCAACGTCCGGCCATGCTCGCCGTTCGTTCGACGAAGCGCGCCAGGTCGACGCCGAGAAACGCCGCCGGCGCCAGGCCGAACGGCGAGATCGCCGAGAACCGCCCGCCGATCGTCGGCTCGCCGGGAATCAGGGCGAGGAAACCGCGCTCGCGCGCCAGGTTCTCGAGCGCCGAGCCCGGGTCCGTGATGGCGAGGAACCGGCGTGGCGCCGCCGCGCCCAGCGCGCGCTCGAAGCGATCGAAGAAGGCGGCGAGCAGCAGATTCGGCTCCAGGGTCGCGCCGGACTTGCTGGCCACCAGAACCCAGGTCGATCGCGGATCGACCGCCCGAGTCGCGCTTTCAATCTGCTCCGGATGCGTGGAATCCACGATGTGCAACCGCAGCGCGCCCGCGGCGGCCTGCCAGGACCGGCGAAAAAGCTCGGCGCCGAGCGACGAGCCGCCCATCCCGAGCAGCACGACATCGCGGACTCCATCCTGGACGGCCCGGCGCGGCAGCTCGGCGTAGAGACCGAGCCGCGAGGCCTCGCGCTCCGGACCATCGAGCCAACCCAGCCAACGGCCTTCGTCGCTACCGGTCCAGAGCGTGGCGTCGCGGCGCCACAAGCGCTCCGTCGAATGCTCAGCGGACCACGACTCGACCGCGCGCGCGAAGGCGGCGCGGAGATCGCCGGGGAATCGAACGCGCATCAGGCGGTCGCCGCGGCGAGCTCGCGGCTCCGTTCGCCGATCGCGCCGAGGAGCTTCCGATAAGGCTGCACGAACTTCGCGATGCCATCGGCGAGGAGCTCGTCCGTCGCTTCGTCGAGCGAAACGCCCAGGGCCGCGAGCTCGGCGAGATCTTCCTCCGCCTCCGCGAGCCCCCGTGCGAGCGTGTCACGCGCCACGCCATGGTCGCGAAAGGCATCGATTGTCTCCGGCGGCATGGTGTTCACCGTGTCGCGACCGATCAACTGCTCCACGTAGAGCACGTCGCGATAGGCGGGATTCTTGGTGCTCGTCGAAGCCCAGAGCAGTCGCTGCGGCGCCGCTCCCGCGGCGGCCAGCCTCTTCCAGCGTTGAGAAGCGAAAAGCTCGGCAAAGAGAGAGTAAGCCAGCTTGGCGTTGGCGATCGCGATCCTGCCGCGCAGCGCCAGCAGCCGCTCCGATTCTTCGCTGGCCGCCGCGCTGGCTCGCGCCTCCAGCTTCGCATCGATCAGACTGTCGATCCGCGAGACGAAGAAGCTGGCGACCGAAGCCACGCAGTCGACCTTCATCCCCTGATCGAGCCTTTTCTCCATCGCCTCGAGGTACGCGTCCGCCACGCGCGCATACGCCGTGCACGCGAACAGCAGGGTGATGTTGACGGAGATCCCCTCCGTGAGGAGGGCGCGAATCACCGGAACGCAAACCCCGGTTCCGGGAACCTTGATCATCAGGTTCGGGCGATCGACCAAGGCGTGGAGGCGACGCGCCTCGACCAGGGTGCCGTCAGGGTCCTCGGCGAGCTCCGGCGAAACCTCGAGGCTCACGAAACCGTCGCGCCCGCGCGTTTGATGGTAGACGGGAAGCAGCACGTCCGCCGCGGCGCGGATGTCATCGATCGCGAGGGCTTCGTAGATGTCCTCGGCGCGATCCTCGCCCGACCGCACCAGGCGACTCAAGGGCTCGTCGTACTCGCGGCCCGCCGAGATCGCCTTTTCGAAGATCGCCGGGTTGGAGGTCATCCCCGAGATGCGGTCCTCGCGAACCAATCGCGCGATCGTGCCGTCTTCGAGCGAGCGTCGGCGGATGAAGTCGAGCCAGATCGATTGACCGAGATCGGCCAGCGCGTGCAACGGGTTGGAGGCGGACATGGCGATCTCCTCGAGCGGTGGAACGCAATCGCGATTATATTTCCCGAATGCTCGGACGTGGAAAAACGGCGCTGGCGAGGTTCGCGTGGGGAGTCGTGGCGGTGAATCTCGGCGTCATGCTCTGGGGAGCCTTCGTGCGCGCCAGCGGTTCCGGAGCCGGCTGCGGGTCGCACTGGCCGCTGTGCAACGGCGAGGTCGTGCCGCGCGGCGCGCGCCTCGCGACCCTGATCGAGTTCGGCCATCGCGTCACCAGCGCTCTGGCGTTGATCGCGGTCATCGCCCTGGCGCTGGTCGTCTTTCGCATGTCAAGGCGCGGGGAGTCGGCGCGCGCGCTGGATCCGTCGCTTCGCAAGCTCGCCTGGCTCTCGATGCTTTTCATGTTCGGCGAAGCCGCGATCGGCGCCGGGATCGTCCTGCTCGAGCTCGTTGGCGGGAATGCGTCACTGGCGCGCGCTGGCTGGATGGCCGGCCATCTCATCAATACCTTCCTGTTGCTCGGGGCCCTGGCGCTGCTCGCCGACCGCGCGGACGCGGATTCCGGCGCCCGCCCACGCAAGCCCCACGGGCGGGCCGCGTTCGCTGGCCTCGCCGCGCTGCTCGCGACTGGAGCTTCGGGCGCGATCGCGGCGCTGGGCGACACGCTCTTTCCGGCGACATCCCTTGCCGCTGGCGTCGCGCACGATCTGGCCCTCGGCGCGAGCTTCCTCGTGCGCCTGCGGGCGTTCCACCCGCTGATCGCCGTCGGTGCGGCTCTCTTCTGGCTCCATCTCGCGCAGGAGGCACGCCGCACCGCGCGCTCGGGGGAAGTCCGCGAAGCGGCGAAGGTCGTCACGGCGCTGGTGCTCGCGCAGCTGGCCGTGGGGCTCGTGAACTTCGCCCTGCTCGCGCCGGTCGCGCTGCAGCTCGCGCACCTGCTGCTCGCCGACCTGGTCTGGATCGCCGGGGTGCTGCTGCTCGACCGCTCGCGACGAACCGCCGACGCGACCGGCTGACCTTTCGTCAGGGGATCGCTTCGCCGGCGCCTTCGGTCGTGGAGACCGTAAACAGCCGCACATTGGAATAGGTCGCCATGGCCTCGAGGTCGACCGGCCAGGTCTCTCCGGAAACCTGGATCCTTTCGTACCACTCCCACATCCGGATCGGCACGAGCACCTTCATCCGCGACTCGTCTCGGAACCAGACGCGCAGCACTCGCCGAGCGCGCTCGCCGATCCGGAGCTCGACCTCGCGGATGGCCCCGGTTTCGGCGTCGACCCAGATCCGGCCTCGAGCCGGCATGTCGCGTCCCGCGGCGTCGGCCACCAGCGTCGGACTGTCGTCCTCCCGGAACTCGAGAACCGCGACCTCGCGGCCATCGCGCCGTTCGCGACCGCCGCTCGAAAAGTAGAGCCGCTCACGCGCCGAGGGCACAAGGTAGAGCAGCGGCATGGAGGGGATGTTCGCGGTTCGGCGGAGCGGACCGAGATTGAAGCGGGTGCTCTCGGCGGCGATCTTCCCGAGCTCGACCTCGCTCGCGGTGGTGCCTTCTTCGAACAGCCGCCGCATGCGCTCGTCTCGCGCCTTCACCGGCCTGCCGTCGACTTCGAGAACGTCGCGATAGCCGATTTTCATGCCGCCGGATACGGGAACCAGAAGCAGCTCGGAGAGCAGCTGTCGCTGCTCGACGACCCCTTTTTGCCGGCCGCGACCCCCGGGCTCGTTCCAACGCAGGTTCGGGTCGTCTCCGGGTGAGCGCGGTTCGATGCAGCACGGCTTGCGCAGCAACTGCACATAGCGCTCCTCGAGCACCGCACCTTCCATCTCGTGGTGGAACCGCTCGACGTAGGCGACGACCCGGTCGACCAACTCGGCGACGTCTCCCTTGCGATCCGGGCGCGGAGACGGCTCGATCGCCGGCGCTGGAACGTCCATCGCGAGGAGACCCGCGATCAGGAGAGGGGTCAGCTGATGTCGCTTCACGTCTCGCTTCATAGGCGACGCAAGCAGCGTACCACCCGCCCTCGGGCCGGGTCTCAGTGGCCGCGCAGCGCGCCGTGCAGGAAACGCAGCGGCGGCGCGGCGGGAACGAGGCCGTGGGCCTGGGCGCGGCGGAGAAACTCGGCGAGGCCGGCCTGTTCGGCTGGGCCCATTTCGAAGCGCAGGTTGCGAGTGTAGTAGTCGCGCAGCACCGCCGGGGCCAGGCCCGTCTCGGTGGCCGTCTCCGCCACGATCGCGTCGAGCTCCGCGAGCCCGACCTCCAGGCTTGCGGCGAAGGTCTCGGCGAGCTCAGGGGTCGCCACCTCCTGACGCGCCGCCCAGACCGCGAAAACGAACGGTAACCCGGTCATCTCGAGCCACTCCCCGGCGAGATCCAGGACCACGAAGCGGTCCCGCGGCACGACGAGGGCGGGATCACCGATCAGAAGCGCCGCGTCGTCTTCCTCGAGCATCGCGTCGAGATCCGCCGTGGCGGGACGGTACTCCGGATCGAGACCGTAGCGCTCCGCGAGGAGGATTCGCACCAGCGCCGCGGAAGTACGGCTGTTCTCGTCGAGCGCGACCGATTCGATCTCCCCGATCGGAACGCGCGAGACGAGGAGGACGCTGCGCACCTCGTGGGTCGCCGCGATGGCGACGCCGGGAATCACCACCAGCGCTGGATTCCTCGCCAGCTCGATCGACGGAACGAGCCCGACTTCGAGCGTGCCCGCGGCGAGGCGATCGGCGATCGTGGCCGGCGGCAGGAGCTCGCAGCTCCACGCGCCGCCCGGCTCCCGAAGCAGGCCGCGCGACAGTGGACGACTGTTGATGTAGTGAACGATGCCGATGCGCAATCGATCGGCTCTACTTGCTCATCGCGTTCAGGAAGTCCAGGTTGGTTTTCACCTTGGTGAGCTTGTCGAGCAGGAGCTCCATCGACTCGACGACCGAGAGCGGATTGAGAACTTTGCGCAGCACCCAGACACGCCGCAGCTCGTCTTCGGGCATCAGGAGCTCTTCCTTCCGCGTTCCCGACTTGTTGATGTCGATCGACGGGAAGGTCCGCTTCTCGACCAGCTTGCGGTCGAGGTGGATCTCCGAGTTGCCGGTGCCCTTGAACTCCTCGAAGATGACGTCATCCATGCGGCTGCCGGTGTCGACGAGCGCGGTCGAGATGATGGTGAGCGAGCCGCCCTCTTCGATGTTCCGCGCGGCGCCGAAGAACCGCTTCGGCCGGTGCAGCGCGTTGGCGTCGATGCCACCCGAGAGGACCTTGCCCGAGGGCGGCTGCACCGTATTGTAGGCGCGCGCCAGGCGGGTGATCGAGTCGAGCAGGATGACCACGTCTTTCTTGTGCTCGACGAGGCGCTTGGCCTTCTCGATCACCATCTCGGCCACCTGCACGTGACGTGTCGCCGGCTCGTCGAAGGTCGAGGAGATGACCTCGCCCTGCACCGAGCGCTGCATGTCGGTGACCTCTTCGGGCCTTTCGTCGATGAGCAGGACGATAAGCGCCACCTCGGGGTGGTTCTTGGCGATCGAGTGCGCGATCGACTGCAGGAGCATCGTCTTGCCGGTGCGCGGCGGCGCGACGATCAGGGCACGCTGCCCCTTCCCCATCGGCGTGACGAGATCCATGACGCGCGACGACATGTCGCCCGGCACCTCGAGCTTCAGCCTCTCCATCGGGTAGAGCGGCGTCAGATTGTCGAAAAAGATCTTGTTGCGAGCGACATCCGGATGCTCGAAGTTGACCGCTTCGACCTTGATCAGCGCGAAATAGCGCTCGCCGTCCTTCGGCTGCCTCACCTGTCCGGAAACCGTGTCGCCGGTGCGCAGATCGAAACGGCGGATCTGCGAAGGCGAAACGTAGATGTCGTCCGGCCCGGGGAGGTAGTTGTACTCGGGCGCGCGCAGGAAGCCGAAGCCGTCCGGCAGGCACTCGAGGACGCCCTCGGCGAAGATCAGACCGGAGGACTTGGTCTGCGCCTCCAGGATCTTGAAGATCAGCTCCTGCTTGCGCAGGCCCGCGGCACCCTCGATGCCGAGATCCTTGGCGACCTGGGTGAGCTGGGCGATCGACATCTCCTTGAGCGCCCGGATATCGAGCATCTGCTTCGGCGTGCCGTCGGCATTCATCGCCGGCGGCGGGGGTGGTTCCTGGCTGACGTCGAGCGGCAGCTCGGCTTCGTTGATCTTCGGCATTTTCGTGCGGCCCCTTCGATTGCGGCGGGACTTACCCCGCGAGAAATTCGGCGATGGATTTCCAGAGTTCACGGATTCCCTCCCCTGTTTGCGCGGAGACGGCCAAGACCGCGGCCGGGTTTTCAAGCCCGAGGATTCGAGCGATCTCCTGCAGTTGCCGTGCCCGGGCGCCTCGTTTCACGCCATCTATCTTCGTCGCCACGACGACGCGCGGAAGATCGAGCTCGACGAAGTACTCACCCGCCTGCTCGTCGAGCGCGGTCGCTCCGACACGCGCATCCACGAGCTGCACCACCATGCGGCGGTTGTGTGGCCGCCTCAAGAACTCGCCGATGATCTCGGCCCACTGCCGCCGGGACTCCTTCGAAGCCCGCGCGTATCCGAATCCCGGGAGATCGACGAATCGAAACCGCCCGTTGATCCGGAAGTAGTTGATCGCCTGCGTGCGCCCCGGCGTGCCGCTTGTGCGCGCGATCTTGCGATTCGCGAGCGCGTTCAGAAGCGTCGACTTGCCGACGTTCGAACGACCCGCGAAAACGATCTCCGCTTCCTCTCCATCCAACAGACCGGTCGGATCGACCACCGATCTCAAGAACTCCGTGCTCTCGATTTTCAACCAGGGCTCCGGAGCTGCAGTGGCTTGAGCCTGCGTCCGTCCACATCGCGAATCGACTGGCTGCATCCCGAGGCGGCGTCTGCCGCTCGTGAAACGATTCCGAAGTCGGACTGGAATCCGCCGCCACCTCGGTAGCAGTCGCCGGGCTGACGGCGACGCGAAGCTTCTGGCGGCGTTCTTGTTGGAAAACGAAAGAGCGAGCTGGCGAATCAGTGAGCCAGCGAATCCGACCCCATCGGGGGCTCCGTCGGCCGCTCGGGGAATTCTCTCTCATTCACGGGCCGCCACGCAAGCTCGCCCGAAAGGGCCCATCGCAGCACCTCGTCCATCGATTCCACCAGGTGGATCTGGAGCAAGTCGCGGACCTCGGCCGGGATGTCCTCGAGGTCTTTCTCGTTCTCCTTGGGCAGGATGATCTCGGTGATCCCCGCCCGGAATGCCGCCAGGGTCTTGTCCTTGATTCCGCCCACCGGCAGAACCTTGCCGCGCAACGTGATCTCGCCGGTCATCGCGATGTCGCGCCGCACCGGCGTCCGGGTTAGCGCCGAGACGAGCGCCGTCGCCATGGTGATGCCAGCGGACGGTCCGTCCTTCGGAATCGCCCCCTCGGGAACGTGGATGTGAAGATCATACTTCTCGTTGAACTCGGGGTCGACGCCGAAGGAGTCCGCCCGGCTGCGCAGATACGAGACCGCGGCGCGCGCCGACTCCTGCATCACTTCGCCGAGCTTGCCGGTGAGGATGAGCTTGCCCTTCCCCTTCATCAGGCTGACCTCGGTCTCGAGGATCTCTCCTCCGACCTCGGTCCAGGCGAGTCCCGTCGAAACGCCGATCTCCGGCTGCTCTTCGCGCTTCCAGGATCGAAAACGCGGCTTACCGAGGAAGGTCGCGATGCGGTCCAGATCGACTTTCGGTTCCGACGGGGGCCGCTTGCCGTCGGCGACGACGCCGCGCGCCAGCTTGCGGCAGATCGAAGCGATCTCGCGATCGAGGTTCCGCACCCCGGCTTCGCGGGTGTAGCCCTCGATGAGCTTGCGCAGCGCGTCGTCGTCGAATGAGATCTTCGCCGCCACGAGCCCGTGCGCCTTGAGCTGCTTCGGCACCAGAAACTGCCTGGCGATCGCGAGCTTCTCGTTCAACGTGTATCCGGAGAGCGGGATCACCTCCATCCGGTCCTTCAGCGCCGGCGGGATCGGGTGAAGCACGTTCGCCGTGGCGATGAACATGACTTTCGAGAGATCGTATTCGACGTCCAGGTAGTGGTCGACGAAGGCGTGGTTCTGGGTCGGATCGAGCACTTCGAGGAGGGCCGAGGACGGGTCGCCGCGGAAATCCATCGACATCTTGTCGACTTCGTCGAGCAGGAAGACCGGGTTGACCGTACCGGCCTTCTTCATCATCTGTACGATCTGCCCGGGGAAGGCGCCGATGTAGGTGCGGCGGTGGCCGCGGATCTCGGCCTCGTCGCGCACGCCGCCCAGCGACAGGCGCACGAATTTCCGCCCGATCGCCTTGGCGATCGAGCACGCGAGCGACGACTTGCCGACTCCAGGCGGACCGACGAAGCAGAGAATGGACGCCTGCGTCTCGGTGGTGAGCAGGCGCACGGCGAGGAACTCGAGGATCCGCTCCTTCACCTTGTCGAGGCCGTAGTGCTCGGAATTGAGAATCTCCTCGGCCTTCGCGAGGTCCTTCCACTCCCGGCTCGCCTTCTTCCACGGCACGCCCACCAACCAGTCGATGTAGTTCCGCGACACCGTGGCCTCGGCCGAGACCGGCGGCATCGCCTCGAGGCGCTTGAGCTCCTGCTCAGCCTTCTCGCCGACCGCCTTCGGGAGCCCCGCCTTCTCGATCTTCTCCTTGAGCTCGGCGAGCTCGTCGGTGCGATCGTCCTTGCGGCCGAGCTCCTGGTGGATCGCCTTGATCTTCTCGTTCAGGTAGTACTCCTTCTGCGCCTTCTCCATCTGTTTCTTGACCTGAACGTTGATGCGCCGGTCGAGGTTCATCTTCTCGATCTCGACGTCGAGGAGATCCTGAAGGCGCTGGAGACGTTCGTATGGCGAGAGCAGCTCGAGCAGGCCCTGTTTCTCGGCGGTCGAGACGGTCAGGTGCGCGGCGAGTGCATCCGAGAATCGATCCGGATCCTCCATCTTGAGCGTCGGAAGAAGCCCCTCGAACGCCAGGTGCTGCGACATCTTGGCGTACTGTTCGAAAGAGCCTAGGACCTTGTTCATGAAGATCTGGAGCTTCTCGGAGAGCGGGTACTGGATGTCGAAGGTCTCGAGGTGCGACCAGAGCGCGCCCTCCCGCTCCTCGAAGTCCATGAGCTTGCCGCGACGCGCCCCCTCGACCATCACCTTGACATTGCCGTTCGGCAACTTGAGATTCTGGACGACGCGCGCCACGACGCCGAAGTCGTAGAGGTCATCGCGCATCGGATCGTCGATCTTGGGGTCGCGCTGGGCGACGAGGAAGATCCGCTTCGGCGCGGTGGCGAGCGCCACCTCGAGGGCACGCACCGAGCTCTCGCGCCCGACGATGAACGGCGCCATCATGTGCGGAAAGACCACCATGTCGCGCAGCGGCACGACCGGCAGGCTCTCGCGCTGCGTCTCGACGAAGCTCCCCGGCATCCTCAACCGGCCTTTCGGAGGGTCGTGATCGGCTGCGTGCGCCGCACCACCGTATCGTCGGTGATCACGACATCCTGGATGTCGCGCTGCGAAGGAATCGTGTACATGAGATCGAGCATGATCTCTTCGAGAATGATGCGCAGCCCGCGGGCTCCGACATTTCGCTTCAAGGCCTCGCGCGCCACGGCGTGCATCGCTTCGTCGGTGAAGCGGAGCTTGACGTCCTCGAACTCGAACATCGTCTGATACTGCTTGACCAGGCTGTTCTTGGGCTCCCTGAGGATCCGCACCAGCGACGCCTCGTCGAGTTGCTCGAGCGACGCCATGACCGCGAGCCGACCGACGAACTCGGGAATCATGCCGAACTTGATGATGTCCTCGGGCAGAACCTTCTCGAGCTGGTTCGATTTCGCGGCCTCTTTCTTGCCGCGAATTTCGGCGCCGAAGCCCATGGTCTTCTGGTTCAGGCGCTTCTCGATGTGCTCTTCAAGCCCCACGAATGCGCCGCCGCACATGAACAGGATGTTGGTGGTGTCGATCTGCAGGAACTCCTGGTGCGGGTGCTTGCGGCCGCCCTGCGGCGGCACGTTGCAGATCGTGCCCTCGAGGATCTTCAGGAGCGCCTGCTGCACGCCTTCGCCGGAGACGTCGCGGGTGATCGACGGGTTCTCGCCTTTGCGCGCGATCTTGTCGACCTCGTCGATGTAGACGATGCCGCGTTGGGTCTTTTCCTTGTCGTTCCCGGAAGCCTGGTAGAGCTTGAGGATGATGTTCTCGACGTCTTCGCCGACATAGCCCGCTTCGGTGAGCGTCGTCGCGTCGGCGATGGTGAAAGGCACCGAGAGAATCCGCGCCAGCGTCTGGGCGAGGAGCGTCTTGCCGGTGCCGGTCGGCCCGATGAGCAGGATGTTCGACTTCTGGAGCTCGACATCGCCGCTTCGAGACGCCTTCTCGGAGAACTCGATGCGGCGGTAGTGGTTGTAAACCGCCACGGCGAGCTTCTTCTTCGCGAGCTCCTGTCCGATGACGTACTCGTCCAGAAGCGCCTTGATCTCGTGCGGCTTCGGGAGCTTGGTTTCGGACTGCTGCTCGAGGAGACGGTCCTCGGCGATGATGTCGAGGCAGATGTCGACGCACTCGTCGCAGATGAACACCGTCGGACCGGCGATCAACTTCTTGACTTCGCGCTGGCTCTTGTTGCAGAACGAGCACCTGAGCGCGTCGTCGCCGGATTCTTTCTTGGGCATCTCTCCTCCGCGATCGTTGCCGCCGACGCCGCCAGGCGCACACCGCCCCGGAATCGGCGATTCCGACAGCTTCAACAGCTCGCTTCGAGGTCCTTATTCCGGCTCGCGAACGGGCCCGACCTCACCGCCGGAATACCCCCCGACTTCCGGCGGAATAATAGCAGAGCGCCTGCTTCAGTTGACGGGGAAGGCCTGAATGTCGGCGCCGGCGCCGAAAGCGAGGCCCGCCTTGGGGAAACTGCGGACGCGCGTCGTCCAGAGATCTTCGACGGTGAGCATGGTTTCGAGATTGGAAAGAGCCGTCCAGTAAACCCAGAAGTGGCCGTTGAAATCGGACCCGTCGACCATCTTGACCGCCATCTCGAGATTCGACGGTTCGAAGAAGGTGAAGAAACCGCTCTGGTCCGTGAGCGGCAGCGCGGCGGCGACGCCGGAGTCGCCGCTCCATGGGCTGCTCCATTCGACCGTGAGACGAAACCTGCCTCCCAGCAGGTCGAGGTTCGAGGCCGTCGCGGTTCCGGCGAGCGGCGCGGCGGCTCCCGCGGCGGTCCCGTCGCAGTACGCCTCGATGTCGCCGAAGCTGGCCTGTGAGCCCTGTGGGCTCGAGTAAGTGCGCAGTCTTCCGGTCCGGGTCTCGACGACGAAGAAGTCGAACTCGACGTTCGAGAGCGCGCCGAAATAGACCCAGGTGCAACCGTTGAAGCCCGTCCCGTCGAGGACCTTCAGGAGGATTTCCAGATTCTCGGGACCGAAAAACCAGAAGCCGCCACTGTCCGACGTCTGTGGCCAGGAGATCGCCGTCTGCGGAAGTCCGGTGAGCGGATTCTGCAGCTCGAGCGAGACCAGATAGTCCCCTCCCCGGAGCGCCAGAACATGCGGCGAGCTTCCCGCCAGCGAGGCCGAGGGAAAGATGTGCGAGGAGGTACGTCCCGTGCGCCCTTCGCTGTCGGTGGCGGCGAGGACGACTTCGAGCCAGACCAGTCCGTCCCCGTGATCGGCCTCCGCGGGAATTACGAAATCGAGCGTCGAGAAGCCGGACGTCGGAGGCATCAGGGGGTGGGTGTGGGCGTCATGGTGGAGGTCGATCCGCCAGGCCAGCCGTTCCGCCGGTACCGGACCCTCCTCCGGGTCCGCCGCCGAACCGGAAAGCGTCAGCGTCGCGCCCGACGAGTAGCCGGAAGCCGCGAGCGGCGAGCTGATCGCCACCACCGGCGCGAGGTTCGTCGTCACCGCAAGCGTGGCCTCGGCGCTCGCGACGCTGCCATAGGAATTGGCGACCAGCACGCGAAAGCGCGCGCCATCGTCGGCGAGCGTGACGTTCTCCACGCCCAGCTCGGGAGAGTCGGCTCCGACGATGTCCACACCGTCTCTCTGCCACTGATACCCGGTGGCGCCGGCCGCGACGACCGAGAAGTTCGCTGACTCGCCGACTCCGGCGACCGTATCGACGGGAGGCTCGACGATCTGCGGCAGATCCGATGGGTTGGCGGAGTACGAGATGCGGTAGAGCTTCCCGGTGCCGCCGGCTCCGTCGCTGGTTCGCGCCAGGTAGAGAAGCGCGCCGTCGACGTCGACGCTCAGCGAGGTTGGGAACTCGAGCCCGGTGGCGAAGTCGCTCACTTCACCCGTACCCAGATCGTAGGCCCGAATCCAGCCCGCGCAGAGGTCAATGATCAGGTAGCGGTCCCAGTAGTCGACCGGGAAGCTGCCGCCATCGGGATAGAAGACGCCGCCCGTGATCGCGCAGGCACCCTCCATGTGCAGGTAGGCGTACACCGGCAGCTCGGCCTCCGGGTCCCCCTCGGGTCCTTCGAACTGGGGCCAGCCGAAGTTGCCTCCCGGCACGATGCGATTCACTTCCTCCCAGGTCGACCGACCGACGTCGTTGACGAAGAGGTCGGCGCTCTCCTGATCGACGTCCATGCTGTACGGATTGCGAAACCCGTACGCGTAGATGCTAGCCAGAGCACCGCCAACCCCGGCGAAGGGGTTGTCCGCGGGGATGGAGCCGTCGGCCGCGAGGCGATGGACCTTGCCGAACGCCAAGCCGAGGTCCTGGGCGGTCTCCGGATTGTAGTGGTCGCCGACACCGATGAAGAGGGTTCCATCCGGGGCGAAGCGCATGGCGCCACCCATGTGGAAGATCGACTCCGAGAAGACCGGAAAGTCGAAGAGCGCCGTCTCGCCACCGACCGCCTGGTCTCCCTCGAGGTGCAATCGGACGATCCGGTTGTGCAACCCACCGCTGTGCGTCGTGACGAAGAGATAGACGTATCCGTTGTTCGAGAAATCCGGGTCGACGACGACTCCCAGCAGCCCCCTCTCTCCCTGGGAGCTCACCGCCGAAAGCGCATGCACGAGGGTGGGGGCGCCGCCACCCGGCGGAATCGAGCGCAGAGTCCCTCGCTGTTCCGCGACGAGAATGCGTCCATCCGGAAGGACATCGATGGCGGTCGGGCTGTCCAGTCCCTGGACAAGAAGCTCTTCCTGGAAACCCGGAGGGAGCTCGGCGCCGATCAACTTCGTGGCGCCCGGAAGCACCAGCGCCAGGAGACACAATCCGATCCGAAGATGGGCTCGCTCGCGCCCCGCCGGCGCCACTTTCAGGGGACAGCCACCGGCTTGCGGCGTTCCATGATGGTGTCGGCGAGGCCGTAGGCGACGGCTTCGTGGGCTGAGAGGATTCTGTCGCGGTCGGTGTCGTCGTGGATCTGCGCCTGGGTCTTCCCGGTATGGAAGGCGAGAACCTCGTCGATCTTGTCGCGCAGTTTCAAGAGCTCACGGGCGTGGATCTCGATGTCGGAAGCCTGGCCCTGAAGGCCCTGCGACCAGGGCTGATGGATCAGCACGCGGCTGTTCGGGAGCACGGTGCGCTTGCCCGTCTTCCCGGCGGCCAGGAGCACGGCGGCCATCGAGGCGGCCTGGCCGACGCAGAACGTCGCGACATCCGGCCGGATGTACTGCATGGTGTCGTAGACGGCGAGTCCCGCCGTCACCGAGCCGCCGGGAGAGTTGATGTAGATGTGAATGTCGCGCTCTGGATTCTCGGCTTCGAGAAAGAGCATCTGGGCGATCACCAGGCTCGCGACGTCATCGTCGATCGGCCGGCCGAGGAAGATGATGTTGTCCTTGAGCAGGCGCGAATAGATGTCGTAGGCGCGCTCGCCCCGGTTCGTCTGCTCCACCACCATTGGAATCAACATCGAGCTCTCCTGGTCAACTCGTCTCAACGCCCGCGATCGTCGCCCTGCCCATGATCGTGATGCCCGTGATCGTGGTCGTGGTGGGAGTGATCGTGACCGGCATCGTCACGGGCGTTCGTCCGCTCCCCCTCCGACATCGCCACTGTAGCGCGTTCGGGCTCGCCAAGCAGCCGCCGAACCGTCTTCTCCCGCCGCATCCGCGCGCGGAGGCCCGAAAGCTGCCCGGATTCGTCAAGCTTCTGGCGGAGCGCGAGCGTCGGCACACCCTGGGCGCGGGCGAGTATCGCGAGCGCCTGCTCGAACTCCGCTTCGCCGACCTCGACCGACTCCTTCTCCGCGATGGCGTCGAGGAGCAGGCGCGCCTTGACGCGGCGCTCGGCCTGCGGCCGAGCCTGCTCGCCCAGCTGCTGCCAGTCGAGGCCGGCGTGCTCGAGATCGACGCCGCGCCGCGCCAGCGACTCGGCGTAGTCGCGCAGCAGGTCTTCCGTCTCGTGCCGGAGAACTCCCTCGGGCAGCGGCATCGGATGGCGCTCGGTCAGCTGGTCGAGCATCGCCGTCTCGCGCTGGCGCGTTGAGTCCTCGCGCTTCGCCGCCTCGATTCGACGCGTCACATCCTTCTCGAGCTCGGCCAGGCTCTCGAACTTGCCGAGGTGCCTGGCGAACCCGTCATCGAGCGCCGGGAGGCTGGCTTCCGAGAGCTCGACGAGCTTGACGTCGAAACTCCGTTCGACGGCGCGGGGCTCCGGGGCACCGAGCGGCTTGCCGTCCGCGCCGAGAAGCTGGCTGGCCTCCCCGACCGCGGGCGCGATGGCCTCGCGGCGTACGAACTTCGAGCCCTGGCCGACCTGAAGGCCGGTCACCGCGAGCGACAGCTCCTCCCAGATCTGCGGCGTGCCAACCTCGATCTCCATCTCCTGAACGGCCACCTCGCTCGCCGTCGCGGGATCGACCGTCGTGGTCTCGATGATCTGGATCTTCGCCCGGTCGCCGGTCGCCGCCGGGCGCTCGACCGGCAGCCACTGCGCATGAGCGCGGCGGACGTCGTCCAGCGTTCGCCGGATTTCGTCGGCGGTCGGTTCGGTCGGCGGCGTCGGCAGATGGAAGTCACGGTAATTGCGCAGCTCGATTTCCGGCCGGACCTCCACCGTGGCGGTGAAGGTCAGCGGCTTCCCGGCCGCGACCTCGTCCACGGCGACCTCCGGCGGAGTCAGCGGCTCGATCGACTTCTCGGCTGCCGCCTGGCGCCAGTATCTCGGCACCAGGCGCTCCACGACCTCCTGCTCGATCTCCTTGCCGAAGTGCCGGCGCACCAGCCCTTCGGGCACCTTGCCCTTGCGGAAGCCGGGGACGCGTGCCTTGCGGCCGTAGTCGGCGGTGACCCGGGCCGTCTCGGCGTCCAGCGCCGGCGCTGGAATCTCGATCTTCAGCTGCTTGCGGCAGGGGCCAACCTCTTCCAAGGACAGAACAACGCTCATCTTGGGTCTTTCTCGTGTGTCGGGAGGTGATGGTGCGAAAGGGGGGACTCGAACCCCCAACCCGGTTTCCCAGGACTAGATCCTAAGTCTAGCGCGTATACCAGTTCCGCCACTTTCGCTCGAGGCGCTGTAACCATGAAACGCGGGGCACGGCCGGAGAGATCGAGGAGGTTGGGTGATGGTGAGCCGCGTAGGACTTGAACCTACAACCCGCAGATTAAGAGTCTGCTGCTCTACCAATTGAGCTAGCGGCCCGACGAGTCGGAAATATATCCAAAGGCGAAAGATGAATCAAACCATGGATTCTGCTGCCAGCGGGTTGGCTCTACGCCCGGCGGGTTTTTCGCGTGGCCGTCGATCTTGACGGGCGTCAGCGCCACGACGACTTCCGTGGAAGGTAGAATCTGCTTCGTGGAGATCACGGCTGGCGCTGCGATCGAGATTCGCCTCAACGGGCGACCCACCTCGGTTCCCCCTTCGAGCACGCTGAAGATGCTTCTCGTCGCGCTCGGCAAGGATCCGCGGTTGGTGGCGGTCGAGCGCAACGGAAAAATCGTGCGCAGGGCTTTTTTCGAAAACACAGTTCTCGACAGCGGGGACGCTGTCGAGGTCGTTCAGTTCGTGCAGGGGGGATGACCCTCTCGCCCGGAGAGTCGGCTCTACGCCCGGCGGGGCGGTCGACCTGCCACCCGCATTGACGGGCGTTCAGAGGAGTTGCTTGATTTCCGCTCTTCCCAGGTCGGAGGAGCCGGAGATGATCAGCGCCGCGGAGCCACGGGCGAAGGTTGGCAGGTCGAGGCTCATCTCGAGCGCGCCGACATCATCGGTTTCAGCGACCAGAAGGGTCCGCGGGTCGGCGACCGTCGAGAGCATCTTTACGGCGACCTGCACGCCGGCGATCGGCAGGCCACTCTTCGAAGAGTAAGCCCGGAGCGTCACCTGATTCGTCCGTCCCGGCAGGATCTCCTCCTGGCCGTCGACGACGAGGATCAACTGATCGTGTTCCGCCTCGGTCGACAAGTATTCGAGAATGACTTGGTCCAGGGTCGGACCGTCGTCGGCAAGCGCGGCCTCTCCCTCCGCCGCCGCTCCCACCAGGGCCGCCTCGGCGGCCCCGATCATCGTCGCGGCCTCGGCCGCCGGCGACACCGGAACCGAATCGGTCGCGAACGCCGCGGTGCGTACCGCGGCGGCGGGCATCGCAACCGCCGGCGCCAGCCCGGGCGGCGCCAGCGGGGCCCTTTGCTTCAGCTCCTCGAGCTTGCCGTCGAAACGGCCAGAGCGGATCGCCGCGACGATCGTCCGATGCTGATGATCCATGAACTGCGCGATCTCGGGGTCACCCTTACCCTCCTGGAGAAGGCTGGCGTAGCTCGACCGCCGGGTCGCCAGCACCCGGCCGGCGACGTAGATCACGCTCTCGATGCACGGGTTGCCGCGGCCCTTGTCCTCCGTCTGGACGTGGAGCACCGTCTCTACATGACGGACATCGGTATTGTAGCCAGTGATCATGGGCCTGCCAGGATGGTGCGCGGATTGTACACGCTCTGCCGCGTTCGAGTGGACGCTCCCGGCCCGCCGTGCCAGAATCTCGACGACGATTCTTCCATCGCCGGCCGATGACCAGCGAGTCGGCCCGTCACCGATCCCAAGCCCCGAAGTTCCGAAAGAGGAGAGGGTATGTCCGAGACCGCTGCCGCATCCGCCGCCCGCACCCTGGTGCACTTCGCCGTCCGCGACGGCGTCGCCTACCTGACGCTCGACGATCCGCCGGCCAATACCTACACCCACGAGATGATGAAGGCGCTCGACGAGGGGATCCTCAAAGCGCGCTTCGACGCCTCGGTCCACGTGATCGTGATCAGCGGCACCGGCGAGAAGATGTTCTGTGCTGGCGCCAACATCAACATGCTCAAGGCGTCGGACCCGTATTTCAAGTACTTCTTCTGCCTGCACGCCAACGAAACGCTGTCGCGCCTCGAACAGACGCCCAAGCTGGTGATCGCGGCCCTCAACGGCAACACCGTCGGCGGCGGGCTCGAGATCGCCATGGCGGCGGACCTTCGCATCGCCCGCAAAGGGGGCGGCAAAGTCGGCCTGCCCGAAGTGACGCTCGGCGTGCTTCCGGGCACCGGCGGTACCCAGCGCCTGGTGCGGATCGTCGGCAAGAGCCGCGCCATCGAGCTCATGGTGACCGGGCGCCTCTTCTCGTTCGAGGATGCCATGGCTTACGGCATCGTCGACCAGATCTTCGAGTCCGAAGGCTTCATGAATCAGATTCACGACTACGCCAGGCAGTTCTGCCCGCCCGGCAAGGCGGCGAAGGCGGTCGGCCGGATCAAGCGCGCCGTGCAGTCAGGCGCCGAGATCCCCTTCGAGTCCGCCATGGCGCTCGAGCGCGAGCTCCAGCAGCAGCTCTTCCAGAGCGACGACGCGAAGGAGGGTCTCGCCGCCTACGTCGAGAAGCGCACTCCGAGCTTCACGGCGAAGTGAAGCGGCAGCGACTGGCCCTGATCGCCCCGGTCCGAACGCCAATTGGCAAGTTCGGCGGCGCGCTCGCCGCGCTTTCGGCGGCCGATCTCGGCACGGCCGCGGCGAAGGCCTGCCTCGAGCGCGCCGGCATCGCCGGAACTGAGATCGACCAGACGATCTTCGGCCACGCGCGACAGGCCGGCGGCGGCCCCAACACCGCCCGCCAGATCTCTTTTCGGGCCGGCCTTCCCGCGGACCGGCCCGCCTTCACGGTCAACCAGGCCTGTGGATCGGGTCTGCAGGCGATCTTCTCGGCGGCGCGCTCGATCCTGCTCGACGAAGCCGAGATCGTTCTCGCCGGCGGCGCCGAGAGCATGTCGAACACGCCGTATCTGCTTCCCCGCGCGCGCTGGGGATACCGCCTCGGCACCGACGAGATCGTCGACGGAATGTACCGGGACGGTTTCGTCGATCCGCTCTCGAAGCTCATCATGGGCGAGACAGCCGAGGAGCTGGCATCGCAAGTCGGCATATCGCGCTCCGAATCGGACGCATGGGCCCAGCTTTCCCAGGCGCGATGCGAAAAAGCTCGAACAAGGGGGCGCTTCGACGCGGAGATCTCGCCGGTGAAGCTCGCAGGAAAGAAGGGCGAAGCTCTTTTCTCCACGGATGAGCATCCGCGCGACGGCGTAACCCTCGAAAGCCTCACGAAAATGGCGACCGTATTTCGCGACGGCGGCACCGTGACGGCGGGCAACGCCTCGGGGATCACCGACGGAGCGGCGGCCGTGGTCGTCGCTTCGGAGGCCGCGGCGAAGGAGCACGGGCTCGCGGTGGCCGGCTGGCTGCTCGACTGGGAGGTCGTCGGTGTCGACCCGCGGATCATGGGGATCGGACCGGTGCCCGCGACCAGGGCGCTCCTAGCGCGGAACGGCCTCGCCTTCGGCGAAATCGAGGCCGTCGAGCTCAACGAAGCGTTCGCGAGCCAGGTCGTCGCCTGCCTGAACGAGCTGCCGTTCGACCGCGAGCGGGTCAATCCCGACGGCGGCGCCATCGCCCTCGGGCACCCGATCGGCGCGACCGGCTGCCGGATCGTGGTGACCCTGCTGCACGGCATGGCGGCGCGCGATCAGAAGCTCGGCCTCGCGACCCTGTGCATCAGCGGCGGAATGGGGATCGCGGCGTTGATCGAACGCACCGATGGATGGCCGCTCTCGTGATCGCCCGAACCGCCTGAGGAGTCGAGAACGACATGCCCAACATCGTCGTCGCCTACATCAAGGAAGACAAGGTCGCGCCCTATCTCGAGGCGCTGGCGGCGGTTGGCGTGCCCGAGACGGACCTCTTTCGCGCCACGCCGATGCGTACCGCGGAGCTCGATCTCCGTCCCTGGATGGCGCGGGCGGACGGACTCTTGTTGACCGGTGGCGCCGACCTGCAGCCAGCGCTCTACGGCGAGGCCCGCCTGCTCGAAGCGAAGCTTGATCCCCCGGTCGCGGACCGCGATCAGATGGAGTGGGATCTGCTCTCCCTGGCTCGGGATCATCGCGTGCCGGTGTTCGGCATCTGCCGCGGGCATCAGACGCTCAACGTGTTCCTCGGCGGCGCGCTCCACCAGGACATCGAGCTCGCGACCGGCATCCCGGGGCACGACTGCTTCGCCGACGAGGGCTGGGCGCTCGACCACCTGGCGCATGAGATCGTGCCGGCGAGGACGCAGCACCCGCTCGCCGCCTGGCTCGCCCGCTTCTTGAGGCCGCTCGTCAACAGCCGGCACCATCAGGCGGTGAAGCGCCTCGGCGCGGGGCTCGAGCTCGTCGCGTCGGCGCCGGGCGGCATCGTCGAAGCGACGGCGTCCCGGGTGGGAGCCGACTGGTGGCTGCGCTCGGTGCAGTGGCATCCGGAGAACCTGATGGATCACGAGGTGCATCGCGGCCTTTTCGAGCAGTTCGTAGCCGAGTCCCGGCGAACCGCCGAACGCCGCGCGTCCGTGGCCCGCGGCGCCGAGTTGGTGATGCGGTGAGCGATCTCGTCCGACTGGAACGCAGCGCGCGGGCGGCCGCGGTGGTCTTCTCTCGTCCGCCGCTCAACATTCTCGACCTCGAGCTCCTCGCGGAGCTCGACGCCGTGGTCAGCGACCTCGCCGGCGACGAATCGTTGCAGGTCGTGACGCTCGCCGGCGCCGGCGAGAAGGCCTTCTCCGCCGGCGTCTCGGTGCAAGACCACACTCCCGACAAGATCGACCGGATGCTGCTCTCCTTCCACGGCGGCATCGCGAAGCTGCGGGCGCTCGACGCGTTCACCATCGCGCTCGTCGACGGCCACTGCCTGGGCGGCGGAATGGAACTCGCGCTCGCCTGCGACTTCGTGTTGGCGACCGATCGCAGCCGCTTCGGGCAGCCGGAGATCGCGCTCGGCTGCTTCCCGCCGGTCGCGGCGGCTCTCTACCCGCGCCGCATCGGCACCGGACGGACACTCGAGCTTCTGCTCACCGGGAGGGTATTCGGCGCCGACGAGGCGGAGCGGCTCGGTTTCGTGGACGAGCGTCTCGCGGACTCCGCGGCCCTCGAGACACGCGCCGCGGAGCTCGCGGACGCGATCACGAAGCAAAGCGCGGCGGTGTCCCGACTCACCAAGCGCGCCGTGCGCGCCGGCGAGAGGCTTCCGTACCCCGCGGCGGTCGCTGAAGCCGAGCGCCTCTACCTGCGCGATCTCGTCCGCGTCGACGACATGCAGGAGGGCTTGAACGCCTTCGCGGCCAAGCGTCCGCCGGCCTGGAAGCACCGATGAGAGGCCTGGGCGCCGCGCTCGTGGCGTTCGCGCTCTCGGCGCCGCCGGTCGCCGCCGAGTCCGTGGGCTTCTACTTCGCTCCTCCGATCGGCTCGAAGTTCGTCGCCCGCGAGATCCAGACGATCGAGCTCCGGCTCGGCGGAAACCGCGAGCTGCACACTATCGCCGCGCTCTCGACGGTGCGGATCTTCAAGGAGGCCGGGCTGATCTTCGTCGCGCACCGCGTCGACGAGCTGGCGGCCTCCAAGGCGGGCGAGAAGTTCGAGACGCCGCCCCAGGTGGCGGCGATGAAGGGGTCCGAGATCGTCGACGTCCTGCGCGACGACGGCGTTCTGGTGCGCGTCGACGGCTACCGACAGATCGCCGCGAAGGCGCTTCCGAAGATGTCCGGCGAGGCCAGGAGCTCGCTCGAGAAGTTCGTCGCCGAAGGGCGTCAGGACGACGCCGACCGCGCCCTCTGGTTCGAAGTCGAAATGCTCGCCGGACAGACGCTCGACCTCGACCGCGACTACTGGTACGACGCGGTCTGGTCGGACGAAAAGGGCTGGATGCGGCATCAGACCCTGATGCGCCTCGGCCCCTGGGTGACCCACCCGACGGCGGGTCGCCTGCTCACCGTCAACATCGCCTATGTCGCGAACGCGCGCCCAGATCGCTCAAGCGACCCGGCTCTTCCCGAAGGTGAAGAGCCGCCTCGACCCATTGCTGCCCGGCGCCATCGCCCCGGGCCTGAAGCTGGAGGGGGGCGCGACCTGGCTGGTCGATCCCGCGACGCTCATGGTGTGGAAGATTCAGAGCCGGCGCAAGGTGAGCGAGCCGCGGCAGATCTCCTCCGACCTCGGCGTGACCCTGGTCACCGAGACCAGGATCGAGAAGACGCTGGAGCCGGCCCCGTCGCCGGCGAAGAACTGAACATGTATCGACTCGAAGAGGGAATCCGATGACCCAGACAGTGCTCTCCGAACGCGAAGGACGCGTGGCCATCCTGACCATCAACCGCCCCGACAAGCTGAACGCCTTGAACGAACAGGTGCGGCAAGAGCTCCTGGCGGCGCTCGCGGCGATCGAAAAGGACGATGCCGTCGGCGTCGTGGTGATCACCGGCGCGGGAGAGAAAGCGTACATCGCCGGCGCCGATATCTCCGAATTCGCCGGCCGCACGCCGTTCGATCAGCGCCACGCCATGCGCAGCCCGCGCGTCTTCGACATCATGGCTTCCTTTCCCAAACCTGTGATCGCCATGATCAATGGTTTCTGCCTGGGCGGCGGCTGCGAGCTCTCGATGGCGTGCGACATCCGCATCGCCTCCGAGAAGGCGCGCTTCGGCCAGCCCGAGATCAACCTCGGCCTCATCCCCGGCGGCGGCGGCACGCAGCGCATGCCGCGCGTCGTCGGCATGGGCAACGCCATGCGGCTCATCCTCTCCGGCGACATGATCCCGGCGGCGGAGGCGAAAGAGATCGGCCTGGTCGATCTCGTCTATCCGCCCGAAGAGTTGCGCGCCAGGACGCTCGAGCTGGCGGCGAGGATCGCCTCGAAGAGCCCGTTGACGCTCAAAGTCGCCAAGGAGGCGATGCGCGCTTCCGAGAAGCTCCCGATAGAGGACGGCCTCTCCTACGAACGCGATCTGTTCTGTCTCTGTTTCTCGACCCGGGACAAGGAGGAGGGCGTCGCGGCCTTCCTCGAGAAGAGGCAGGCGGCCTGGACTGGACGCTAGGCCCAGCGTCCCGATCTGGACGGTCCGCCAGTCGCCGAAAAGACTACAATAGCGATCGTTCCATACACCCCATCAAAGGAGATGAACATGAGGGTTCGAATTGCCATCGTCGTCGTGGCGCTTCTGCTTCTCGCGAGCGGATCCACCTTCGCCCAGGATGCGGCCGTAGTCGCTCCCACCATTTACAAGGTAACGTTCGAGAACGAGCGCGTCCGGATCATCGAAGTCACTTTCAAGAAGGGCGAGTCGGCTCCGATGCACTCGCATCCCGACCACTTCGCCTACGTTCTTTCAGGGGGCACGATCGAGCTCACCGCCGCCGACGGCAAAATCCGGGTGATCGAGGCCACGACCGGGGAGACCATCTTCGTCCCCGCCGAGGCGCACAGCAGCAGGAACGTCGGCAAGAGGACGCTCAAGCTGGTCGTCACCGAGCTCAAGGAGGCGGCGCCGTCGGGCGGCTTGAGCGCCGGCGAGAAGGCCGAGATCCTCGACCTCTACCGCCGCTCCACGCAGGAGACCCTGGAGTTGGTCTCGAACACGCCGGACGAGCTCTGGGCGAAGAAGCCGGCGCCGGATCGCTGGTCGGTCTCCGAGGTCGTCGAGCACCTGGGGCTGACTGAATCGCTGCTGCTCGGATTGGCCACAAAATCGCTCGCCGAACCGGCGAGTGCCAACTGGGCGACGGTCGAGGGGGGAATGTCCACCGACAACATGATGGGAATGCTGCAGAACCGCACCCAGAAGTTCCAGGCCCCCGAGCCGGCCCAGCCGAAGGGCGGGATGTCTCGCGCCGACGCGCTCGCCAAGTATGGTGGCGCGCGCGCCGTGACGGCGGAGTTCGTTCGTCGCACCAACCTGCCCGTGAAGAAGCATGTCGCCACCCTCCCGATCGGCTCGATGACCGTGCACCAGGTCCTGGTGATGATCGGTGGCCACAATCTGCGCCACAACGCGCAGATCCGCGAGGTCCTGGAGCAGCTGCAGAAGAAGTAGCCGCGCTCGCCGCCGCGGGTCGCCGGCATGCCGCCCGGCCCGCTAGACTTCGCGCATGACGTTCGAAGAAGAGCGCGACCGGATCGAGATTCCGGAGTGGCTGAATCTCGCGGACTGGTTGCTCGATGCCCGGCTGCATGAAGGGCGCGGCGATCGCATCGCGCTGCGGCTTCGAGAACGCGAGCTCACTTTCGAAGAGATCGCGGCGCACTCCCGCCGCTTCGCGAACGTCCTCGCCGGCCTGGGGCTGCGCCCCGAGGAGAGGGTGTTCCTCGCCCTCCCGGACGGCGCTGACTTCGTCGGCGCGCTGTTCGGCGTCCTGCGCGCCGGCGCGGTCGCCGTCATGCTGAACCCGGAGCTCACCCGTGAAGCCGTCGCGGCGCTCGTCGACCATCTGCGGCCGCGGCTGGCGGTGATCGACGGACGGCTGGTCCGTACCTATGGCGAAGCGCTCGGAATCGCTCCGGAGCGCGTCGAGCTCGTGACGGTCGGCGATCGGGCGCCGGGCTGCCCATCGTTCGAGGAGCTGGCGCGGACGGTCTCGGCCGACTTCACCACCGTGCGTACCCATCGCGACGATCCGGCCGTGATGCTCTTCTCGGGCGGCACCACCGGTCGTCCGAAGGCCGTGGTGCAGAGTCATCGCTCCTACGCCTTCACCACGCAGGCGTACGGTCGACGCATCCTCGAGCTCACCGAGAAAGACATCACCCTTTCCGTTCCCAAGCTCTACTTTGGCTACGCGTTGGGCTCGAACCTGTTCTTTCCGCTTTCGGTCGGCGCCTCCTGCTGCCTCTTCCCCGGGAAGGCATCGGCCGATTCGATCTTCTCGGCGATCGAACGGCATCGCCCGACCGTGCTCGTCAACGTCCCGACGATGATCCAGCAGATGGTCAGCCATCCGGGGGCCGTGGAGCGCGATCTGTCCTCGCTCCGCCTGGCCACCTCGGCCGGCGAAGCCCTGGCGGCGGCGCTCCGCAAGCGCTGGGACGACACGTTCGGCGTCGAGCTCCTCGACGGGCTCGGCACGGCCGAGCAGTGGCATGTCTTCATCTCCCACCGACCCGGGCGCGTGCGATCCGGCACGCTCGGCGAGGTCGTGCCCGGATTCGACGTGCGGGTCCGCGACGACGAGGGGCAGGATCTTCCCGACGGCGAGATCGGCCAGCTCTGGGTACGCGGCGGGGCGCGGGCGGCCGGGTACTTTCGCGAACAGGAAAAGAGCGAACGCACGTTTCGCGGCGAGTGGGTCGTCACCGGCGACCTCGTCTCGCGCGACGGCGACGGATTCTTCACCTATCAGGGGCGAGACGACAACGTCCTCAAGGTGGCGGGCAAGTGGTTCTCCCCCGCCGAGGTCGAGGGCTGCCTGATCCGTCACCCGGCGGTCAGCGAATGCGCGGTGGTCGGCATCGCGGACGAAAACGGGCTCGTCAAGCCGCACGCCTGGGTGATCGTGCGCGGCGCTTTCAGGGATCGCGACGGCCTCGAACGCGCGCTCTCCGACTTCGTTGCGCACGAGCTCCAACCCTACAAGGCGCCGCGGTCGGTCCACCTCGTCGACGAACTACCCCGCACCCACCTGGGAAAGATCGATCGCGGCAAGCTGAAGCGCGCCGAGTAGTGCTCCCTGATTGAGGAGCTCTATTCCACCGCCCGCGGCGCGGACTGAATCCAGATGACGCCCAGAACGCCGATCAAGGTCAGCAGGCTGCCGCCGATCTGCACCTGGCCGAACGGCTCGCCGAGGAAGATGGCGCCCAGGCCGTAAACGAGGATCACGGTGACCTGGGAGAAAGCTCCCGATTGCACGTTGGTCACCCAGCGATAGGCGTAGGTCATGAGGAGCTGGGCGGCGATGGAGGTGAGACCAATGAGGAGGAGCCAGATCCACTCTCGCGCGGTCGGTGTCCGCCATCCTGAGATCGCGAACGGCGCGGTGGCGAGGAGACCGAAGAGGGTGAAGCTGCCATAGATCGCCCACGAGCTCTCGGTACGCCGCGCCGCGCGGATCGCCGCCACGGCTGCGCCCGACAGGATCGAGGAAGCGAAACCGGCGAGCTCCCAGCGGCCGAGGGCCGAGAGCCGACCGCCAGCCTCGAAAGCGCCGGTCACGACGGCGACGCCGCCGAGCGCGAGAGCCGCTGGCACGAGCACGACCGCGCGCACGCGTTCGCCGAGCAGCAAGGCCGCGAAAAGGACGCTCCAGATCGGCGACGAGTAGTTGAGCAGCGTCGCCGTGCCGACCGGAATGTGCTCGATGGCGACGAAGTAAAGCAGCACCGCGATTCCGCCGAACAGGCCGCGGTAGATCAGAAGATCGCGGCGTTCGTAGGTGATCGCCTGGCGCGCCAGCCGCGGCAGGATGAGAAAAGGCGCCAGCATCAGCACGAAACGGAGGAAGGCGACCTCGTCGCCCGGGAGCGTTCGCGTCGCGATGCGGGTCAAGAGCGCCATCGCCGCGAAGCTCGCCGCCGAGAGCGCCGTGTAGGCCAAGGGGTGGCGCGGCGGCATCGCGGCATGTTACGAAACAATCAGATCTTTCCCAGACGCTCCCGCAGCCAGTCAGGGACCGGGCGCTTCTCGAAGGTCGCCATGTCGACCAGGACCGTCACGATCCGCGCTTCGGCGGCCGGTCGCGCTTCGCCCGCCAGCCAGAAGCGGTGGCGCCATTCGACCGAGCTCGTACCGACCCGCACGACCTCGACCTCGAGCTCGACCGCGTCGCCGTAACGAAGCGGACGTCGGTTTTCGGCCTCGGTGCGAACGGTCGGGAGGCCGAGACGGTGCTTCGCGAGAAGCTCGGCATAGGGAAGGCCGACGACCACCGAAAAGAACTCCTCCATGCCGATATGACAGAAGTGGAGGTACCTCGGGTAGTAGACGATCCCGGCGGAGTCGAGGTCGCCGAAACGGATCGGGAGCGGAAAGCGGTGGCTCAAGGGCTAGCCTCTCGCCGGCCGCGGCTTCGCCAGGTTGTACTGGCCCGGCCAGTCGACCTCGACCCGGTAGCGCTCGGCGGCGTGCAGGGTCAGGTAGGGATCGGCGAGGTGCGCCCGGGCGATCGCCACCAGGTCGGCACGCCCGGCGGCGAGCACCGTGTTGGCGTGGTCGACGTTCTGGATGCCGCCTACCGCGATCACCGGAATCGACGCTTCATGCCGGATCCGGTCGGCGAACGGAATCTGGTACATGCGCCCGAACTCCGGCTCGGACTCGGGCGAGTTGCCAGCCGAGGAGACGTCGATGAGGTCGCAGCCGAGCGCCTTGAGCTCGCGCGCGAAGACGACGGACTCGCTGACCGTCGTGCCGCGTCCCTCTTCGTCCATCCAGTCCGAGGCGGAAACACGCACCGACATCGGTTTCGACGACGGCCAGGCGTCGCGCACGGCGGCGAACACTTCCAGCGGGTAGCGCATCCGGTTCTCGAGCGAGCCGCCGAAATCGTCGCCGCGAAAGTTGGCGAGCGGCGAAAGGAACGACGAGAGCAGATAGCCGTGGGCGGCGTGCAGCTCCAGCCAGTCGAAGCCGGCCCGCGCGGCGCGAAGTACCGCCACGACGAACTGTTCGCGCACGCGCTCCATGTCGGAGCGGTCCATGGCGCGCGGCGCTGGCCAGTCCGAACGGTACGGAATGGCCGAAGGCGCCAGCGTCGTCCAACCGTCCGTGACTCCGAGCGGAACGTCCTCCCCCGTCCACGGATGAGCCACCGATCCCTTGCGGCCGGCATGGGCGATCTGGAGCCCGGCCTTGGCGCCCGAGCTCGCGTGCACGAAGTCGACGATCCGACCCCACGCCGACTCCTGCTCGCCATTCCAGAGTCCCGTGCAGCGCATCGTGATCCGCCCCTCCGCCGAGACGTCCGTCATTTCGCCGATCACGAGCCCGGCGCCACCAATGGCGCGGCTTCCCAGGTGCACCAGGTGCCAGTCGTTGGGCACGCCCGCGACCGCGGAGTACTGGCACATCGGCGAAACCACCAGCCGATTCGAAAGCGCCAGCCCGCGGGCACGAAACGGCGTGAACACCGGCGGCGCCACGCGCTTGTCCGCGGCACGGCCAGCGCTCTCCTGAAACCGGCGATCGACCGCGTCGACGAGAGCCGGGTCGCGCTCACGCAGGCTCTCATAACTGATCCGTTTCGAGCGCGTCATGAGATTGAAGGCGAACGTCTCCGGCTCCTGCGAGCGATAGCGTTCGACCTCCTCGAACCAGCGGCGGGAGACCTTCGCCGCGCGCTGGAGCTTGGCGACGTCGAGCCGGCGATTGAGCTCGTAGGAGGTGATCGTCGCGCCGATGTCGGCGACGCCGAGGTCGCGGATCGCGGCGACGAGGCCGATCGCGTCCTCCATCGCGAGTTTGGTTCCGGAGCCGATCGAGAAGTGCGCGGTGTGCGCCGCGTCGCCGAGCAGGACCAGGTTCTCATGCCGCCAGTTCTCGCAGCTGACCGTGGGAAAGCGGCGCCAGATCGAACGGTTGGCGAACAGCCGATGGCCGCGGAGGAGGCCGGCGAAGAGCCGCTCGCAGTTGGCCACGGTTTCGCTCTCGCCCATCTCCGCGAAACCAGCGGCGCGGAAACAGTCCTCCGTCGTCTCGACGATGAACGTCGAGCGCCCCTCGGCGAACGGGTAAGCGTGAATCCGGAAGAGCCCGTGCGGAGTTTCGACGAACCAGAATGTGAAGGCGGTGAGAGGAAGGTCGCTCCCCAACCAGGAGAAGCGGCAGGCGCCGAGCTCGACGCGCGGACGAAAGCTCGCCGCGAAGCGCTCGCGCAGGCCGCTGTTCACGCCGTCACAACCGACGACGAGCTCGGCGACTGGAACCGGATCCGCGTTTCCCAGCTCGCGCTCGAAGAGCACCCGACAGCCGAGCGCCGCCGCACGCCGTTGCAAGATGTCGAGGAGCTCCGCGCGACCGATCGCGGAGAATCCGTGGCCGGTCGAGACCACCGTGCGGCCGCGAAAGTGCGTCTCGATCTTCTTCCAGGTTCTGAACCGCGCGCGGATCGCCGTCGCCGACTCGAGATCGGCATCCTCGAGAAAGGCCAGCGTTTCGTCGGAGAAGACGACCCCGAATCCGAAGGTGTCGTCGGGCCGGTTGCGCTCGAGAATCTCCACTTCGGCGTCGGGCCGCAGCCGTTTGAGCAGGATTCCGAAGTAGAGCCCCGCGGGCCCGCCGCCGACCGCCACCGCGCGCATTCGGGGATTCTATCGGGTGGTGGTGCACTCCCGGCCAGAGAGTCGGACCACAGCGCCGCCATGAACCGCACAACAGCGCCGACCGGGGACGCGAGGGTACTGTGACCACGAAACGAGTCGAGTCAAGACCTTTCTCCCGGGGACCGTCCGGAAGAGGAAAAACTCGAAAACTGATGGAGATACCAGATGAATCGCGCTCGACCTCTCGCTGCCTCTCTGATCGCTACTGTCGCGTTTTGGCTGATCCCGAATCCTTCCTTCGCCGGGGCCGGAGTCGTTCGGTTCGACGAGACCGAGATCTCGGTGAACGAAGCTCATGGAACGATCGAGATCGAGGTCGAGCGCGAGGGCGGTGACGACGGGGCGGTATCGGTCGACTTCGCCTCTGTCGACGGCTCGGCGCTCGCCGGCTTCGACTACCAGGCCGTAGCCGGAACCTTGAGCTGGGCGGACGGCGATGACGAGGAGAAAGTCATCACGGTGCCGATCCTCGACGACGCTGACGCGGAAGGCGCGGAAACTTTCTCAATCGCCCTGTCGAACGCGACAGGCGGCGCCACGATCGACCCGGACCACGGCGCTGTGGAGGTTACGATCCGGGCGAGCGATCCCGACGAGGAGTGCGAGGAAGGCGACGACTGCGAGGAGGAATGCGAGGAAGGCGATGACTGCGAAGAGGAATGCGAAGAAGGCGATGACTGCGAGGAGGAATGCGAGGAGGGCGACGACTGCGGCGCCGGCCGCATCGAGTTCGATCAGGGGGCCTTCCACGCGCTCGAATCCTCGGGTCTCGCGGTGATCACCGTCGAGCGCGAACACGGCTCTGTAGGCGAGGTCGGCGTGACCTTCGCCACCAGCGATCTCACCGCGATCGCCGGCCTGGACTACACGGCCGCGGGCGGCGTGCTCACCTGGGCCGACGGCGACGATGCCGACAAGACCTTCCTTGTCGAGCTCCTGGTCGACGGCATTCCCGAAGGCGCCGAGACGGTTCTTCTCACGCTTTCCGATCCGACGGGAGGCGCGGAGCTCCGACCGGAGCACGCCACCTCGCGGCTGATCATCACCGACGAGGACGAATCGTCGTGCGACGACGACGACGGCGATGGTCACGGCTCGGTGAGATTCGTCGAATCGGAGTTCCAGGTGATCGAAGGCGAGCCCGTCGCTCTGATCACCGTCGAGCGCCACGGCGGCAATCAGGGCAACGTCTCGGTCGACTATGCGGCCAGCGCCGGCAGCGCCACCGCCGACCTGGATTTCACGCCGGTCACCGGCACGCTCGACTGGGCGCACGCCGACAACGGCACGCGTACGTTCACGGTCCCGATCCTCGAGGACGATCTCGTGGAAGACACCGAGGTGGTCCTGCTCGCGCTCTCGAATCCTTCAGGCGGCGTGGTCGTCGACGAGGACGAGGGCGACGCCATGCTCGAGATTCTCGACAACGACGGTTCGCAAGCCGCCTGCGCTCCGGGCGCCGACACCCTCTGCCTGATGGGCGGGCGGTTCCGCGCTCAGATCGCCTATCGCACCGCAAGCGTCGGCGCGGGCAGCGGCCGGGCCGTGGCGCTCTCCGACCAGTCGGGCCTCTTCTGGTTCTTCGACGCGGCCAACGCTGAGATGCTGGTCAAGGTGATCGACGGCTGCGCCGCCCCGGGCCTGAACGCCTACTGGGTCTTCTACGCCGCCACGACCAACGTCGACTTCACGATGACGGTCACCGACACGTCGACGGGCGTCGTCAAGCAGTATCGCAACCCGCTCGGCCTCGCAGCCAAGCCGATCCAGGACGTGCTCACCTTCCGCTCCTGTCCGCAGTAACCTTCCGCGCAGTTCCCTCCCCCACGACGGTCCCGGAGCCTGGCTCCGGGGCCGTCGCGCCGTCCGGGCTCCGGCATGGAAGCGTGGCCGGACTCGGTCGCTTTACGTGGACGCCTGGCACGACTTCGTTCTACTCTGGGTTCGCAACCGATTGGCGCCCGACTCGTACCTCTCTTGACAGAGGAGAATACCGATGCCCATGTTCCTGCGCAACGACCACCTCTCCGCTGCTGCTCTCTGTGCCCTTGCCGCACTCTCCGCGACCAGCGCCTGCGCCGCGGCCGAGAGCTCGTCTCTACCCGGCGAGAGCGCACCCCCTTCGATCAGCGTCACCGCGGAGAGCGAACCGGGACGGAAGCTCCTCGTCGAGGGAACGCTTTACGCTCCCGACGGCGAGACGCTCGCGCCGGGAGTCGTGCTCTACGTTTACCAGACGGGCCTTGACGGCCGCTACAGCCCGGTCGGCGGGATCCCCCGCCTGCGCGGCTACATGAAGACCGACGCCAACGGCCGCTATAGCTACCGCACCATCCGTCCGGGCTCCTACCCCAACACCACGATCGCCGCGCACATCCACACTCAAGCCTGGGGCGCCGGCTACGAGCCGCAATGGAATCGCGATCTGAACTTCGCCGACGACCCGTTCGTCTCGGAGAACCAGAAGCGCGACTCCGCCGCCGCCGGTCGCTTCGCCTGGATCTGCGACGCCAAGCCCGACGCCGACGCCGACGGCGAGGGTGGCCTTCTCCGCTGCACCCACAATCTCCGCCTCAAGCCCCGCGGCGACTACTTCGAATCCAACACCCGTCATGGCCTCGACGGGGCGGCCAGCGAGTAGGGTCGAAACAGCGACTGCGAGGCCGTCGCCGACGCGGTGAGGGCGTCGAGGTCGCGGCGCGGCCTCCAGGTCGCCGATCAGGCCAGCTCGAGCTCCGAAACGTGCTCGAAGTGGCGTCGATTCCGCGTCCAGAGTGGCAAACGCGCGGTCAGGGCGACGCCAGCGATCAGTGCGTCCGGTGTAGCGATCGAGAGTCCTGCCCTGTCCAGAGCTCGGCGCACCGCGGCCGCTCGAGAGGCCGCAAGCGGGGTAATCTCGAGGACCTTCATCGCGGCGAGCAGGGCCTCCACCTGAGCCAGGCGTTTCGCCGTTCTCGCCCCAGACAGGATCTCGAAGCTGTTGAGCACCGTCGTCGCCGCGCGGTTGGACTCAAGAAGACCCGCCAGCCGCGTTCGTGATGGTTCGACGCCCTGGAGGAAATCGATCACGATGTCCGAATCGACGAGGATCATCGCCACTCGGCGCGGAGCGCGCCGACGTGCGCGCGCATCGCGTCGGCCTCGGCTCGTGTGAGCGTCCCGGCGACCTTCAGCGCCTCGCGCACCCGCTTGGAGCGCGCCGCCGACTCATCAAGATAGCGATCCAGGGCCTCCTGAACGAGCTTCGAGAAACCCTTCTCGCCTCGCGCCGCGGCAAGAGCCACCAACCTGGCACGCTGAGCGTCGTTGAGCTCGATCGTGGTTCGCATGCGGGGCAGAGTACACATGCATGCACATGCATGTCAATCGACCGCCGACGGCACCCATCCCGGGGCGATCAGCCGCCGCCGGCTGTCCCTGGATTTTTGCAGCCCGGGTTCGTCGAGAGCTTCGCGGTCCCAGAGCTGGCAGGTGACCTGTTTGTGCATCTGGTCGAGGCCCTCGCAGTAGTTGGAGTAGATGCAGCGGCGGATTTCGGCGCCGCGGCCGAGGCGCATCTTCCTCCACCAGTCCGGGTCGGCGAGCGACTGGCGGGCGGCGGCGAGGATGTCCGCGGCCCCGGAGGCAAGAAGCTCCTCGCCCTGCGCGAAGCTCGAGATGCCACCGGCGACAACGACCGGCGTCTCGAATCCCGCGGCACGCACCGCGGCTCGGATCGCGCGCACGGCCTCGACGTTCCGCCCGTACGGGCCGAACGCGTCCGAGATCGCCGTCGGCATGCACTCGTAGCCCGAAGGTCCGGTGTACGGATAAGCCGCCCAGCCGATCTTCGGCTGTTTGGCATCCTCGAACTTGCCGCCCCGCGACAGCGACAGGAAGTCGACGCCGGCGCGCGCGAACTCGACACCAAAGTAAGCCGCGTCCGCCGCCGAGCTGCCGCCCGGAAAACATTCCTCCGCGAGAAAGCGGCAGCCAACCGCGAAACTGTCCCCCACCGAAGCACGCACCGCCGCGATCAGTTCCAGAGGCAGCCGGACGCGGTTCTCGCGTGCTCCGCCATAGCCATCGTCGCGCGTGTTGAGCGGCGACAAAAAAGAGGCCATCGTGTAGGCGTGCGCGAAATGCAGCTCGACACCATCGAAGCCGGCGGCCTTGGCGCGCGCCGCCGCGGAAGCGAAAAGCGCTGGCAGGGAAAAAGGGAGGTCGCGAATCCACGCCAGTTGCGTGTCGGTCACCAGCTCTCGCGCTCCGAAGCGCAGATCGTGCAGGTCCCGCTCGGGGAGGACAGCAGCCAGCTCGTCGTCGGAGAGCAGCAGCAACGCGGCCCGCGCCTCGTCCTCCCCCTTCACCGAAAGCTTTTCCTGGATGCCCTCGGAGATCTTGAGATAGCGTGAGAAGAAAGTGGCGCGCTCTGGCCGCCGCCGGATGGGTAGAAAGTCGATGATCTGCAGGAAGAGTCTGGTGCGCCCGGCGCTCGCGCGGCGGACGGTCCCCACGAGCTCGGTCAGGCCGGGAACGAAGCGATCGTCACCGACACGCAACAAAGGCCCGCTCGGAATGTCGCGGATCCCGGTGGCCTCGACAACCAGAGCGCCCGGCTGACCTTGCGCGAAGCGCGCGTACCAGGCGAGCACCTCCGGCGTCACGAAGCCGTCGTCGGTGGCGCGCCAGGGCACCATCGCCGGCACCCAGGTCCGTTCGCGAAGCCGGACAGGCCCGAGCGCGATCGGCTGAAACCAGAGCGACCGCGCGGCCTCCTCGGCCGTCGGCCAACCGGGCTCGAGCTGCGGATGCTTGATCCGCTCGGGCGGCTTCCACATTCGGAGGAGTCTAGCGACCTCGCCCTTGGAGAGCGCGAGGACGCAAACGGTGCGGTCGGCGATGTCGAGTCGTCGTCAGCCCGGGCGGGCGGCGAGAAGCTCGCGGGCGATGACCAGATGCTGGATCTCGGAGGTTCCCTCGTAGATGCGCAGGGCGCGCACCGAGCGGTAGAGGCGGTTGACCACCGAGTCGGCGAGGACGCCGCGGCCGCCGTGAATCTGCACCGCGTCGTCGACGATGCGTTGCGCCGCCTCGGTGGCGAAGAGCTTGGCCATCGCCGCCTCACGCGTGGCGCGCCCCGGGCTGCGGTCGCCGCCGCGGTCGAGCTCCCAGGCGGCCCGGTAGGTCAGGAGCCGCGAGGCGTCAAGGTCGGTCGCCATGCGCGCGAGCTTCGCCTGCACCAGCTGTTGATCGGCGAGCGGCACGCCGAACTGGCGCCGGGCGCGCGCGTGCGCCAAGGCCTCCGCGAGCGCGCGGCCGGCCATGCCACAGGCGGCCGCCGCGACGGTGGGCCTCAAGCGGTCGAGCGTTCGCATGCCGAGCTTGAACCCCTCCCCTTCCGCGCCCAGGAGATTCGTCGCCGGAATCCGGCAGTCGTCGAAGGCGATCTCGCCCAAGGGGTGCGGCTCCGAGAGGATGTACGGTTTCACGAAGCGAACCCCGCCCGCGTCGGCGGGGACGACCTGCCAACGGCTGGCCAGCCACTGGGCCACCAGGAGGCGGCCGCGCCCGCACGCGGCGTGGAACGCCCACTGGACATGGAGGGCGTCGCACGCAAGGCCGAGGCCGTCGACGAGCCACACGGCCGTCGGCAGGTGGCCGCCCCGGCAGGCGCGGACGAATACGGATATGGGAATGCCGCCGGCGTCGACGTATTCGCTGGCGCCATCCCTGGCCGCGGCGTCGGCGGGCCCGAGGCCGAAGGCGGCGACCAGCCACTGCGCTATAACGAGGTGGCCATGCCAGCAGGCAGACTGCAGCGCGGCCGGCAGGCCGCGGGCCGGGGCGCCGAACTCGGCCACCAGCCACTGCGCCACCCGGAGGTGGCCGTTCCCGCACACCTGCGGGAACAGCCTGGCGAGCCACGCGGAGGCCCCCGCGGCTGGCGCATCGCAGGCGAGCCCGCCGCGGACGGATGCACCGCGGGCGGATGCGCCGCCGAAGATGGGCCACCGGCCAACGATCCACCGGGCCACCCCGAGGTGGCCGTTTTCGCACACATACGCCAGCAGCGACGCTGCTGATCCGTTCGAGCCTTCTGCCGAGTTGTTGATCATTTGCACACCCCAGCGG
>ERZ1292633.723-Hain-H41-02um-R1-723-length-37147-cov-55_pt1 | contig 37147 bp, 31 predicted proteins | sample MGYA00564406_ERZ1292633 | MGnify/ENA primary metagenome ERZ1292633 (study PRJEB36523, sample SAMEA6512639) | groundwater metagenome | collected 2019-01-08 | study: AquaDiva: Metagenomics assemblies of 32 groundwater samples
ACGAATCCATTTCTGCTTACCAGCGGGTTCGATCATAGGTTTGAGCAACAGGCTCACCTGTGGCATCATTTTCCCGGCCTGTGAACTGAAAAGGATTTCCGAAGGAAGGATTCGTGGATTGAGTTTTGCCGAAGGGCTCGTAGGAGTACTGAACGCTAGGGGTTCCGGCCTGATTGGTAAACGCGAGTGAACTCCCTAAGCCGTCGTAGATCGAGAAGTAGACGCCATCCTGTCGCAGAATGCCGAACAGCTCATCGATATTCAGTGAGCGGAGATACATAGCTGTGACTGCGCCGTTCTGGATTTCTTGGATAATGTCGTTCCCGTCATATAGAAATGGTGTTGTCGCGCCTGCGATTGATTTACTCATCCGCCGCCCCAGCTCATCATAGCTAAAGCTGGCGGTCGCTCCCCCACTGATACCAATCAACCGATTCCTCGCATCCCAGGTATAAGTGTTCGTGCCATCGTTCGTGAGGTTGCCGTTTGGATCGTGGGTCAGCGTCACGCCTGCGAACGCGATCTGTTCGTTCGCGGCATCGTAGGTGGACGACGCCACCTCCGGCGGCACGACACTCGCGGGGCCATTTGCTCGGGTCAGACTGGTGCGATTCCCGGCGGCATCGTAGGTATAGGCCACCGCCTCGATCAGCCCGTTGGGTCCATTGTGGGTGATGGCCGATACTCGCGACGCGAGATCGTAGGCATAGCTGGTGTTCGTGCCGTTGGGATAGGTCAGACTCGTACGCCGGTTCGCGGCGTCGTAGCCCAGCCCGACGACCACACTGCTTTGCGTTACCTGGGTCAGGCGTGACGCCGCGTCATAGCCGTAGGTCACTGGTTGCTGCCCGTTTGCCGTCAGCTGCGTCCGTCTGCCGAGCCCGTCATACTGATACGCGACGACGCCCTGCCCCGTGATTTCCCGTACCAGCCGATCCACCACGTCATAGGTAAACGCGATCGTCCCGACGCCGAGGGCGGTATCACGGGCGTTCACCAGCCTCCCCACCGCGTCATAGGTGAACGCGGTCGTCGCGTCGGGATAGGTCGCCTGCGTGCGGCGGTTCAGCGCATCGTATTGGAACGTCGTCTGTTGATTCTTGCGGTCGGTGAACTGACTGAGGTTCCCCGCTGGGTCGTAAGCATAGGTCTCGGTGCGACTCAGCGCATCGTTCCGCGTCTGCAGCCGATCCATGCGATCGTAGGTATACGTCGTCGTCTGCTGCTTCGCATCGGTCACGGCCAGCAGATTGCCGTTGGGATCGTAGGTAAACCGTGTGAGGCCTTGCCGGGCATCGGCGATGTCGGTCACGCGGTTCAGACTGTCATATCGGAACTGGGTGACGAGCCCACGAGGATCGGTGAGGCTGAGCAGGCGCCCGACCGCGTCATAGGTGCGCTGGGTGGCGTTACCGAGCGGGTCGGTCGTCGTGATCAAGTTCCCGCTCGCATCGTAGGCAAAGGTCGTCGGCGGCTCGGTGGCGATGGGACCTTGGACCAACGTGGGCTGGCCAACGTTGTTGTACCCAATCGTGGTCACATGGTTCAGTGGATCGTTCACCGTGAGAAGATTGCCATTGGCCGGATCGTAGGTGAATTCTGTGATCTGATTGAGCGCATCGGTGATCTTCGTCACCCGGTTGAATACCGCGTCGTATGTGAATCGTGTCTCGTGCAACGCTGGATCGAGTATCTTGGTCACGTTGCCGGCTGCGTCATAGTCAAATGCCGTCGTTCGACCCAGTGGATCGGTTGCACGCACGACCTGGTTCGTCGCATTGCGCTGTACCACATGTGTTTGCCCCATGGCATCGGTGACGCTGGTCCGGTAGCCGCGGCCGTTGAAGCGCGTCGTCGTCTCGTGGCCGCGCGGGTCCACGACGGTGGTCTCCGTGATCGTCCCGCCGGTTACGGTATAGCCCGCTTGAAAATTCTCCCAGGAATCGACGGTCGGACAGGGCACAAACGGCAAGGCGACCGTGACGACGTTTCCCGTCACATTGGCGCACCCGGCTCCACTTGAGTTCGCCCCGGTCAGCTTATACCGGAAGCGATAGTCACTGCCGTCGGCTTGAAGTTGCCGCAACACACGGCCACTAGGACCATAGAAGTTCTGGAGGAACACCAGGCCGGTGGGGTCGGAGATCGTCGTCAGCCGATTCGTACTGTCGTAGGTATAGCGGGTCGTGCCTCCCTCGGGGTCTGTGACAGTCGCCAGATTGCCTGCCGCATCGTAGGCATACACGGCGGCTCGCCCGAGAGGATCGGTGACACGTGTGATGCGATCCAAGGCGTCGTAGGCGAAGGTCAGTTGGCGGCCATCCGGTCCGGTGATCGCCGTGATCCGCTGGCCGTTCCACGTGTTGGTGATGGTGTTCTGATTCCGATCGATCTGTTGCGTCAGCCCACGGGTGAGTTGATTCACCGAGGTGCCAAATACCCACCGTGCCCCATCTTTCCAGCGCAGCGTGGGAATTCCACTGGGCTCCGTCAACACCGCTCCCTGCATGAGTCCATCGGTCGTATTGCGAAACGTTCCGTCCGGTTGCTGCGTGAATACAAATCGACGGCCGTCGCCCAAGCGTACGATGCGCTGGTTCCCTTGAATCAGGACGGCCATCTGTGCCGCATGCGTCGTGCCTCGCCCAAACGGGCCCGTCGCAGTGCCATTGGTCTGGTAGGTTCTGGTGAGTGCGATCGGCAGACGACCTGGGAGCACCAGATCGGTTTTCGTGACCATCAAGAGTCCGGTGGCCAGATCTACCGGGTCGCCGGCTGCATCTCCACCGGCGCTCGGCGCACCTCCGCCAAAATAGAATTGGCGTGCCGTTTCTAAGATCGCAGCCATATTGATTCCACAGCAGAAGCGTGGCTGCCCATAGGGTTTCCCGGTGGCGGAATCGATGTCGGGCACAATCTGGCTGCCATCGGTCGAGACTGTGCCGGTGCCGTACTGCGCCCATTGGTTGGGCCGTGAACCGTCCGGCGCTTCGTCGAAATACCAGAGTTCCGTCTGCGCGCCTGGAGGCAGATCAAGGTCGTTCGGTAGGGTCACAGGAATCGGTTCAGACGGGGTGCCGCCCCCGACTTTGTCGAAGTAGTCCATATAGGCGGCTCCGGCGACACGATCGGCGGGAGGCGGGGGAACCGGAAGGCGGTCCATCGGTACGCGGCGCACGGACATCTGGCTGTTGGGCTGGCCATCCCAGCCGATGATCTGCGCCCCGGCGGGAATGCGCAGCTGGAAGCCCGGCAAGTCCGGATCAGTGACGAGGCGTTCGACGGCACTATTGGCAATATTCACCAATCCCGTCGTCTTCTGGAAATGCAAATAGGGAGTGTACCTGAGCGCATTGGCTTGGCCGGCGACGATGGTAACGGTGAGGGGAATCGCCGGCAGGCTCTTGCCCGGCGTGGACGCCGGCGTCCCATCGATCAGCAGGAGTTGATTGGCGCCGACCGGAGGATTCTGCAGGAGAAAATTCCCGCCTTCATCGGTGCTTAACTGCGCGAGGCCTAATTTGATCAGCGCCCCCTTTACCGGTTGGGCCTCTTCATTCAGGATCTGACCGGACAAGGTGGTCGACCCGGTGGCCAACACTTGCACGCTCACCGTCACGGACCGTGGAGTTGCCACACCATCAACCGCACTCGTGGCGGTTATTGTAACGGGATAGGTTCCGGCCGGTGTCGTTCCACCGGTGGTCAATGTGAGCAGGGTGGCCTGGCCGGACGCCAGAGCACTCGACGAAAACTGTGCGGTCATTCCCACCGGAAGATTCGCCACAGCCAGTGCGGCGAGCGGACTGAATCCATTGATACCGATGAGGCCGACCGAGAAGGAGCCTTGACCGAAGGCCGGAATCGTCAGTGGATTCGGCAGGACTGCCACCGTGAAATCGGGGGCCACAATGGTGAAGCTCTGTGTACTCGCAGCCGTACCTTGTGGGGTGGCGACAGTGACCAGGCCGCTCGTCACGCCGGTCGGGACCGTGACGACCATAGTGGTTCCGGCGCTGTTGACCGACGACACAATCACCGGACTCCCACCGATCGTCACCTGATTACTCGCCAAGAGCGGATTGAAACTGGACCCGGTGAGGGTCACCACGGTTCCGACCGGACCAGTCGAGGGACTAACACTGGTGAGGCTTGGTGGACCGGGTGCGACGGTGATCGTACTCGTCGCGCTGGTACCGTTCAACGCGGACGTGATATTGGCCTGACCGAGTGCCACCCCGGTGACAGCAATCGGGGCACTGAGTTGGGTGGCCGGAACCGTGATGCTGCCCGGCACTGTGGCCACTGCGGGAGTGCTGGACGCCAGCGTCACCGCTGTGTCGGTCGTCTGTACGGCGTCGAGGGTAACCGTCAGGGTCCCGGTGCTACCCTGAACCATCGACAGCGTCGCCGGTTGAAGACTCGTGATGGTCGGGGCCGGGATCACGGTGAAGCTGGCCGCGCTGGTGGCCGTGCCGGCAAGAGTTTGCACCGCGAGGGAACCGGTTGTGGCCGTGGGTGGTACGACCGCTATCAACGTCGTCGGGCTGGTTACCGTAAACGTAGCCGGGATGCCATTGAGGGTGACGGTCTGGACATTGATGAAATTCGTGCCGGTGACCGTCACGGATGTCCCCGGCTGGCCGCTGGTCGGGGTGAAGCCGGAGACGGTCGGTGTGGGAAGCGCGACATCGACTTGGCTAGCCGCACTCCCGCCATTGAGCGTCACGGTCACGGTCGTCGAACCGGCAGCGACGGCCGTCACGGTGATGGGCACAGTGGTTTGAGCGGCTGTGAAAGAGACAGAAGTTGGCACCGTGGCAACCGCGGGATTCGCGCTGTTCACAGTCAACGTGCCGGCGGCAGTGGGCGCTGGCGCTAAGGTAGCGGTCAACGTGCCGGTCGTGCCAGCCGCGAGATTCAGCGGATTGGGGGTCATGGCCGTGGGCTGAGATCCGGCGCCGGTATCCAGGACACTGATCGTGAGAAAACTGCCGGGCGCGCTAGTGAGGCGGACGTCGAGTGTATTGTTCGTTTGCAATGCGACGAGCCGGTCGATCACCGCGACGTTTTGCCCGAAATCGTTAGGTCCGGCGATCTGGATGCCGTTCAGCTTGATGGTCGCGGAAGACACCCGCTTGGTCCCATCCGCATTGCCATTGACGATGTGGATGGTATAGGGCGCGGTCGTGCCGGCCGGCAATGTGAAGGTATCGGCGAACTGGTTAGGCGCTCCGGCGGTGCGGGTGTATGTGGTTGGCCCGAAGATGACCGTCTCAGCCTGCAGGACGCCGACCCCCAAGCCCGACAGACTCATCGCAAGCAGGGCTGTGAAAATCGTGGTCACGATCGCGCGGCGTCGCATCGACCCCTCCTCCGGTGGCGGCCCATTGGCGCGGCACGAACCGGCTCGCTCGAATGACTACGTATGGAGACCGTGAACGTATACAAGAATGTTCCTGTCTTGCCAATACGGACATATGGCCCTAGCCATGAGAACGCCCAATGCTTCCGTCGTAGCAGACTCCATGTCGGCGAGCCGCGGGATGAGCAATCAGTGATGTGGGAGATCCACGCCGGGCGGGCTCCAACCACGCGATGCGGTGCCTGGGATTACCGCGCCTGAAAGCCAGATGTGCCAAGCCTTTGATATCAGTGGGGACGCTTCTTGAAATTCATCATGCCGGCACTCCCGTGCAGCAAGACATCGAGAGTGACGGCATGAGATGGCGCGTGGAGGAAGGAGGTGCGGGCGCGAGGCCCGCACCGGAGCGGGAAACCTATTTTACCTTCGCGAAATCGGCATCGAACTGCATTTGCTGGCCATCCTGCAACGTCACGATGACCGTCGTCTTGGCATTGGGATCAAACGACTCGTATCCGAATCGGGCGGTAAAACGCGACCGGTAGCCCGGGCCGGCACCATCGTTTTTTCTGCCCCGGTCAGCCGGGCTGATGTCCACCGGACGGATATTCTTTCCCTTTTGCTGGAACACGATGTCCGCCTTCTCCGCGAAGTACTCGTCGTCGCCGCAGAGCTGCACTTCGATTTCCATATTCGGCATGTCCACGACCTTCTGGATGAATTCCTCGGGCATGCGCACGTTTTTCTTCTGTTTCTTCGATTCCGCCGCTTCCTGCCTGCCGAAGGCCTCCAATCGATACCGCTTGGTACGCAGGATGGCGCTCGCGCCGCATTGATCTTTTTCGGGATCTGCACCCACCCGCGTGACCAGCGAGGCCTGCTGCAAGACCTTTTTCACATCTTCCGGTGAATTCGCCTTTTCCATCGGCGCCCGCCCGGCCTCCAGGGCCTTCTTCGCCTCTTCGGGGGACAACTTGATGTCGATCGCCCACGCCGGACCGCCGACTGCCCACACCATGGCTCCGACTACCAGCCCGATTACCCCGTGGGACCGCCGACGCCGACCTGCACTGCCATGATTCGCGCGCATGAGTACCTCCCTGACGCATCACTGAACAAGGGCGCATTGTAAAAGGATTGGGAAGATCTTTTCAATCTCACAGCTGAGCAGGAAGCACGCTATGAGTTAAATCGAGCCCAGTTGGGGTAGGGCTTGTGGGTATACAGTTGATCGACATCGACCGGACAGGGCATTCCACGTCGACTCAACATGTCGTCGACGGTGCGAAGAGGTAAACCCACGACCGCCGTATAATCACCCTCGATCCGCTCAATCAGTGCGGCACCACCACCCTGAATGGAATAGGCGCCGGCCTTCCCCAGACTGTCCCCCGTCCGCAGGTAGGCGGACAAGGCCTCTTCATTCAAGGGTTTCATCGTGACCGATACCCTGGCGACCTGAACCTCACAGGGCTCAGGACCGGAGCCCACCAGCGCGACGGCAGTGAAAATCTTGTGCGTCTTCCCCGCCATACGCCTAAGCATGAATTCGGCATCGGCCAGACCGGCCGGCTTTCCCAGCACCTCCTCGCCAAGACTGATCAAGGTGTCGCTGCCGAGGATGAGCGCCTCGGGGCACTGCTCGATACAGGATTTGGCCTTGCCTGCCGCAAATTCTACCGCCTGCTGCTCGGCGGACCTATCCGGCACCACCTGCTCGACAAACGGCGGGGCCACGACGTCGAAGTCCAACCCCAGGAGGGTCAACAATTCATGCCGTCTCGGTGAGGTGGAGGCGAGAATCAATCGCATGGATTACGCGGCGGAGACGGAAGAGGTCTGTGCCGCAAGCGGAGTGGGAGTAGACGCGTCTCGCTCTGTCCGCATGAGATCCTGGCAAAACTCGGCCACGATACGTTCGACATCCTGCACGTTGGACGCTCCGAACATCTTGCCCCGCATCGCCGCAGCATGGGGAAATCCTTTGCAGTACCAACCCAGATGCTTCCGGATGGACCGGAACCGTTCCAGTCCGGCAATGGCTTCATACTGCCTGGCGTGGTCGAGCATGACCTGCATGCGATGGCTCACTGAGACCGGCGGCTCCCAAGCCGTGGCAGGCAATGTGGACAAGTCATCCCGCTCGCTGAACGCCCGCCGCGCCTGTTCCTTCTCTCGAAAGAACCATGGCGATCCCAATGTGCCTCGCCCAACCAACACGCCCTGCACCTTGCTCTCGCCCGCGCGTCGAATCGCATCGACTAAGGTATTGAGGTCGCCGTTTCCCAGCATCAGCGTACCAGTACCACGGGCCAGCCTGGCGGCTTCGGCAATGGCCGACCAGTCAGCCGCTCCCCGGTACATCTGCTGCAGCGTCCGGCCATGCAGGGTGATGGCCGCGGGACGGGCCTCCAGCAAATGTTCGACCCAACGCTCGACCACCACACAATCAAACCCCAGTCGCGTTTTGATGGACAGCGGTAGGAGCCGACGCGGCACGACCGGCACACCGGAACGGCGATGGTTCAGCGTATGAATAAATTCGATGCGCGAGGGTTTAAACCCCTGGTTGTGGATGGACTGACCGGCGGCCCAATCTTCCAAACCCTGACGGGCGGCCCGCACGATGGCGTGGGCCAGATCGGGCGTCTTGATCAACGCTGCGCCGGATCCTGATGCCGCGACACTCTTCGAAGGGCAGCCCATATTGATATCGAGCCCGTCGAACCCCAGTTCGCAGACCACCTGTGCGGCGCGATAAAACTGATCCGGATCCTTCCCATACAGCTGCGCAACAATCGGCCGTTCCGCCTCGCTGTAAATCAACGACTCCAGCAGATGGTCCGGTCCACGACAAATCTCATTGACGTTGGTGAACTCGGTGAAGGTGATGTCCGGTCGCCCTTGCGAGGCCACCACACGCCGGAAGGCGGCATCGGTCACTCCATCCATCGGCGCCAATCCGAGAATAGGCTGCGGCAGCGTCGACCAGAAGCTCATACGCGCACCTCGGCCGATTCCGTCGGTTCGTTTGCCGCGCGATAGGCCGTCCGCATTTCCTCAGCCTCTTCCCTCACGGTCACGGCCGCCGAGGGACAGTCCTGCGTAACGAATTCGACAAACCGGTCGATCTTCAGCAGAAAGAAATCATAGTCTTCCTCCTCAGGCCTCGGCCGGCTGAACCAGAAGGGAACGACCCGCTCCAACGGAAGATGAGCCGCTGCGAGCAAACTGCACGTCCGCGGAAACATATCGTGCAACTCACCGCCCCAGTGCAGCACCTCGTGGGGCAGATAGATCTCTCGGTACCGATTGAGGTCATCGAGCGATCCACCGAGCAAGGAAAGATTTTCCGGCAGCGAATGCCTGGTTGTGACGAATTCGACATAGGCCTGGTACTGATTGCTTAGCGACGCCTGCTCATCCATCGTCAGAGACTGACGCGTTTCAGGGCCTTGGTTCACCCCTGATTGCCGGTGCGATTGAGCCGCGCCAACCTGCTCCACACGATTGACCATTGCTTCAAATCGGTCACAAAAGCGGCGGAACTCTGCGACGATCTTGTCCACCGGCTTCGTATCGACCTCCAGCGCCACGCCTTTCATACAGGTCAGGCGGGGATGTGCCAGGACCTGAGCCAGCAGATCGAACAGGACTTCCGGAATGGGGGCGCCATGGGCATCGATCCAATAGGGCAAGACCTCCGCATCGACCATGTGTTGAGCTATACCCTGCGCCGTGAACTCGGCCAAGCCGGCGACATGAATCTCGATCACCCGTTCCATCGGGAAGGCGTCTAAGAATTCAGAGGCAAAGGCCTCCAACGTCTGACGCAGCCAGGCCCCCGTGTAACGATACACCGTCCATAGATGCCCGATGTCCAAGACCAGGCCGCAGGCCACCCGGTCGGTCACGGCCCGGAAGAAGACGGGAATCGCAAGAGAGCCGCAACCAAAATACGTGAGCGGCGGCATTTCCAGGAGGACGAGCGCGGGATCAGTCTCATGGCGGCGCGCCTGCTCATCCACCTGTCCCTGGAGAACGGCCAGGTTCTCGGCTGTCATCCTGGCGGACAATTCCGTATACAACGGCGGCAGGTAGGTCCCGAAAGAATAGCCCACCATCTGCTTTGTCGCACATTCGTGATTCAGCCAGGCACTCCCCAGGGCGAGGATTTGCGCGCAGGCCTCCGCAACCCCTTGCGTCCCGGAGGAACTGCGAGGAAAATCCGGCTGCGTGACCCACAGGCCCTCGCCATGGTAGGGAAGCTTCATACTAGGCAGATGCCGCCGCACCCACTGCATGGCCGACGTGGTCGCCTTGAACACCTCAAGGTACCCGGGCTGCAGGCCTGCGTCCCGCAATGAATGGACGAGGTGCAACAGGTCGGGCGAATAGACATCCACCGAGAGTCCTAATCCATGTACGGCGACGGCATTCGCACGTTCTGTGAATTCGCTTTGCATCAGATCGCGTTTGGCATATTTTGAAGCAACCATACTGACTATAGTTCATGTGCAGTCTAAGCGCCTAACCTCTTGGTTGACAAGGGAAGATGGGGAACCTAACCCGGCAAATCGATCTGGTATACTTCCTTTCGACGTGGTGGTCGCCGGGCCGACACGTCAGCCCCTCTCACGGCGAGAAACAGGCTTAACCGATGACAAAAACCGGCTCCATGCTCCGCGACAAACCGACGCATTACTCAACCCCTATGGTGGCCCACATGATGACACCCGGCGTGGTACAGGTTCCCGGGGATGTCTCTGTCAGCGAAGCCGCCTTGCTCCTCGACCGGGAGCGGATTCCCTGCCTGCTGGTGAAAGATAGCGAGACCACGTTCGGCATCATGACCTCCGCCGATATCGTGAAGAAAGTCGTCGCGCAGGGACTGGAGCCTCATGACGTGGAAGTCCGCACGATCATGTCGAAGCCTGTGCATTCCATCGAATGTGATCAAATCCTCGATGACGCCACCAGCGTCATGGCCTCCACCGGCGCCTCGCTCTTGATCGTCACGAAACAGGGCCAGCCCGTCGGCATCCTGACAGCGCGAGACCTGGCCCTGGCGCCCAAGCGATGCGAGACCTGCCTGCCCGCCACCATCCGCGTGACGAACGGTGAAGGCGAGGGAGCGAAACACCTCGCCACGATCCGACAGCTGAGCCACGTCGGCGCGTTCATCGAGAGCCGCACGCTGTTGCTGCCCGGCACGAGTATCGTCCTTTCGTTTATGCTTCCAGGAACAGACCTGAGCTTCTCCGTGCGTGGCACCATTCTCAACAGCAGTTACGAGCCGGAATTCCACGAAGACCGGGGTGTGCTCGGGACCTATCCCGGGGTCGACATCCAATTTGCGCCCCTTCCCTCCTCCGATGAGTCGAAGATTCGCGCCTGGGTCCTGCAAAATCTGCCACGGGCCTCCGGCCTCTCCTAAGCTCCGTTCCATGAATCTTTTGCTTCATCCGCATCAGCTTGTTATGATTTTCACGAGTGCTCTCTCCGACGATACGCGTCCGGAGTTTACCGTGCGTTAGGTGACAATCCATGAAAAGCCCCGCCGCCCGCTCCAAGCCGACCCCGACCAAAGACGAGATTCTCGCGCAACTCACCACCCTGCTCGACCGTCCGGACGACGACATCCAGGCCGCGCTCATGAAGGAAATTCTCGCGGGGGTGATCCGGCTCTCGGAATCGCAGCTGGATGTCCTGGACCTCAAAATCGTTAATCGGGCGCTGAAAGAACTGCGGCATGCCTTCAGAGTGTTCCAGGGCTACCGGCAGCGCCTAAAGATCAGCGTGTTCGGATCGGCCCGCACGCCGGCGGACGACCCCAACTACCAGCTGGCCTTTCAATTCGCCCGGCGGATGGTGGAAGAAGGCTATATGACCATCACCGGCGGCGCAGACGGCATCATGCGGGCCTCGCAGGAAGGCGCGGGCCGCGAGCATAGTTTCGGCGTGAATATCATGCTGCCGTTCGAGCAAGGCGCCAACGCCGTCATTGCTGATGACCCGAAGCTCGTCACGTTCAAATACTTCTTCACCCGCAAACTGATGTTCCAAAAAGAGTCGCACGCGATCGCGCTGTTTCCAGGCGGATTCGGCACCCATGACGAGGGATTTGAGATCATGACCCTCGTGCAGACCGGCAAGAGCGATCCCAAACCGATCGTGTGTCTCCAGGCACCCGGGTGCGACTACTGGGATCACTGGAATTCCTTCATCACCGACCAATTGCTCAAGCGACGTCTGATCAATGCGGAGGACCTCTCCCTCTTCACCATCGTCGATAATGTCGAAGATGCCGTCACGGAAATCCGCACGTTCTACCGGCGCTATCACTCGCTCCGGTTTGTGGGTCGCCAGCTCGCCATCAGGCTGAAAACCCCGTTGACCGAGGCGCAGGTCGAAGAAGTGCAGCAGCAATTCAGCGATATGCTGACGGAGGGGACGTTCGAGCAGCGGCCGTCGCTGCCAGAGGAAATCGATGAACCGGGACTGAAGGATCTCGCGCGATTGACCTTCTCGTTCAACCGCCGGAATGCCGGACGCCTCCGGCAATTGATCAACCACCTGAACCAGCTTCCTTCGACGGCATAACCGGAATCCCGCGCGATGCCGGCCGCACCAACCGGCATCGCGTCCCCTCCAGAGATTGCTCTTTAGTCTCCATGAACGGACATGCTAAGGTGGTCAACCTATGAGCGCCGCCGTCATGCGAAGTCGTGCCGCTTCTCCTCCTACACTGATTCTCTATCACGCGGAATGTGCGGATGGGTTCGGTGCCGCCTGGGCCATTTGGCGGCGCTACCCCAACGCAGAATATCGCCCCGTGAAACATGGCGAAGGCCCGCCGACCAACCTGACCGGTCATCATATCGTCATCGTCGATTTCAGTTACGCCCGGCCGACCCTCGAAGCCATCGCCAAAGACGCAGCGAGCCTGGTGGTCCTGGACCATCACATCACCGCCGAGCAAACGCTGGCCGATCTGCCCTATGCCTACTTCGATCAAAAGAAGTCCGGTGCCGTGCTCGGGTGGGAATGGGCCCATGACGAACCGGCCCCCTGGCTGTTACGCTACATTCAAGACAAGGATCTCTGGAACTGGGCGCTTCCGCACAGCCGGGAGATCAGTGCCGCACTGGCCTCGCATCCGTTCGATTTCCAGCTCTGGACAAGCTTTGAGCAGCAGGAGTTAGAGCGGGAAGGCCAGGCGATTCTCCGGTACGAAAACGAACTGGTCACGAAATTGGCCTCGCACGCGACCCTGGTGCAGTTTGAAGGGGCGACCGTGCCCGCAGTTCAAAGCGCAGTCCTCACCAGTCAGATCGGCGAACGACTCTCCGCCGCGCACCCATTCTGTCTCATCTGGCATGACCGCAACGGACGACGGTACTACAGCATGCGCTCCCGCGAGGAGGGAACCGACGTGGGATCGATCGCCGCATCATTCGGCGGCGGAGGCCATACGCATGCAGCCGGGTTCTCCGTCCCGATGCAAGCCGACGGCTCGCTCCCTTCCAATCCCCGACTTCCTCGACCGGCGCCATAACGCACCGCCCCGATAGGGATCGCCATGCTGCCCCTCAATGACGATAACCCGACCGAACACACACCGGTCGTCACCATCACCTTCATCGCCGCCTGTTGCCTCGTGTTCATCTACCAAAGCTCGCTGCCCCCGGCTCCCGGCGAAGCCTTTGTGTATCAATATGGCGCCATCCCCTCCGTCGTCTTCGGCCACGCCACGCTCCCGCCCGAAGTCGCGGCAGTGCCTGCGTTCGCGACGATGCTGACCAGCATGTTTCTGCACGGCAGTTGGATGCACCTGATCGGCAACATGTTGTACCTCTGGGTCTTCGGCAACAACATTGAGGACATCATGGGCCATGCCAGATTTATCCTGTTCTACGTGGTGTGCGGCGTCCTGGCGGCATTGAGCCACGCCCTGACCGACCCGATATCGACTGTGCCGATGGTGGGGGCGAGCGGAGCGATTTCCGGAGTACTGGGCGCTTACCTGCTGTTGTTTCCCCACGCCCGGGTGTTGTTGCTCGCTCCGGTGGTGGGCACCACCTATGTGCCAGCCGGCATCGTGTTGGGGTTCTGGTTCGTGATGCAGCTGTTGAACGGCGGCGCGAATATCGGTTCGCAGGGAGGAGGGGTGGCCTTCTTCGCGCACATCGGCGGATTCATTGCGGGGATGGTTCTGATCGGCCTATTCAAACGACCGGAAGTGCGCTTCTTCACACCTGGACGTACCAGGTCCTGGCGCTACTAGCCCGCATTATTCACGAGGGTTCGCGACGAAACCGCTGAGACGCCAAGCGAGACGGGCGCGCGGAGCTGCGAGGGAGGGAAGCATACTTGAAACAGTATGTTGACCGATCGAGCGGCGAGCCCGCCCGCCGTTAGGTTTGTCGGAGCGGCGTGTCGGCGGTTGCAGTAGAAGCCTTCGTGAGTAACGCGGGCTAGGACCCACCCGGCCATTCACACGTCCAGCAGTTCACGAATCTTTCCTGCCAGATCATGTTGCCGATACGGCTGCTGCAGGAAATACTTCTTGTTGACCCGATGACTGGCGATCGTGTCGTCCGAGAACCCTGATACGAACAACGCCTTCATCTTGGGATGTTGGAGGACCAGCCGCTTGGCCAATTCCCGGCCACTGATCTCCTGCATCGAGAGATGGCTGACCGTGAGGTGGATCGGCCCAGGATGCTGCTGAGCCACCAACAACGCCTCGACAGCAGACCCCGCCTCTAACACCTGGTACCGATGGTTCTGGAGCGTCGACGAGGCCAGTTTTCGGGTAATTTCATCTTCCTCCACCAGCAACACGGTCTCGGCCCCTTTTGAGAGCGCCCCGCTGAGGACCCTCGTATCCCGCACCACCCCGTTCCGTTCAACCAGGGGAACGTAGACCCGTACCGTCGTCCCTTGCCCGGGCTGACTCTGCACCTCGACCGTCCCCCCGTATTGCCGGACGATCCCGTACACCAATGTCAGTCCCAAGCCGGCGTGGGTTTCCTTCGTGGAGAAAAACGGCTCGAACATTTGTGATTGCACATCCAGGTTCATCCCGCCGCCATTGTCACTCACTGCAATCCGCGCCATGCGCTTCCGGGGATTCTTTTCCAGTTGCTCGGCGGGCAGGAGTTCGCCGGTGACGACTTCTAGCGCAATCTCCACCCGTCCCGTCTTCGGCATCGCATCCCGCGCATTGGCGACCAGGTGCAATAACACCTGCTCCAAGCGATCATGTCCGATCTCCACCAGGACTGGAATCGACTCATTCGCTAGCCGCAAATCGATGCGACCCGGCAGCAATGCCTCAAACGTGTCCCGCATCGACTCGATTGCCGGGCTCAGCGACAGGGTATCCCGGATCGCCGTCTCATGAACGCGTAGCGCCAACAATTGCGCCGTCAGAGTGGCAGCCCGTTCCCCGCTTCGGAAAATCTCTTCCACCGGCCGCTGCAGCGGGTCATCCGGTTTCAACTTTGAGACAATGACTCCGGTTTGACTCCCGATGACCGCCAGAACCTGATTGAACTCATTGGCTAATTTGGAGGCCAGACGGCCCACCGCCTCAAACTTTTGGGCTTCGCGAAGCTGCCGCTCCAAGCCCGTCCGCTCCACCATGCCCTGACGAATTTCCTGATTCGCGCGTGACAACCCCTGCTTCAATCCCTGCACGCGGGTTTCGAGTTGCGTCCGTCGTTCCTCCAACACCTGCTCCGACTGCTTTAATCCCTGTACGTTTTCCCGCAACAGGCGATTGCGCCGGCGTTCGGTGGCGACCGTTTCAAGCGTTAATCCATAAAAGACCGACATGATCAGCAACACGGGAATGCCCAAGAGATGCCCCACCTCGAGCCCACCAGACTGCATCGCATGTTCGTAGACCAACACACCGTACCCGGCGCAAATCACCGTCGAAAGACCGAGCAGTTGCCTGAGCGACGGGGCCGACGAGGCGATCAAGAGGAGGAGAAAATACGTGAGATACAGCTCCGAACTGGCGGTCCCGGAGAGATAAATCGTCCCCGTCACGAACAGCGTATTGATGCTGATCAGCGCGCCGGGAAACCAGGCGCTCTCAAGAAGGTTCCGCGGCAACAGCATGATGCCGCAGCTGACCAGGATCAGGCCGGCGGCCACCATGAGACTCACCCGATGTCCGAAGATCGTCTCATTGCTGACCAGCAATTCGTACGAGAGAATACCGGCCACCAGACTTTGCAGAAAAATCGTGCGGGTTCGGGAATGATCGAGAAGCCGCCCCAACCCTCGTATGTTGGGATGGCGTCCGGTTTGATCGAGATCGGAAGAGGAAAGTGGAACGCTCACGACCGCGCCTGCCTTTGGTGGAAGAGTGTGAAGCCTGCCGGAAGATCAGCAAGTCCTGTACCCTGCATCACCGAACGGCAAGTCGTCGCATTATCAGGAGGCGCAAGCGGACAGGTGCTCAGGAAGGGCCGGATCGTTCTCACCTGATCACAAAAACGAACGGACCCGGGTTAGACGGGCTGCGCTAACGGATGCGAATGAGCAGCGCGTCGGCTGCGACCGATGCGCCTCGCGTGGCGCAGGGTGCTTAAGAGTGAGGCCGGGCGAGGCGGGATCGGAAGACCGATACTTTTGAGAGGGCTGCCTCACGGGTCGCGGCCAGGAACGAAATGTGGCCCATCTTCCGTTTCGGACGCACCGCACGCTTCCCATAGACATGGACCACCGCACCCGGCTCACGAAGGAGATCTTGCACAGCGGGCGACACGGTCGCGAGCAGAATCTCGTCACCGATGAGATTGAGCATGACCGTCGGGCTCAGCAGTCGCACTTCGCCAAGCGGGAGCCCACAGAGGGCGCGAACCTGTTGTTCGAATTGCGACACCGTACAGGCGTCCAACGAATAGTGCCCGGAGTTATGCGGCCTGGGCGCGACCTCGTTGATGAGTAACCGGCCATCGGGCATGAGAAATAACTCCACGCAGAATACTCCCACGCCGTCCAAAGCCTCCACTGCGCTCCGTGCCATCACCGCAGCCTGATCGGCCACTGTGGCGGGCACATTGGCCGGAACAGTGGACTGACGAAGGATCCCTTCTTCATGCACATTTTCGACGAGCGGGTAGGTTCGCACCGCCCCATCCATGCCTCGCACCACCAGAATCGAAAGCTCACGTTCGAAGGGCAACCAGGCTTCCAGAATCCAGCGTGAACCGGGGCGCAGGCTTCGAGTCAGATCCTCCTCTACGGCGGCGCAATCCTCTGCGCGCGCAATTTTCCATTGGCCTTTGCCATCGTACCCGGCCGTCGCGGTCTTGCACACCAGAGGGTGTTCCAGCACCGTCTGCCGCCTGAGTTCCTCCGGCGACGAGATCGCGTGAAACGCCGGAACAGGCAATCCATGAGCCTGAAGAAAGGTTTTCTGCTCGATTCGATCCTGAATCACACGCAGCACTCGGCTCGAGGGCCGGACCGGTACGTCGCGTTCCAACTGCTCGCAGAGGTCGGCCGGCACATTTTCCCATTCATACGTGACGGCACACACGCGCCGGATAAAGTCCTGACGCGCGGCAGCGTCCGTAAATGGCCGGCTAAGGGAAAAGTCGGCCAGCCGGTGGGCCGGCGCTTCGGGATCGGGATCCCACACGACCACCGCATACCCGAGACGCCGGGCCGCGGTTGCGAACATGGCGCCGAGTTGTCCGCCTCCCAGCACACCCAGCGTCGCGCCGGGATCGATGACCGTCACGTTCACGACCGGCGGCTCGCCCGGGAGCTTCGTCCCATCCGCAAGGGAGGAGACAATCGGGCATCGTCCTGTGAGTCGAGCACCGACTGGGTTTGATTGGCGCGAAACTGTTCGACACGGTGCCTGACGGCGGCCGACCGGAGCCCCAGTATTTGCGCGGCCAGGATAGCGGCATTCTCCGCGCCCCCGATGGCGACCGTCGCCACCGGAATGCCTCTGGGCATCTGCACGATGGACAACAGCGAGTCCAACCCTCTGAGATTTTCCGTGGGGATGGGAACCCCGATCACCGGCAACGAGGTCTTCGCCGCCAGCATTCCGGGAAGATGGGCGGCACCACCCGCGCCCGCAATAATGACTTGAATGCCCCTATCGATAGCCTGCTCCGCATAGGCGAAAAGGCGATCGGGAGTCCGATGGGCGGAGACCACCAAGAGCTCGTTGGGAATCCCGAGCTCGTTCAGCATGGCCACGGCCTTTTCCAGGACCGGGAAATCCGACTTGCTTCCGCCCAGCACCCCGACAGAAGCCCGTACTGCTGGATTGTTCTTTGACATGTGAGAGGCCACCTTTGCCTGAAGGAAAGAACGATGCGGCGAACCTTAGCCGTTCTCCGGTCAACGGGTCAAGCCGCACCCCGGCGGAACCCCTCATTGAATTGACCAAGTCCTCCGCAATCCACTATGATACGCTGTGTGTTTCTCTGTGACTGACGGTGCCCTGGAGGGGACACGTGCAGCGTATCCGTGAAGGGCTCAAAAGCAGAATTCGCTCCCTGGTCACCCAGCGCACGGGCCTGGATGAAATGGCGGTCGATGATCTTGCGACATCGACCCAGCTCCAGTCGTGGGTGGCGGTCCAAATTCCCGAGCGGCTTCGCTTCTCCTCCCGGCTGGCCATTCTCCTGGTCGGCTTCTTCATTCTCATCGTCGCATTCGTACCCTGGACGCAAACCATCACCGTGACCGGACAGCTGTCCGCCTATACACCATTCGAACGACCGCAGGACGTCGAAGCACAGATCACCGGCCGCATCAGAAAATGGCACATCTTCGAAGGCGTACGAGTCAAGGCCGGCGATCTGATTCTCGAACTCGATGACTACGATCCGAACTTCATGGCCCCGGACCTCTTGAGCCTGCTCGAACAACGCAAGAAAGCACTGGAGGACACCCGGAAGGCGGCCTTGAGCCGAGCCGATCAGCTCGATAAGCGGATCAAAGAAATGCAAAACCTCGTGAAGGCGGCCGTCCCTTCGGCAGGGGCCCGCGTTCTCGAGGCGGAAAGCAAGGTGCGCGAAGCGAGGCAGAAAATCGAAGCTTCCAAGATTGCCGTCGCCACTGCCGAACTCAACGTCGAACGGCACCAGCAATTGGCGCAACAAGGCCTGGTCTCCCAACGCGAATTGGAACTGACGATTCAATCCGCCCTCGCCAGTAAAGCCGACCTGCAAGGCGCACAGGCCAATTTGAGTGCGGCCGAACAGAGCATGAAAGCATTGAGTTTCGGACGCGAACAAGTAAGCGCGGAAGTCCTGCAACGTCTCCTCGACGCGGAGGCGGCGCGCGATGCGTCGATCGGAGAGGCGGCGCGAGCCGCCGATCAAGTCGCGGACGTCTCGTTACGCCTCTCCAACGCGAATCAACGGCGCGTGGCCAGCCGCATTCTTTCTCCTATCGACGGCACCGTGGTGAAAATGGCGCAGGCCGGCGCAGGTGAAACGGTGCGGCCTGGAGACAAGCTGGTCAGAATTTCTCCGAACAGCACGGACAAGGCCATTGAAATGGTCGCCGACGGCATCGACGCGCCGTTGCTGAATGTCGGCCGGAAGGTCAAGATTCTCTTCTACGGCATTCCCGCTATCCCGCTGCCTGCCTGGCCGGAATTGATGGCCGGGACGTACTCGGGTGTGGTGAAGGTCATCGACCAGGTGGACGACGGAAAAGGCAACTTTCGCTTCTGGGTCGTCCCCGACCTGGAGGAACGTCCCTGGCCTCCGCAAGAACACGTCCGCCAGGGCACCAAAGCCATGGGGTGGGTCATTCTCAATCGAGTCCCGCTCTGGTACGAGCTGTGGCGCCGCTTCAATCTGTTTCCGCCCGACTATCAGGAACGGCCCCCGAGCTTGATCGATACGCTCTTGCCGAAAGCCGGTCGAGGGGCCAAGTAACTCGTTCCCTTCCCCACGGCATTCGTCCCGGAGCGCACTGCTCCGTCGACACCTCTTCTCTTTGTATCGGAATCAGAAAGGAGTGCGCCTCATGAAACACTATGCCTGGGTCCTCGTCCTCACCGCCTGTGCGCTGGGCTGGCTGCCGGAAACCAGCCTGTCGGCCGACGAGACAGCCAAATCACGAGCCCTCCCGCCGATCCCCCTGTCCTTGAACGAAGTCCACGCCTGGATCGACCGCTCTCATCCGCTGTTGAAGGGAGCCGGCACCGAAAAAACTTCGGCGCGCGGGAAAATGCTGAAAGCGCTGGGCGCCTTCGAGCCCGTCCTCGTGAACGATACAGAAATCGAACGATTTATCGACAAAGGGACCGCCAAAACACAAAGCGTCGGCTTCAACGATACCCTGGTCGAAGCACGCACGCCTTGGGGGTTCCGTGGCAGCGCGGGCGTTCGGCAGTCCATTGGCGACGCCAAGATTCCAGACCTCGGTTTCGGCAACAGCCAACAGGTCATTCTCGGTGGCTTCCTGCCCCTCCTCAAAGGACTCATGGTCAACCCGGAGAATGCCGAACTCCAGCGGTCGGAGTTGGCCGATCCACGCGCCGATGTCAAAATCTCGCAAACCAGGCAGGACCTGTTCCTCGCAGCCGCCACCCAGTTCTGGGATTGGGTCTCTGCGGCAAAATACCTGGACGTGCAGCGCCGGGCCCTGGGAGTCGCGGAAGAACGGTTGCGGCAGGTCGAAGGCAGAGCCAAAGCCGGGGCCGTCGCCCCGCTCGACGTCGTTGAAGCAGGGCAGGAAGTCCAGCGCCGGCGCGAGATCGCCATCGGCGCACAACGAGCCGTGGAGCAGGAGCAATATAAGATGTCGATGTTCCTCTGGGAAAACCAGACCCCGACGGCGCCGCAAGTAGAGCGAGCGCCGGATTTCCCTCCCCCGACCGCCGTGCCGACCCCTGAAATCGTTCGAGCCGACAAACTGCAGGCAAAAACCGATCGGCCGGAAATTCGCGAAGTCGATATTGAAGCCAAGGTCAACAATATCGACCTGGAACTGGCCAAGAACAATCTGTTGCCCAGCCTTGACCTCGAAGCGGCGCCGGCGCGAGCGCCGGAGAAATTCGTCCTCGGCCTCGGCTACCGGTTCGGTGTGGAGTTACGCATGCCGATCCTGCAGCGGAGAAGCCGCGGTGAAGTGATGGAAGCGCAGGCACAGGCCGATCGCCTGGTGATGGTGCAGAAATACCGGGAACAGCAAGTGGTCGTCGATGTCGACAATGCACTCTCGGCCATCGAACGCGCGAAGGAGCGGGTCACCGCAGCGGCCGAATCGCTCCGCATGGCCAAGACGCTTGAGGAAGGCGAGCGGTTCCGTTTCAGCCTGGGTGCCACCAGCGTCCTGTTTGTGAACCTGCGTGAACGAAACTCCGTCGATTCGGAAATGCAGCTGGTGCGAGCGAAGGCAGACTATCAGAAGGCGCTGGCCCTGTATCAATGGGCGACCGGCATCTGGGCACGGAGTCAGCCATCCGCGATGCCGGTGAACTACCGCGTCGGGGCGAGCTTCTCCAAATAGTGGTATTTTGCGGCCTGCTCTGATAGGTTTTAGCCGGCGAGGCGGCCCGGCACAGGTGGTTCACCTCCACCATCTCAGACTGCTCGCAAAGGGACACGGCAAGGGGCCCGGTCAGGTTTTGCTGGAGTAACACGATGGCCCAGGACCATTCCGATAATCAGAGCAATCTGTTCCAGGCAGTCATCGGCCATCTCGCTCTCCTCCTCCGCCTGGAACGGCGTGTCCTCGGACTCATCGGATCCTATTCGATCGCCATCGGGCTCTTCTCTCTGATCGTTCCCCTCACGGTTCAGGAACTCGTCAATACCTTCGCGTTCGCGCTTCAACCCATTACCATCGTCACCCTGGCCGCCGTCATGGTGGCCGCCCTGTTATTTGTCGGCGCCTTCCGGGCCCTGCAGTATTACGCGGTCGAAGTGTTGGAGCGTCGCATTTTCGCCCGGGTCGCCATTGCCATGGCTCAACAGCTCCCGCACTTGCGCTACCAGGGCTTTAAACCGCGCTTTGCAAATTTCTTCGTCGAAACCATTCTCATGCAACGGGCGGTCTCGGTCCTGCTGGTGGATCTGATCAACGTCATCGTCGGCGGCGCGGTCGGCATGACGATCCTGGTGTTTTATCATCCGTATTTTCTGTTGTATAACGCGATCCTGCTGGTCGGATTCAACGTGGTCTTTTTCCTCATGAGCCATGGCGGCCTCAAGGCCGACATGAACCTCTCCCATGCCAAGTACGACACCCTGCACTGGTTCCAGGAAATTGCCTACAACCTGCTCCATTTCAAGTCGACCGACAGCCAGGCCCTGCTGGTCAAGAAGACGGACCAGCTCCTGGATACCTACATCGGCATCCGTCGGACCAGATTCGGAATTTTGATCCGGCAGTATCTGGGCTCACTGGGATGGCAGGCCATTGCGCATAGCGGTCTGATTGCGACGGCCGGCTGGCTCCTGGGCATCGGGCAGTTGACGCTCGGACAATTTGTCGCCGCCGAAGTCGTCGTCAGCGGCATCCTGTCGAGCTTCGACGGGGTCGTGAAACGGATGGGGCATATCTATTACTTCCTGACGGCATTGACGGAGCTGAACTTCTTATTCTCGCTCCCGAAAGACCAGGATACGGCGACCCTCTCCATCCCGCTCCCGGACCCAACCGTGCACGGCATTCGTGTCACCTGCAAAGATCTGACGTTTGCCCCCGCCGGCGGCCCGGCCGTCTTCGAGCGCTTCAACCTGGAAGTGACGCCCGGCGAAAAAATCGGCATTTATGCGGACAGCACGATGGCCAAAACTGCGCTGGCCCGGGTACTGGGCGGTCTGGAATCACCCACCTCCGGCGTGATCCGCTACAACGGCGTCGACCTCCGGCACCTCAACCTGGACTCCGTCAACCGGTTCAGAGGATTCATCCTGGATTCGCAGTTGTCGTTGTTCGAAGGCACGCTCGAAGAGAACATCGTGCTCGGACGGGAGTATATCCCCTACAGTGATGTGCGATGGGCGTTACGCTTTACCGAGCTGGAAGAAGAAGTCGATGCCCTCCCGCAGGGCCTCAAAACCCACGTCCGGGCTGCCGGAAAAATTTTCGCGCCGACGCACATTGTGCGCATCCTGGTCGCTCGGGCGATCCTGGGTCGGCCCCAACTCCTCATTTTCGAGGGAATCCTCCACAACATGCATCCCGCGATGCGCGAGACGATTCTCCGGCGCCTCTGCAGCAAGGAAGAGCCGTGGTCAGTCATTTTCGTCTCGAACGATCCCAACCTGACCCCGCATGTCGATCGCCGTATCATGCTGAACTAGCCGGACAACGCATCGATTCTACGTTTCTGTTCCCGCTCGCATCATATCCCCGTGCTTTGCCTAGCCGGACCTGCTCAGCTTGACAGAAATCAGGCAATCGCCCACACTGCGGCCCACAGCCGACCGATACGAGCCCTTGTGTGAACGACACCGCCACTGAAACGCCCATTTCGACGCCCTCCGCCTGGACCATCCTTGCCCGCCTGAATCTCCTGATCGGGCTTGAGCGCCGCATCCTCGCCATCATCGTGTCCTATGCAGTCGTGATCGGTCTGTTTGCATTGATCGTCCCGCTCACGGTGCAAGAACTGGTCAACACCTTCGCGTTCGCCATTCAACCGGTCATGATCGTCACTCTGGTGGCCACGATGTTCGGCGCGCTGTTGCTGATGGGGGCATTCCGGATCCTGCAAGCGCGGGCGGTGGAAATCCTGGTCCAGCGCCTCTATACGCGGCTCGCCGTCGCCTTTACCGAAGCCCTGCCCCGCTTCCGCGAGAATGTCTTTCTTCCTCAACATACCAACACGTTTATCGAGGCGGAACTGTTGCCCCGGGCCTTGGTCGCCATGCTGGTCGATGTGATCAATGTGTCGGTGTCGGGCACCATCGGCATGGCGATCCTGATCATGTACCATCCCTACTTCCTGGGATATAACACGCTCCTGATCACAGGGTTTGCCTTTCTGCTGACGTTTTTCGGTCGAGGCGGGCTCCGCATCACGCAACGGGTGTCCCGGCTGCACTACCAGACCTTTCACTGGCTCCAGGACATCGGCATCAATCGGCTCCATTTCAAGTCCACGGACAGCCTGCCGCTGCTCCTCAAGAAAACCGATGCGCTGGTCAAGGCCTATGTGATGGCGCGGAAGACGCGTTCCGATATTCTGAGCGGCGCGCAATATAAGAGTACGGTCATTTTTCAGGCCGTGGCGCACAGCGGCATGATCGGCCTCGGCGGCTGGTTGCTGTCGGTCGGCGACATCACCCTCGGACAGTTCGTCGCGGCGGAGGTGATCGTCGGAACCCTGTTGCTCAATCTCGACACCGTCGCCCGGCGCATGTATGCCGCCATCTATGTCGCCACCTCGCTCCATGAGCTCTCCACTCTGTTCGACATGCCGAAGGAGGATGTCTCCGGCCCCGTAGCAGCCTGGCTCCCCGATCCCTCGTTGCAGGGGGTGCGCCTGACGTGCAAAGACGTGTCCTTCGCCGCGCCGGACGGACCGCTGCTCTTCGAGCGATTCAACCTGGAAGTCATGCCGGGGGAAAAGATCAGCGTCCTCTCCGGAACCAGCAGAAGCAAAACCTCGCTCGCGCTGGTGTTAGCCGGACTGTATCATCCAACCGGCGGGGTGATCCGCTACAACGACATTGCCCTGCGCGATGTGTCGCTGAATTACGTGAACCGCTGCCGGGGGTTGATGCTGGACTCCCATCCCACCCTGTTCGACGGATCCCTGGAGGAAAATATTACTCTGCAGCGCCCTTCGATTCAGTTTGAAGATCTCAGCTGGGCCCTCCGGTTCGTGGAACTTGAAGAGGAAATCGACGCCATGCCGCAGGGGCTGGAAACTCTGGTGCATGGAAACGGCGCCAACTTGACTCGAAGCCAGGTTCTCCGCGTGCTCCTGGCCCGGATGATCGTCACCCGGCCGGAACTGCTGATCTTCGATGGCAGCCTCCACAACATCGAGCCGGCGCTGCGACTCACCCTGCTGCGCCGACTCTGTTCCAAGGAAGAACCCTGGTCGGTGGTGTTCGTCTCCAACGATCCGGAGGTCAGCCAGCTGGTCGAACGACGGGTGGTGCTGGACTGACGGCCCGTTCTGCATCAAAACCGACTCGATTTCTTTCTTCGCGAGCGATCTGCTAGACTGAGCGCGATTTTTCGACTGCAGCCTGACGAAGGGGATGCTTGTGTCGTTGGCCTCACGCCTGAAATTGTCCTTTCCCACGACCAACCAACTGATCATCAGTCTTCTGATCGCGGGGTTGGGATGGGTCAGCGGCCAGGCCCTCAGCCGTATCGATCAGGACCTGCGCATCATGTATGCCGAGTACACCCTGGGGGCAGCGGACCTCGCCCATATTTCAGCGGACGTCATCCGCTATCGAAATACGATCATCCGGTCGTTGGAGGCCGAGAACCAGACCACCTTCGAACGGATTACCGAATCGTTGCCGACGCAACGCGCACGTATTCAACATGCCGTGGATCGATACGCCGCAGCCGGTCTGCGTGTGTCGCGAAGCGGACGGAGCGAAGAAAAGGACATTCAAGCGGTTCGTGAAAGCCTCGATCAGTACTTCCATGTCGCCAGCAAGACGATCGATTTGCTGTCCCAGGAATGGAGGGCCGGCTCCGCGGCAGAAGCAGCGGAACTCCGTCGCAAAGCTGAAATTCACGCGGCCGACAACGGAGGGCCGAAAGTCATGCAGGTGAGCCTCGCGCTGGACCGCCTGTTGGAAACGGTGGCAGAGGTCGCCAAGGACATGCGCGACGAAGGCACCAAAACGATTGTGAAGACCGGCTACTGGATCGTGGGCGGGAGTTTCCTCATCGCGCTGTTGAACCTGTTTCTCACCCGTCCGGTGCGCGTACAGGAACTGCCCTCTTCAAGACCTGAAGAAACGCCCCATCCGGGATCACCACGGAGCCTGCCGAGCGAGGGATAACCACCCGGCGCTTCAGAGCGATTTACCACCACTCCCGCCCCCGCCTACATCGACGAATCAGCCGGCCGGCCGAGAGCCCGAAAAAGTCGGCTACGCTCATCGTGGGTCAAATCCATCCACTGCCCGGCATGCAAACCCTCAATGGTAATGTGCATGATCCGCACGCGATGTAATGACACGACGCGATAACCGAGCGCCTGACACATGCGCCGGATCTGCCGGTTGCGCCCTTCCGTCAGGATGATGCGGAAGCGACGGGGGCCAAGCCGTGCCACGATGCAAGGCCTGGTGGGCACCCCCAGAATGGTCACCCCCTGGGCCATCCGCGCGAGAAACGTTTCGTCGAATTCCCGATCCACTTCCACACGATATTCCCGCTCATGTCCGTGCTCGACCCGCAAGATCTCATTGACGATGTCGCCGTCGTTCGTGAGCAGAATGAGTCCGGAAGAATCTTTGTCGAGCCGTCCGATCGGAAAAATTCTGGCCGCATGGCCGATTTCGGCGATGATGTTCCGCCGCACATGCGGTTCGGTGGTCGTCGTCACCCCGACCGGTTTGTGATACTTGAGATACACCGCGCGATTGCCGCGCTGCAGCACAACGCCGTCGCGCGCCACCGAATCCTGTGGCGAGACCTGGTCGCCGAGCTTGGCCACCTGGCCATTGATGGTCACCCGCCCTTCGGCAATGAGGCGATCGGCCTCCCGCCGTGAACACAGGCCCTGCTCGGTGAAAAATTTATTGATGCGCATGGCGGAGCGCAAGAACGAAGGAGATTATTTGCGCGAAACGTTTCTCGTCTTGCCGCGAAATGTTCCATGCACAATGCTCAATTGAGCATTGTGGCGGGAGACCGTCAACCATAGGTTATTCGATGAGGTACGAGCGACGTTTCACAATGTGAGAGTCAATGCACGCGGCGGCCGGCACGAATCCGACCCAGCATCCGATAGATCAAGCGGGCGATGCTGAACTGGGGCGCGACAAACCCTTCGATGGGCGCGATCTCGCTGATGTCCATGCCGACGATGCCGGGACCGTTTGCCAACGCCGTCACCAGCGCGAGGGTGTCGTACCAACCCAACCCGCCCGGCTCGGGCGTTCCCAATGCCGGCACGAGCGACGCATCGAGCCCGTCGCAATCGAAGGTGAGGTACACCGGCCCGGTGCAGGCGGCCAGAACCTCGGGGATCCAACGAACAGCCCGCCCCTCGTAGGGACCGGATGGATCGAGAATCGAGGCGGCAAAAAATGTATGGATCCGTGGGGTCTTCTGAATGAGATCGATTTCTTCCGGACTGATCGACCGGACACCGATTTGTACCAGGGGCAGCCCATCCTCCACCACACGGGCCATCACACTCGCATGGCTGTATGGATTGTCCTGGTAGGCCTGGCGGAGATCGCCATGGGCGTCGATCTGCACCACGCACATACCCGGATAATTCCGGGCATGCGCCCGAATCGCCCCTAAGGCGCCGGTATGTTCACCGGCCAGGGTGACCACAAACTTCCCCCGACCGACATGCGGCTGCACAAAATCCTGAATGGCTTGGACGGCCGGACCATCGACCCGCCCATCGAGGTTCAATGTGGCTGCCGTCGCCACGCCGCCCCACTCGCGATAGGGCTCGTATCGCAGCGTCTCATCGTACAACTCGACCTGTTGAGAGGCTTCGATGATCGCGGAGGGGCCCCGATCGGACCCGAGGATATAACTGGAGGTATGTTCGTAGGGAGCCGGGAGTACGTAGACTCCGGCCTGATCGGGATGACACCAGGGTTCGTCGATCCCCAGAAAGTTGTCGGCTTGCCCAAGCCATCCGGACGGGAGCGCCATGCCGCCCGCCGCTAGGCCTTGTCTCGAAGACTCTTGGGGATGTTTTCCGTGGGGATAAACACCGCCAAGGCGATGACGCACGTCCACCGATTCGGACGACCGACTGCCGATTGCGTGATATTCAGGGTCCGGACGATTTTCCCACCCATCTTGAAAACCTGCTCACGCTCTTTCCATGCCACATCGGGATCGAACTCGATGCCCTGCGTGGTCGCGAGCATCTGTGCCGCCAGGTCTTCCGTGTATTCTCCGGACTCTTCGTCCGTTTCACCGTACGCATGGTGCTCGGAGAGATAGCCGTACGTATCGCGATCCGTCGGAATCGCCAAGCCGATCGACGCAGAAATCAGCCGGTTGCGCTCGTTGGTCTCCGATCTGGCCATGACGCAAAACGTGATCTCCCCGGGATTCAACAATTTCTCGCCGCGCTTGCGAGGGAGAATTTTGCAATTGGGCGGGAGAATCGAAGAGACACTGACGAGGTTGCAATAGGCCACGCCGGCGCTACGCAAGGCCTGCTCGAACGCAGCCAGCTTTTCCTTGTGCACCCCGACGCCCCTCGTCAGAAACATGTGTGTTGGTACCATGTAGGTCTCCCTCTTCATCCCTCGTCGAAATCACTCCACCCTGAGTGTTCGAAGAATTGTCACAAGCCTTGTGCCACGCAATTGATCATGCGGCGACACGCGCGAAAGTTGTATCAAGTTTGTGGGGCATCCGCAATACGGCCGCAGGGTTTTTTTGCCTCGCCCCAGGGCCTTTCAGGGTCTGCGGAGGTTCATGACCAGCAACTTGGGCTCGGTCATGTCTTCGATCGCATACCGAAGCCCTTCACGTCCGATCCCGGAGTCTTTCACCCCGCCGTAGGGCATATGGTCCGCGCGGAACGTCGGAATTTCGTTCGCCAGGACGGCGCCGACCTCCAGCTGCTCAAATGCGTGAAAAATTCGCCCGATGTTGCTGGTGAACAGGCCCGCCTGCAAGCCGTACTCCGACTCATTGACGGCCTTCAATACGTCATCGAACTCGCGATAGGGTGTAATCGTCACTAACGGACCGAACACTTCCTGGCAGGACACCTTCATGGCGGGCGTTACCTGAGACAAGACCGTCGGCCGCACGACCGACCCCTCCCGCGTTCCGCCCGACAACACCCGGGCACCTTGGGCCACAGCGTCCCCGATCCAGCCTTCGATGCGCTGTGCAGCCCCCGGATCAATGAGGGGTCCGACGACCGTGCGTTCATTGCCGGGATCTCCGGTTTCCAGCCGTTCCACACGAGCCACGAGGTTCTCGGTAAAGGCTTGAACGACCGACTCGTGCACAAAGATCCGTTGGACCGAAATGCACGTCTGTCCCGCATAGCTGAATCCCCCGGTCACACACCGCTGCGCCACATAATCCAGATCCGCGTCCGGCTCGACGATCACGGCAGCATTCCCGCCCAATTCGAGCACCACCTTTTTCTTGCCGCACTTGGCCTTCAACATCCAGCCCACCGGCGCGCTTCCGGTAAAGCTCAGCAACTTGAACCGGGGATCGACGACTAATTGCTCCGCCACCCGGTTATCGCAGGGCAACACGTTGAGACCACCCGGTGGAACGCCCGCTTCGAGAAGCAGCTCCGCCAGGAGGAGCGAAGTCAGGGGGGTCTGCGGGGCCGGTTTGATGAGAATCGAGTTACCAGCCGCCAAGGCCGGAGCGACCTTATGGACAACGAGATTCAGCGGGAAGTTGAACGGGGTAATCCCGAGAATAGGTCCGATGGGAAATCGCCGCGTCACCCCCCAATACGACTCCATCCCGGGAGACCAATCGAGCGGGACCACTTCACCTCCGATGCGCCTGGCTTCTTCCCCAGCGATCGAGAACGTCTGAATGGCACGGCCGACCTCGCGACGCGCATCGGTCAGAGGCTTGCCGGCCTCCGCCATCATGGTGCGCGCAAACTCTTCCTGCCTGGACTGTAGGGCCTGAGCGGCGTTCTGAAGCAGCGTCGAGCGCGCATAGCCGGACAACCGGCGCATCGCGACTGCGCCCTCGACCGACGACCGCACAGCCGCTTCCGCTTCGGCCGGGCCGGCCTGGCAGACATGAGCCATCGTCTCGCCTGTGTAGGGATTGCGTACGGGAGCAGTCGTGGCGGTGTGAGACCACCGACCACCGATCAGAAATGGACGGCCATCTTCCAACGGACTTACTCCAGGAGAGGGAGAATCGCTACTGCACGGATTCCAGTGGTGGTGTTGCGGGGGCTGCGGCGCTGATCGCCTCCGCATCACGCTGAGCCGCCACCGCTTTGGTGATCAACTCCTCGGTTCCCCAATCCTGAACCGCCGCCAAGGTAAATGCTTCGTAGGTCGACACGCCCTGGCATGTCGGACAGGCGGGCATGGGCACCTTCCGGCAAAACGCCTCGCTCAAACAGGACATGCACACCCACAAATCGGGTTCTCCATCCTTCGCAGGCACAGACCAAAAGGCTTGTTTCGCCGCCATAGTGCAGTTTCCTCTTTCCTGGCTATACGATGAGTCTCGTCACAATCCTGACTTGCTTCCGCATGAGAACCATTATTTCTGTTTCGCCCCCGCCGGCGCGAGCAGCTTCTCGATTTCCTCCTCGAAGGCTTCAAAGGGGAACGCGCCGGGAATCGCAATAGCCGGATTCTTGGTCGTCGGCTGCTGCGCCGTGCGCATCAGGACGAAGCCGGGCGTGCCGTGAAATCCCCAGGAATTCGCTTCATCTCGGTCGTGAAAGATAGCCTGCATATGCGGAGCATCACGCAAACATTGCCGGAATTGCGATTGGTCGAGTCCGATGGCCTTGGCATGTTGGGAGTAACTGTCCACATCCAACCGCCCGTCTGCCGCGAACAATCGGTCATGCATCGGCCAATAGGTTCCCTGATCGCCGGCGCAACGAGCGGCGAGCGCAGCGGTGACCCCCGGCCCCTGATCTGCGCGGGGATAATCCTTGTAGAGAAACCGCACCTTGCCGGTGTCGACATACCGCGCCTGAATCTTGGGCCAGGTTTCTTTGAAAAACTTGAGGCAGTACCCGCACGTGAAGTCTGAATACTCGATCAGCGTCACTGGCGCATCCGCCTTGCCCCGCATACGATGATCGACCGCCGGCGCACTCGCAGCCAGAGCGGCTCCGGCTACAAGCAAGAGAAGGAAACACGAGGTCCCGGCCCGAAGAAGCCACGCCGTCACGGGGGTCATGCCGGGACACTCTTAGCGGGGATACGCTCCAACAAGCCGACCATGAGCAGCGGCCACACCAGCGTGGCGTCGCTCAGCACTTCAGCGAACCGTCCACCCTCGGCCGGGGGCACGAACTTGCCCCAGGAGATGCCCTCCTGATACGTGCAACCGCTCAACCCGCCCCAGTAATCCGGCTCAGGGCAGATTCGCACACCATAATGAAAGCGTGGCGGTTGGACGTTGAGGCCCAGACGCGTGTTGCTGATCTCGATATACGGCGCCACCTGCTGCGCCCAATTGCGCGGCACCCCGCCGCCGATGGTGAAAATGCCGAGGCGTTTGGAGCCCAGAATTTCTTCCGCATAGTGATTGAGATCGAGATACGGGTTGAAGACCGGACAGGTCTGGTGCAGTGCACGCAAGACCGCCATGTCTCCACCGTCCTTCACCTGGCTGCGGGCCTGATCCATTCGCTTACCCATCGCCCAGGTCCCGACATCCAGCCCCATCTCGGAATCGGTAAACGCAGGAATATACACCGGCACGTTTTTCAGATAGGCACTCTTGAGGATACCGGGGCCCTCAAATTCTTCCGCCAGCGTCTTGCCGAGTTCCCGAGTCAGGAGATGCGAGGAGAGAGGTTGCTCGGTGTTGATACGTTTCAATGTCAATGAGACGACATGCTCGACGTAATTGAGGTTGGACTCCATTTCGAGGGTGTCATAGACGCGGTTGTATCCCTTCTGGAATAACTCCTCATCGCTATGAGACGCCTCATGACGGTAGTGAAGCTTGCCCACCGATTCGCTCAGGCCATGCGCGACCAGCGCGCCGGTCGAGATGATGGCCTGCACCATGCCGCGGTCGATCATCGTGCTGATGATTTTGCCCATCTTCGCGATGGTCATGGCGCCGGAGAGGGTCAGCACCACCTTGCAATCGGAATCCTCGATCATCGCGGCGAGCGTTTCGTACGCTTCACCCAGCCGTCGGCCGCCGAATGCCGTCTTCCGCATCGCCTCCAGCAGTTCCGAAAAGGAATGAATCTTCTCGGGGTCGAGAGGCTCGAGCGCCTCCAAGCCATCCGTGGCACCGTCGTGAAATTCCCGTCCCGCCATGATGAGAGCCTCCCGAAAAAAATCAGCCTTCCGATCGAGCAGGTCATTTTATACACAACCGAGCGTCGCGGGGTCAATTGAAGCGCCGGCCAGCCCCCCACGCCGACCTCATGATCAGACCTCCAGACAGCGCCACGAACGCGCGCCGTGAACCGCGCGAACAGTGAGCAGAGGTGATGCGCATCAACCGGACTGGAAGGAGACTGCGGAGGGAAGGAGCCGTCAGCTGCGAACGCCGCTGACCAGAGTCAGCACCATCGCCGTGACATACATGAGACTGATGCCGGCAAACATCCCGGCCGCCACCTGCACCCGGCGCGTCGCCGTATACGACATCACCGTCAAGGAGAGCACCACATAGAGCAACGAACCGGCTGCCAGCGCGTAAAAGCAGATGGAAAAATAGGGCGACACCCCTTGTCCGCTGAGAAAGGTCCCGACACAGGTCGGCAGCCCGGCGATCAATCCCAGCAGCAAGACATCACGCCACGACATCGGCGTTTTGCCCGCCGCACCCACAATGCCGAATCCCTCAGTACCGTTATGCAGACCGAAACCCGCCACGAGTAACGCACTGAGCGTATATTCACCACTGGCGTAACTGGCGCCGATGGCCAGTCCCTCGCCGAGATTATGCAATCCCATCCCCACCGCAATCATGTAGGGCAGAGACAGCATGCGATTTCCTGAGCGCCCGCCGAAGACCTGGCTTGATTCTAACGCCACTAATCCGACGAAACTCACCCCCAGACTCCCGAGAAACACCACCCACGACACCACATCACGTGCGCCGGTCTGCTCGGTCGCCTCATGCATGAGATCGAAAAAGAGGTACACCAGGACACCGTTCGCCACGCCGATCAGCCCGCCCTCCCAAGTCCGCGGCAAGACCTTGCCCAAAAACAGGGCCGCAAGGATGCCAAGATAGACCGGAATGAGACCGGCGATCGCGCCCAGTCCAATGACATTTATCATGTCAGACTTCTACCAGAACCGGCGGCGGGGAAGAAAGATCGTTGTGCGGAAATCTACGGAATCTCAAGGGGTACCCGGCGGCGGCCTGATGCAACATGTGCCGCCCGCCGGCAACGAGACTTCAGCGATCGAACGACCGGAGAGACTGAGAGCACTACCTGGTCATCGAAGACCCGATGCCTGCGCGAGCACCGGCTGTTCTTTCATCGCCTCTTGCAGCGCCTTGACGACGGCGACTGAAGACAGTTCACCGGCCGCAACAAGCGCACCATACTGCTGCTGAGCCAGTGCAAAAAACGTGGGCTGCTGTTCGGACGGCACGCCCATCAGTGTCGCCAAGGCGGTCAGATGTTCTCCGCCCCCTCTGGCCATATCCTCAGAGAGGGATTCGAACGCGCCGGCGACAAACAGGTTGGTCTGCTGCCCGGCCATTACCTTGCCGTCGTTGGTGCAGCCGGACGTGCCAAAACTGATCCCGAATGTCTGACTGCCGAACGTGCCGTTGGTCGTCGCCATCATGACTTGAGGGGCAATGTTCTTCGGCGTCTTGTAATCCGCCCAGGCCAATTTACCCAATCCGCATCCGGGTCCGTTGTCCGGATTGACGGCGAAGGCCACGCTGACTTGCCCCGCCATCAACACCCCTGTCAACGCAAGTAACAATCCTTTGTTCATGCCATCTCCTTTCTGTGTCACGTGTCACCGCACACCCGCAAGGCACATCGTGCCGACATCTCTGCGCGGCCATCCTTACCTTAGCGGTGTTTTTTTCACTGTCAATCGAAGCAGCTATTTTCAGCAGGAGGCCACACTCGTCGCTACGCTCCTGCACTGTGGCGCAGTGCGAGTATAGATCAGCGTGCCGCTCACGCAAGAAGGCGGGTCAGCATGTCCCCATGAAACCGCTGCATCGGGCCGATCGACGCAACAGGGCGAAGGGCTCGGTGAAAGAATCGGAATGATGGATGGGGTCTATCAGAGACACTAGCGAAAAGGTTGGTGGTCCCAACGGGATTTGAACCCGTGCCTGAGCCTTGAGAGGACGGACCAAACTGAGGAAAAACAACAGGATGATTCCTCCAAAGTGTCCGATGTGTGACGAGCTTTTACAATGGCTTACAAAGAGGCTGTCCAATATAGGACAGGCGTAGGAATGGCGACGATCAACTGGTTATTTAGTCTTGCAAGAGAAGAGAACCTCCAACAAGGTTGGAGGCGATTCGTCAGCAGCTATCTGCCGCAGATGAAATCCTGTTTCACGGGATGGGAGCCCGCATGACGATCACGCGCGGTTCAGCTTGGGCCAATCTGCAGGCTACAGACTAAAGGCTGCAGCGTTCGCCTGGCAATCAGCCAACCGGGGCCAAGCGGCTGCGCCGGGATGAGGTCTTTTTCGTTGGAGTCAATCGACACGTCGTCGCGCTGAGTTCCAAAGTACCATCTAGCGCCCCGAGCAATCGAATCAGGGTGCCGATCCCAGGCCGTTGGGCTCCACTTTCCAATCTTGCAAGCTGCGGCTGCTTCATGCCGACGCGTTGAGCTAATTCGGTCTGACTCAAGCCGCGCCGTTCTCGAAGCTTGGCCAATGCCACAGCAATGGCCACGTCTTTCTCGGCGTCGGCCAAATCGTTGGCAAAGGAAGGTTTCTTACGAATCTGCTCGTCGATGTAGTCTCGATGGGTCTTCATCATCTCACCTCTTCAGCGTATCGGCATACCGTTGTTCCGCAAGCGCAATGTCTCCCTCCTTCAGCTTCTGCGATTTCTTCTGCACCGCATGGAGAATGACAAAGCGCTGCCCCACGATAGCCCCATAAAAGAACCGGTATTCGTTACCGGACCATTCTGGACGGAGTTCCCAAATCTTCCCGCGGACATGCTTGGCAATAGAAGCAGGCAGCTGAGTCCCATCCACTTCCAATCGGCTGATATAGGCTAAGCACTTCGCGCGGGCTTTCGGAGAGAGCGCGTCGAGGAAATCCTCGACCGGCGTCTCTCCGGCACGGGTTTCATAGTACACCACCGTCCACCGCATGCTGAAAATATAACACTTCTGTTATAGATCGTCAAAATGTAGGACTGGAGGCCGCCCGGAGGAGAGCACCACCGACCTCTCGGTATCCTTGCGGCAGTGGCGCTCGATGATGACCTCAAACAGGATGGCGTGAACATGATCGCGCCACATCGATCTACCCGGAAACTCAAGACGCAAGATGGCCGCCACCGCCGCCGCTATCAACGCCGCTGGCTCGTCGAGCGCTTCTTTGCGTGACTGCAAGGGAAGCGGCGCTTGCTGATCCGCTGGGAATACTACGCGGCCAACTTCTTGGGTTTTGTGCAACTCGCATCCATCACCAGGCTGCTCAAACGATTTTGAGATAGGTTCGAGTCAGTATTCACACGGTGAGCGGAGCTGGAATCTAACGCTCCGCGACGCGGTGACACAGCAAGAAACTACGTATACGACGCCTGTTTTGTCCTATGGATTGTCCTATGTGGCTTTGGGAAGCGTGAGGACTGAGCTGAGACAGGTAGTGAACTCCGCGGAAGATCAGGGGAAAGGTTGGTGGTCCCAACGGGATTTGAACCCGTGTCTGAGCCTTGAGAGGGCTCCGTCCTAGGCCAAGCTAGACGATGGGACCAGAGAGGCGACCTGCGAGGCAACTGAAAGAGCAGGACTGTACCATAGCGGGTTTTGGCTTTTCAAACAGCAAGTCATTGAGGAACCATCCGATGACCGATGCACTCGGAAAGGGCTCAGTCTGCTTGCGGAGCCCATTGAATTGGCCTACAGTGGGCATTATGGTTCTATTTTCCACTCGTACCAGACCGCTTCTGATCGCAGGTTTGCTCCCCGCCTTCCTCTCACTGGCCGGCTGCGGGGCGAGCTTTCTGGAAGGAACCATCGCGCCCCCCTACTCAAGCGCCTGGACCAAATGCGGAGCCACCACGAAGGTCCGCGTGAAACCGCCACATTCGACCGTCACTGTCGCCTACACCGAACCCACGACCGGCACCGACGACAAACCCTTGACCAACCTGGCCTATACCACCATTTACTATAACGCCGGGGATGGCCCGGTCATCGGCAAGGTCGTCCCCGCGTCTGGAAAGACCGGCGGAGCGGCTGTGTCTCAGATCGTCACGATTCCGTTGCGTGACCCATCAGAGCAGGAAGTCACCGTCTGTGTGACCGCTACCGATTCCGACGAGCGCGAAGGCCCCGCCTCTCCCTAGCCCGACCAGAACGGACTTGACAGCGCCCCGCCAAGGGCCTACCTTGCTCCCGACTTGCTCAGGCAAGAACGTATGGTCGAGTGCGTCGCTCAACAGGTCCTCGGGTCGCCTTAGCAGGCTGCGGAACAATTCGATTATTGCACCATGCGCTGCGAGAAGCGCCTGTATGGTGTCAGTATTGAAATAGTACGCAGGATGCGCAAAAAAGCCGTCCAGCAAGGCCGCAGCGAACGAGGAGGCGAATCGTACTCCTGCGGTACGGTGAGCCTCAGCGCGATGCGAGAACGCCGCTGGCGGACTTTTTCCACATCCTGCTAGATCTCTACGCATGGAACTACGCAAACCTGACCCAGCACACTCCTCCCACGAAGCCGAATCGGATCGGCACAAGCACAGCCTGGAAATCCGGCTCGGTTCCAACATTTTCCGGAATACCAACGGAGTCATCCGGGTTCAAGGCAAAGAGCAGCTCGTGCTGGAGCTTGCGCCGGATCAGGAGCGCATCCTCCTGACCATCGATCTTTATGACGGCAGCGGCAATCATGTGGCCCATCTGCGTCGTAATCGCTGGGCGTTCAACGACGGCAATCGCTTTTCACTCAACACGAGCGAGTCCCCGCCGACCCTCTTTCCCAATCTGCCATGGCTCAAAGTCACAGACCAGGAAACCGGTGAAACGGTCCTGGAAGCCGCTGTCGCACCCGGTGAAAAAATCCACGTGGCGACGGGGAAGTTCTATTCACACCGTGGACAACTCATCGAGATTACCTCGCACTTCTGTCGCATCGGCTCCACCCATACGCTGTTCGGGGATGTCTTCGAGGCCCGCGGCGGCACGGCGGTGCTCGGCTGACAACGGCCGGATCACATGCTGACGTTTCGCCGCCCAGCGTGCAGGCGTTCCTCGTCTGCGACTGCGTCATCGAAGATAGCCTGACGAAGAAAAAATCTCTGATCGGCCTGTTCACCCACCTCCAGTCGGTGACGTTCCCGTTTCAGCACCATCAGCTCGGCCTGTACTTCTGCCTGACCGACGCCGAAGGCACCTATCACGTCGAGATCGATCTGATGTTCCTGAATACAGACCAGTTGGTCTGCCGCGCATCGCTCCCCGATATCGTCATTGGAGATCGTCTGCAGATTTCGGACTTCGGTATCAACATCCCCGCCCTGCTCTTCCCCGCGCCCGGCCGCTATGAGTTTCGTCTCCGCATGAACGGCCGTATGATCGCGCAAAAGGATTTTCACGTGGTCCAGGTACCAGCCCCGCCCGGTGCCTGACCTCGAACGGATTCCCCGCGAATCCATCGGCGACCATGAAGCGTCATTCGTATCTCGTCGAATAAAAAAGCCTATGAGCCTGTTGCACAAACCCATTGACACCTAGGTAATACTATGCATAATAAGCG
>ERZ1292633.726-Hain-H41-02um-R1-726-length-37101-cov-19_pt1 | contig 37101 bp, 41 predicted proteins | sample MGYA00564406_ERZ1292633 | MGnify/ENA primary metagenome ERZ1292633 (study PRJEB36523, sample SAMEA6512639) | groundwater metagenome | collected 2019-01-08 | study: AquaDiva: Metagenomics assemblies of 32 groundwater samples
TCAAGGCGATCTTCCCCGCTTCCTTTCCTTTTGTATTGTAAATTGTTGCTTCCATGGTATTGGTTAGTTAGCTTGTGCCTTAATTTCGAGAAGTGCGCCCCTCACGCCCGGTACGCAACCAGACACGAGGATTTTCCCATTGGTAGTATCGACCCCAAGTACGCGAAGACCCTTCACTGCAATTCTGTCGCTACCCATACGGCCTGCCATACGGCGACCTTTGGATACTTTCTGCTGACCGGTCGAACCGATAGAACCCGCCTCGCGCTCGGAGTGCTTCTGACCGTGAGTGCGCGGTCCGCCCTTGAAGCGATGGCGCTTCACCACGCCCTGAAAGCCCTTGCCTTTTGAAGTCCCCGTGACGGTAACAATGTCGCCCACTGCAAAGAGTGAAGCATCCATAATGTCGCCCTTTTTGAATGCGCTCGCATCGTCAACGCGGAATTCGCGAATGACCGCAAAGGAGCCGAGGTCCTTTGTGTGACCCTGCACCGCCTTTGAGATGTTTTTTATCGCACGAGTACCAAAGCCCACCTGCACGGCTTCATAGCTGTCGGCTGATTTCGACTTCACCTGAACAATGGAAACAGGCCCGACGGAGAGCAGTGTCGCAGCGGTGGCAAGCCCGTCGTTTCCGACGAACGAAACCATATTTTCTTTTCTTCCGAGAATAAATTTCATAGCGGTAATGACTACAGGAACCATTGCAACCTCAATGGGTTGTTGGTATTTTAATTAACTTGATAAACTTTTGGCTTCTTCACTTTCCCCATCCCCGCATTTCTGTCAATTGTCCGCGAAGCGGTGTCAGTTGTCAGTTGTTCCCCCATTAACTCATCTTCACATCAATATTGACGCCTGAAGGAAGAGAAAGATTGGTAAGTGCTTCGATAACTTTCGCGCTGGGATTCAAGATGTCGATCAATCTCTTGTGCACGCGCATCTCAAACTGTTCGCGCGCGTTCTTGTAGATGAAGGTTGAGCGGTTGACGGTGTATTTCTTGATATCCGTCGGAAGCGGTGTTGGACCCACAACCTCTGCATCATAGCGCATCGCCGTATCAATGATCTGCTTTACCGAATTGTCGAGCACCTTGTTTTCATAGGCGCGCACGCGGATACGGAGCTTGTACGAGGCCTCCTTGTCTGCAGATTTCGTGATAGTTTTTTTTGTTGCTGTTGTCATGGGGGAATGAGTCGAAAGTCTTAAAGTCTTAAAGTCGAAAGCGGATACAAATGCATTTTGACTTTATGGACTTTTGACTTTATAAACTTTAAAGACTTGTTTACGCGATAACCTTGGTTACCACACCTGCACCTACCGTACGGCCACCTTCGCGGATAGCAAATCTCTGTTCCGCTTCGAGAGCGACCGGTGCGATGAGCTTGACGGTAATCTTCACCGTATCGCCCGGCATAACCATTTCGGTGCCTGCAGGGAGCGTAGCATCGCCGGTCACATCTGTCGTGCGGATATAGAACTGTGGCTTGTAACCGTTGAAGAACGGGGTGTGGCGACCACCTTCTTCTTTGGTGAGAACATAGATCTCAGCCTCGAATTGAGTATGAGGAGTTACAGAGCCCGGCTTGGTGAGCACCTGTCCACGAGTAATGTCTTCTTTCTTCACACCGCGGATAAGGATGCCGGCATTGTCGCCTGCCATACCTTCTTGGAGGGACTTGTTGAACATTTCGATACCGGTAACCGTCGTCTTGACGGTGTCCTTGATACCCACGATCTCAACTTCGTCGCCAACCTTGATGATACCGCGCTCGATGCGACCGGTGCATACTGTGCCGCGACCTTCGATAGAGAAGACATCTTCAACAGGCATAAGGAACGGCTTCGAGGTCTCGCGCTCAGGGACAGGAATGTAGGTGTCGAGAGCATCTGCGAGGTCGAGGACCTTCTTTGCCCATTCGTCTTCGATCGACTTCGCCTCAAGCGCCTTGAGCGCTGAACCGCGGATAACCGGCGCGTTCTTGCCGTCAAACTGATACTTGGTCAAGAGCTCGCGAACTTCCTCTTCGACGAGGTCGATAAGTTCCGGATCGTCAACCATATCGCATTTGTTGAGGAAGATAATGATCTTTGGTACGCCAACCTGTTTTGCGAGGAGGATGTGCTCTCGTGTCTGGGGCATCACACCATCCGTTGCGGCAACCACGAGGATCGCGCCGTCCATCTGTGCGGCACCCGTGATCATGTTCTTGATATAGTCGGCATGGCCCGGAGCGTCGATGTGCGCATAGTGATGCGCGTCGGTCGAGTACTCGTTGTGAGAAAGCGCGATTGTAATACCGCGGGCCTTTTCCTCGGGAGCGGAGTCGATCTGGTCGACTGACTTCATTTTTACATCCTTGCCCGCCATGTGGAGGGTGTTCAAGATTGCTGCGGTAAGAGTAGTCTTGCCGTGGTCGACATGACCAATTGTTCCCACATTGACATGGGGCTTGGAACGATCGAATGCTTCTGTTGCCATAGTGTTGTTGTCTCTTGCAATCAAAGGTTCGTACACGAGAAACCACTACGAACCTTTTATTGCAATAAGAAAAATTAAATTAATAACTGATAATAAAGAAACAAAAGTACCACGAACGCGGTACAAATGCCATATTACCAAATAGCGGAGAATAGTCAAGCCCTCGGGGAACATCTGACAGCTGACACCGCTACGCGGACATTTGACAAGGGACGGATACAATAAAAAAAGGGATTGCGACTTGCGCAACCCCTTTTGGTTCTCTTGGGCGATGACGAGGATAATGAATATCCCCTTTCTGGAGCAAAAGCTCCGTGGTGATTCAAACCCCTAGTTTATTTGAAACCTTTTGACGGCCAGCCTCGCCTAACAGCTACAAGCGGTTCGCGAGGTTCTTGGCGACTCCCTCCTTTTTTAAGGGTTAAACTTCCCCGACAGAAACTCTAATGTCCTCCGTAAGCCATAAGCACCACCCCCTTCCTTTTCTTTAGAATAAGGAACAAGACCTGTACATTAGAGTAGCACGACCACTTAATTTTGCAATAGAGTTATCCACACACAGAAATTACATCTCGCTGTATATCCCTGTTGGTTTTTTGAGCTTGCCGAAACCGATGAGGAGGAGACTGGCGGCGGCATATACGAGGAAGTGCGCAATGTAGAGATTTTGAGTATCAGAGATACCAAACGCCTGTAAAGTCCCCGTCGATTCAAAATATTCAGAAAACGCCGCCAAGATCACGAGGACCATTGCAGGAATTGCGTAATGCGAGTACTCTTCAAAAACCGGCATAATTTCTCTTATGTTCCGAATCGACAAGATCCCCACAGCCCCAAAGCCGACGATGCCGATGAGTATTGCGACAGGAAGCCATATGGGCAAATTCTCTGCGAACACAGGCGAGACATTTGCCCCGATGAGTCCGATAAAGCCGGCCGCGAGGAGCATGGAAAGCACCGCCGTAAATACCATTGATTTTTTGCGATAAATGCGAAAAACAAATTCGAGCGCCAGAATGACCCCGATGAACCAGAGCAGATAGCTCCACGCGACAGAAAGCTCCACGACCTCACCACTAAGCATCGAGAAATGAAGACCGAGGTATTCATACACATGCACGAGTCCGAAAAACAAAAAGAATGCGAGTTGAATTTTCAAAAAACCCCTAAGAATATGGTCGCTGAATGCGTAATCTGAAAAAATTCTCACTATGATCAACCCCACAAAAACAATAGCGATGCCATGCATGAGCCCAGTCTCGGCGAAATATGCACCTCCGCCAACGAACTCCGCCGACAAAACTATCGCGAGGTTGAGTGCTATCAAAAGATACGGTGTGAACAATTTTTCAAAAGGTGCCAGTATTTTCATGGTTGATTTTAAAATTTTACAGGTAACTCTTCGCCCTATCTACCACTTCCTGCATTGAGTGACTGACTTTGACCAAATACTCATTTGCACCAAGCGACATTGCGCGGTCCTTGTCAGACCGCTGTCCGAGATTTGAAAGCACCAAAACAGGAATCTTTGCCAGCTCGGGATTCTTTTTGATTTCCTCAAGAATAACAAAACCGTCTTTTTTGGGAACCATGAGATCGAGGATGATGAGGTCTGGCTTTTCTGTAGCGATCTTTTCAACCCCGTCTTCACCATTGACGACAAAGATAGTATCGTACCCCTCTTTTGAAAACTTTATTTCATACACCTTGGACACATGCTCGTCGTCCTCGATAATGAGTATCTTTTTTTTGCGTTCGTCCATAGTACCGTTAAGTATAGCACCATTCAAAAGAATATAATGGACTCCCTGTGTATAACTATCGGGCGACAAAAGGGTTCCGATTTTATTGTAAGAAACTTTTTGCCTTATCGACCACTTCCTGCGTTGAACAGCGCACTTTGACGATGTACCCATTTGCACCGAGCGCGATGACGCGGTCCTCGTCGGACTTTTGACCAAGGTTCGAGATGACAAGAATCGGGGTATTTTTAACTTCTTGATTTTTTTTAATTTCCTCTATGACCATAAAGCCGTCTTTTTTCGGGAGCATGAGATCAAGCATGATGAGGTCTGGCCTTTCATTCAAAATCTTCTCTAATACCTCCTCGCCGCTTTTTGCCAAGATAGTATCATACCCTTCATGTGAAAATTTGATATCGTAGATCCTTGAAATGTCCTCGTCATCCTCGACAATGAGTATCTTTTTTTTGCGTTCATTCATATTGCTGAGAATCATACCATACCCTCCACAAAAAAACCGCCACAAAATGGCGGTCTTTTTTGTTTATATTCCCTTTCTTCCCCGTTCCATATTCCAAATTCAATATTCGATATTCGATATTCCACCCCTTACTTCCTTGACTCAATAATAGTCTGCGCCACATTCTGAGGCACGATGTCGTAGTGGTCGAACTCCATAGTGGAAGATGCGCGACCTTCGGTCATTGAGCGGAGGATGGTTGTGTATCCGAACATTTCCGAGAGCGGAACTTTGGCGGTCAATACTTTCATCATACCGCGCTCGCTCATTCCTTCGATTTGCGCGCGCTTTGACGAGAGGTTGCCCGTAACATCGCCCATAAACTGCTCCGGCATCACGATCTCCACTTTCATAATCGGCTCGAGGATCACCGGACCTGCGCGACGCACCGCTTCTTGGAATGCCTGTGATGCGGCGATCTTGAATGCGATTTCCGAAGAGTCCACTTCGTGGAAAGAACCGTCGTACAGCTCTGCTGAAATATCCACCACCTTGTAGCCGGCTTGCACACCGCGGTCCATCGCCTCGATGATACCCTTTTCTACCGGAGGAATAAATTCCTGAGGAATGACACCGCCCTTGATAGAGTTGATGAATTCAAAATGGTCATCACGGCGTTTGACATTCTTTGGAAGGTCCTCGATTTTAATAGTCTTGTCGATCGGCTTGATGCGGATTTTGACATGACCGTACTGTCCGCGACCGCCCGTCTGCTTGATGTATTTATTGTCCGCCTCCGCTTCTTTCGTGATGGTCTCCTTGTATGCAACCTGTGGTTTGCCGACATTTGCATCCACATTGAACTCGCGCTTCATGCGGTCAACGAGAATCTCGAGGTGAAGCTCGCCCATACCGGAAATGATGGTTTCCATCGTTTCCTCATCTGAAGAGATGCGGAATGTTGGATCTTCATCGGCAAGCTTCTTGAGCGCCATACCCATTTTCTCTTGATCGGCTTTTGTCTTCGGCTCGATGCGGAGCGAGATGACCGGCTCAGGAAACTTAATCTCCTCGAGAATGATCGGATTTGCTTCGTCGCAGAGCGTGTGCGAAGTGCGGGTGTTTTTGAGCCCCACCATTGCTGCGATCTCTCCGGCAAAAACTTTCTTTACTTCCTCGCGCGAGTCTGCCTGAAGACGCACCATGCGACCGACGCGCTCCTTGTCGCCCGTTGTTGCATTGTATATATAGGACCCCGCCTCTACCGTACCTGAATACACACGGAAGAATGTGAGCTGTCCGACAAACGGATCCGCCTGAAGCTTGAACGCAAGTGCGGCAAACGGCTCTTTGTCGGATGGGTGGCGGTCGATGGTCTCGCCCGTATTTGGGTCGATGCCGTGCACTGCAGGGATATCGAGCGGTGATGGCAAATAGTCCGCCACGGCGTCGAGCACGAGCTGTACGCCTTTGTTCTTGAGCGCTGAGCCGGCATAAACGGGGAAGATATTGTTCGCGATCACTGCCTTGCGGAGCGTTGTTTTCAAAACATCCATCGGGATCTCCTTGCCCTCGAGATAATTTGTCATCAATACATCGTCATTTTCAACGATGCGCTCAATGAGCTCTGCGCGATACTTTTTCGCGTCAGCTTGAAATTTTTCAGGAATCTCACTCTCGACAACTTTCATTCCCATCTCGCCTTCGAACTTGTACGCCTTCATTTTGAGAAGATCGATAACGCCCTCCATGTCCTCTTCGAGCCCCATCGGGATCTGCATACGGACGGCTTTTGTATTCAAACGATCGAGAATCGATGCATAGGAGCGCTCGAAAGACGCGCCCGTGCGGTCAAGCTTGTTGATGAAGCAGATGCGCGGTACGCTCGCCTCGTCGGCATAGCGCCAGTTGGTTTCGGACTGCGGTTCCACACCGGCAACACCGTCAAAGACTACGACCGCGCCGTCGAGCACACGGAGAGAACGCTTCACTTCCACGGTAAAGTCGATGTGCCCCGGGGTGTCGATGATGTTGAAGCGATACATATTCTCCTTCACTTTCGGCATATCCGTCTTGTTCCAGAAACAGGTAATAGCCGCGGCGGTGATGGTGATACCGCGCTCGCGCTCCTGCTCCATCCAGTCGGTGACGGTCTCGCCCGTGTGCACCTCGCCGATCTTGTGGGTCATCCCCGTGTAAAACAAAATGCGCTCCGATGTCGTCGTTTTGCCAGCATCGATGTGAGCGATGATTCCGAAATTGCGCACTTTTTCCAGGGGGTAATCTCGTTCCATGGTTTAGTTAAATAAGTTTAAAAAGTTGAATAAGTTTGATAAGTTTAAAAACATTACGAACTCCAAGGCTTTTGGTTTTGAATGCAGTACGAGACGACAAGTGTGCGAATTAATGAGCTGTACAGTAGTACTGCGATTTAATTCGCACACGCAGTCAACGAAGTAATGCGTCAAAACCAGAAGCCGACTACCAGGCGAAGTGAGCGAATGCCTTATTCGCCTCCGCCATCTTGTGCATATTCTCCTTCTTCTTTATCGCCTCGCCCTCATTGTTGCTTGCAAGCAAGAGCTCATCCGCAAGCTTCTCGTGCATCGGACGGCCCTTTTTTGCTTTTGCCGCGTTGATGATCCAGCGCATCGAAAGCGAGAAACGGCGATCGGGGCGCACTTCGTGGGGCACCTGATAGTTTGCCCCACCGACACGGCGAGAACGAATCTCCATGAGGGGACCAGTATTCTTCACCGCGAGGTCAAAAACCTCAAGCGGTTCCAGATCCTTCTTTTTCTCTTTGATGATCTCAAAAGCCCCGTACACGATTGCGCGTGCGGTGTTTTTCTTTCCCCGCTCCATCACATAGTTGATGAGCTTCTCGACCTTGGTCGAGCCATAGACGAGGTCTTCGCCGGGGATATTACGATTTTTTACTTTTCTGCGCATGGTTATTTTTTAATAGAGAAAATTATTTCTTTGCTACGATGGCCTTTCCCTTCTTTACCCCATAGCGACTGCGACCCTTTGAACGCTTTTCAACCGGCGTTGCGTCGAGACGACCGCGCACAATGTGGTAGCGCACACCGCCGAGGTCTTTTACGCGACCGCCGCGAATCATCACCACCGAGTGCTCCTGAAGCTTGTGTCCCATTCCCGGAATATACGCGGTGACCTCCATACCGTTGGTCAAACGCACGCGAGCGATCTTGCGGAGCGCCGAGTTCGGCTTCTTTGGGGTCGTCGTGGTTACCTTTGTGCAGACACCGCGCTTGAACGGCGAGTTGTGGTACACCGGCTTGTTCTGAATACTATTGAAACTTTTTAGAAGCGCCTGAGAACGAGACTTCTTTATCGGAGTCTTGCGAGGTCGTTTGGTGAGCTGACGAATTGTTGGCATAAATATAAACTAGTCGCATACGCGACCAAGTGCAACTACTCTACTATATGGTATCAGAAAATGCAAGCGATTGGGGCTATGCGCTAAACCCAGTAATCATCAAGAACAAAAAGCTGGAAATAGGCCATATAATGTATTGCGCGAAAAAGAGGACAAAAACGATAAAAATGAGCCAGTTATGTTCCAAATAATCGTGGATGTGCTGAAAACGGTACGGCAAAAAGGCAAAAAGGACTTTTGCACCGTCAAGCGGAGGAAACGGGATCATATTGAACACGGCGAGGGCTATATTGAGGAAAACAATAGCTCCCAGCATATCAAAAAACGGACCGGATGGGATTCCGAGGATATCTTGATAACGAATCATCAAGCCGAAAACGACCGCGATGGCAAGGTTTGAGAGTGCTCCCGCCGCCCCGACGAAAATAGTCCCCCATTTAAAATTCTTTAAATTATAGGGGTTGTACGGCACCGGCTTTGCCCACCCAAAAGCGAAATGACCGCCGGAACCGAGGAGCATCAGGGCGGGAAGAATAATGGAGCCAAACGGATCGATGTGGCTGGCAGGGTTGAGCGTCAGCCGTCCCGCGAGGCGCGCGGTCGGGTCGCCCATTATTTCCGCGGCAAAACCATGAGCAATCTCATGAATAATGACCGAAAATATGAGTATGGCGAGAAAAAAGAGTGTTTCGACTTGCATAGCGCGTTCGCGCAAGTGGAAAGTGGAAAGTTAAAAGTCATAAAGTCACGGGGACAGGGTGCTTCTATATTTTCACTCAAACTTGCAAAATTACTAATGTATGATACCATACAAAAACTAAACAAGAAATAAATCATATGGCAAAATCCTGTCCAACCTGTGGCAAAGGAACGATCATGACCGGTCGCTACTCCAACCGCGTCCGCGCAACCAAGTTTAACCCTACGGGAGTGACCCGCAAATACCCAAATCTCCAATGGGCGCCTCTTTCCGACGGCTCTCGCATCAAGATCTGTACTAAATGCATGAAAGTAGGGAAACATCTCGCGATCAAGTTTGTATAGCTAAAACAACTAATACCCGCCATATGGCGGGTTTAGTTTATACGCAAATCACTCCCGTCTGTTTTGAAAACAATATTTCCCTGTCCAAGAGTGCTGAGAAACGGGATTTTGAATTCGGTGAGGAGGTCCGTGACTTCTTTGTGCGGATGACCGTATTTATTGTCTTTGCCTGCGGAAATTATTGCGTATTCAGGATCGACTGCCGAGAGAAATATGCGGGAGCTTGAGGTATACGAGCCGTGATGTCCGAGCTTGAGGACGGTGGTATGCAGGGTGCCACCATTTTTTCCGACGAGATACTGCTCCACCCCTTGTGGCGAGTCGCCCGTAAAGAGGAAGGATTTCTCGCCATACGAGAGGCGCGCGACAATGGATGCGGTGTTGGTATCCCATCCGGAGGCGTTTCGGTTGGGAAATAATACCTCAAGCGCGATGCCCTCATCGAGAATAATGCGTTCGCCCGCGCGGGCGAGGAATCGCGCCGGGCGCTTTTCGAGGATTGCCTTTTCAAATGCGCCGTACGCTCCCGTATCTGAAGTATTTTCGGTAGTGACGACGCTGGCGACATTCATGCGGTCGATGACAGCAGGCAAACCTCCCACATGATCTTGGTCGGGATGCGTGGCAAGGACGAGGTCGATGGATCGGTCATAAAACGGCATCACACGGCCAAGCGCGCGGAGGACCACACCACTCGATGGTCCGCCGTCGATGAGCATCTGGTTCCCATTCGGCGCTTCGATGTAAATAGCGTCGCCCTGCCCAACATCGAGAAACGCAACCGTCAGTTCGCCATGACGGTCTGCGCGCAAGGTTGCCGACCAGATGAAAATATTTATTATTACAAAAATTGCAACGAGTGCGTATTGCAGGTTTCGCTTCGAAAAACTCAACATACTAATATGGTACCATGCTCCGTCTCACGCAACCCACTGTCATATAAGAGACGCTATAGCGTCTCTTATATGACAGTGGGTTGCGACAATAGTGAGCTTCGCCATGCTAATATATCAGAATGACTGACATTGCCATCGAATCACTTATCCAAGGCGGGAGTTACTTCGCAATTTTTCTTCTGATGATAGCGAATGGCGCCGTGTCTTTTCCGTCGAGCCAAGTGCTCTACATTATTGCGGGATACTTCATCGCGCGTGGAGACCTTGTGCTCATTCCCGTCGCTCTTGCGGGCGCACTCGGCAACACCGCCGGCAACATCATCCTCTACGAGCTCGCACGCGCGCACGGTCGCACATTCATCGCACGAATGAAAATCTTTCCTCTGCGCGAACTCGCAAAAGTTGAACACGCATTCAAGAAAAAAGGAGCGTGGTTTATTTTCATCGGAAAACTTTTGCCCGCGATAAAAGTTTTTGTCCCCATCCCCGCAGGTCTCGGAAAAATGTCGCGCCCGCTTTTTGCGATCCTAATGTTCGTCGCATCATTCATCTGGTCGCTCGCGTTCATCGCCATCGGATATTTCTTCGGCAAGTCGTCCGACCTCTTTGGCCGCTATGCGATCATCCTCGCCATCATCGCCGCAGTCGTCATCCTCCTCTTCTACCGATACATCAACAGCACCGAGGTTATGCGCGAGATCGAAGATTAAAATTCATACTCTGATTTTTCTTCTGCCGCCTCATGTGGAAAATTTTTCGCAATATAAAATCCGAGGAGCGCGTATGCGATGGCGATGGCGCCGAACGGAAATGAAATACCGTGGAGTGATGCAAATGGTACGCGCACAAAAAATTCTACCGCAAGGACGATGTACGCGAGCATCAGGTACGCGCAAAATGCAAAGACGCTACTGACAAGCGGTACCCATGCGAGCGTCGCAGTGAAGGCGACTGCGAGCATGGCGAAAGGCACGACCGGAAGAATAAAAATATTTGAGATGAGACCGATGAGCGACACGCTCCCCATGTGATAGAGAATGAGTGGCAGGACAAAAATCTGTGTGGCAAAAGTGGTGACCACGATCTCTCGCAATACGCGCGAAGAGACAAAAAAGAAATATTTTTCGATGACGGGCACGAGGACAACGAGCGCGAGTGTCGCAGAAAATGAAAGCTGAAACGACACATCATGGAGGAGGATCATCGGGTTCACAAAAACCATCAGCCCGCCGGCGAGCACGAGTGCGCGAAGCGCGTCGCCTTCGCGCCCCAGCACGCGCGCAAGAATAATGATGAGCGCCATAATAGTCGCGCGCACAACGGTCGCCCCTCCGCCGACCATCAACGCGAAAAGAATAACGCCGATGGCACTCGCGCCGAGGCGGAGCGTAAACGGCACAAACAAACCGACCCGTGAAATGATACCGGCGATAACGGCGATATTGTATCCCGACAAGACCACGATATGCGCGACACCGGTGTCTCGGAATTTTTGCAAGAGCTCATCGCCTAGAGATTGTTTTACACCGAGGGTTATCCCGCCGGCGAGCGATGCCTCGGGCTCGGGTATCATTCGTACGATATTCCCCATAAGCCATGTTTTCAGTGCAAATAATTTCTCTAAAATAATATTCCCTTTGCCGTGTGAAACGAGTGTCACTTTCGGAAAATACATTTGATAGTAGATGTCATCCTTTGCGAGGTATGCTTGATAGTCAAAATCTTTTGCTCCGTCTTTTGATGCAAAATTTTTAGGTGGAGTGATCTTTCCATCTACCGTCACTTCATCGCCATAGCGAAGCACCGGATACACGGGGACGCGCACGAGAATGTTGGAAGTTTTCTCAAGGACAACTTGATTTTCACCGTATAGGACACTATTTATTTCACGTCCAAGGTGGCGTCCAAGATGTGAACCTGCTGGTTCAGCCTCTGCTGACCCTAGGACAATATTTGTATATTCCTCTCGGACATCGGGCTCGTTTTTAATAATTCCTGAGACACTTACGGTGTCACCGAGAAATTTGTTTAGTGTATGCGCATTTTGTTTCGACAGAGAATAATCGACGCGCAAAATGCCGAGAGCGCATCCGAGCAATACGAGTGAAACAATACAACTGCCTGCACCGCGCGACCCGTTCCTCCGCGCAAGGAATATTATTACCGCAAGAAACGCGCACAAAATACCGAAAGAGTATCCAAAATTAAAAAAACTTTCGAGCGCAATGCCAACAATGAAACTAATACTGAAACCAAAAAAATATTCAGAGAGCATAACTATCGGACACCCCACTCCTTGATGATCGCGCGCTCATCGTCCGCGCTCACCGCTTTTTTAAATTTCGTGCCCTTCACTCCTTTCACGCGTCTTTCACACTCTGCCCATGTCGTGTGACGCATGAGCTTGCCACCGACCAAACTCAAATACGAATACGCTTTCATTTTTTGTCGCGCTTTTTCTTCTGGTGACTTTTTTGATTTCGTACTTACCACCGTCACCTCGAGACTTTCAAGGTCGACATCGTACTCCGCGCGTGCACCGCTAAAAAGTTTTGGCCGTTTGCCGTCGGCATAGTCCGTCGCGATGATATCTGCGCGTTCATTTCCCGGAATACCGGAGTGCCCCGGCGTGTACCGCCACAAGATCTTCGACCCGCTCATCTTCACATCAGAGAGTGCCATTGCGAGCGCCTCCCACAGATCGCGATTGAGCACATCTTCTTTCTTGCTATTCTTCCAGCCATTTCTTTCCCACCCCGCGATCCACTTTGTAATGCCGTTGATGACATAGCTCGAGTCCGCGCGCATATCGACAGCAAACGCACTGCCTAAATCACGCACAAAAGAAAGTCCCGCGATCGCCGCCGAGAGCTCCATCCTATTGTTCGTCGTATGATTCTCTCCGCCGCCGAGCTCCTTCACTTTTCCTTCCCAAGCAATGATCGTTCCCCATCCTCCGGGACCGGGGTTACCTCGCGATGAGCCGTCTGTGTAGATAATTATTTCAGGAAGTTTCATTTAGTTAGTCTACACTTTTTTAATTACCTCCACAATTCGGAGTCTCAGCTCGCGCTTGTCGCGAAAGGTGTTCACCTCGATCGTCGCGACTAAATTGATGGGGTCTCCTACAACGAGCTTTTTGTATTTTTCATCATCTGCAAAAAACAAGATCGCTTTCACCGATGAACCTTCAAACGAAAGTTCAAGATGATTTTTCTCTTTCCCGAAATATCGCACGGTAGCAAGTTTCACATTTTCAAAAAGAAATACCGGTTTCGGATTACCGATTCCAAACGGCGCAAACTTTTCTATCTGTTTCCAATTGACCCAATTCACCTCCACGAGAGAAATCGTTGCCTCCACCTTTTGCTCGCCTTCTTCTTTTTCTTTTCGCACGGCTTGATACACACTCACGAGCTCGTCTTCAAGTGTGTGGATGAAGTCGCTCGAAACAGAGAAACCTCCCGCGAACTCGTGCCCGCCGATCGACGCAAACACTCCATCGCGCACCGAGGTCATCAGTAGGACAACATTCACCGTGCCGTCCGAACGACACGAACCTTTGATGCATCCGCTCTCCGTGCGACCCCACACAAAAACCGGTCGCGCATACGCCTCAGACAAATTCGCCGCGACGAGTCCCGCGAGTCCCGGCTTCCACAGAGGATTGCCGATTACCACCACTTCGCGAAGTCCGCGCATGTCGAGATGTTTGCGCGCCTCTTTCACCATGCTCGCAACGAGTCCCTTGCGCGCGTCATTCAAGTGCACCAACTTGTCCGCATACTCATCCGCCGCTTCTCGAGTCGCGGATGAGAGCAGTCGAAACGCGTCCATCGGGTCTCCCATTCTGCTCGCCGCATTGAGGCGCGGACCGATCATAAAACCGATATCGTCTTCAGTAATATTTTTGGGCGGAATATCCATCTTGCCGAGGAGAGCGAGAATGCCAGGGCGGCGCGATTTGCGGAGGACCATCAATCCGTAGTGCGCGAGTGCGCGATTTTCATTGCGAAGCGGTACCATGTCGGCGATGGTCGAAAGCCCCGTCATGTCGAGGAGCCACTTTTCCCAACCGAGTGGCACGCCCCACGATTCCCCGCGTTTCACCAAAAGCGCCGAAACAAGTTTCCATACCACCGCCGCCCCGCAGAGCATCGAGTCGTGATAGGTGTCCCCCGCTTGTTTTGAATTCACGATCACATATGCGCGAGGCAAAATATCGGGAGGAAGATGATGGTCGGTAATGACCACATCCATACCAAGAGATTCCGCATGCGCGACCTCGGCAATATCAGAAATCCCACAATCAATAGTGATGAGGAGCGTCGCCCCGCGAGACGCAAGGAGATCGATTGCTTCACTATTCAACCCATACCCCTCACTGTTGCGATGCGGAATATACACTTCAAAATTTTCATACCCGATCTTTTTCAAAAAGTCGTGGAAGATCACCGCCCCAGGAATCCCATCGCAGTCATAGTCCGCAAAAATAGCGATGCGCTCGCCCGTATCAATAGCACTCAAAATCCGCTCAACCGCTTTCTCCATATTGAGTATCCCAAACGGGTCCCGCACATCCCGCGCAAAATCCGGATACAAAAAATGCTCCGCATCCGCCGCATTGGTAATCCCACGATTTTTGAGAAGCGTCTGAACGAGTGGCGGGTAGGTTGAGAGGTCAGCTGACATAAAGCGCATTGTAGCATACGCCAAAAAACTAAGGGCGGGCCTTGAGAACCAGTATTTAAGACCCGCTCTTAGTTTTTTGGTGTATACTATCTTTCATATGAACACCTGCCTCTTCTGCAAAATCATCGCCGGGGAAATTCCCACGCAAAAAGTTTACGAGGACGAACACACGCTCGCCTTTTTAGACATTCACCCCGTCAACATCGGACACACCCTCGTCATCCCGAAAGTGCATCACACCAATCTATACGACACCCCTGACGAAACACTCGCGCACATAATGACCGTGGTAAAAAAACTTTCCATCGCAATAAAGAGTGCGATGAATGCCGACGGCATCAACATCGAAATGAACAACGACCCCGTCGCCGGCCAAATCATCTTCCACACCCACCTCCACATCGTCCCCCGCTTCGAGGGTGACGGCTTCAAGCACTGGCACGGGGCGCGAGACTACCACGAAGGAGAAAGCACTGAGGTGGCACAAAAAATTTCTGCAGCACTATAAAAACACCAAGATTAAACCTTGATATTTTTTATCGCGCTATATTTCGCCTGCTTTTATTTTTCTTATTCTTTCTTCCCTTCGCTCGACATTAAGTTCAATAATTTCTTTAGCAATTTCTTGTGGGGTACCTGAAATAGAAAACTTATCTTTAATTTTTTCATAACTATTTTCCCAATTTCTCGCTATAGCTATAAGGTAACCTCTTTTTACGCTTTCTTGAATAATGGGTTCAGATTTAACTTTTTCAATAAGTGACGGAAAATCATTAATGATGAGCTCGGCTTCACCTAGCCATCCACCTTGTGTAGATAGATTTTGTATCAATCTCTCTTTTAATGCTTCTGCAACTTCAGGGTCGTCAACTAACTCATCCTCAGAAATAACAGACAAACTATAAAGTCTATCCATTTGGTCTATTATGGAATCCCCTTGCAGAGAAGACTCCATCAAAGAAATTACCGCTTTTTTAATTACATCCTTAGAAAGGACTTCTCTTGGTAAATTATTTTTCTCCAAAAAACCATTAATCATATCTACATAGGAGCTATCCCGTGGGTTACCTTCGAATTTAGACATTTCAAATTCTTCTCGTTTTAATGTGTCCCCCTTATAACTCGAAAAGAGTAACTCTCCTGAAAGAATTTTGTCTAATGTTTCCATTAATTGTTTTTGTCCTTCTTTTACTACCTCCTCCGGCGTATGCTGTTTCGGCTGTTCCATTTTTGGTTCCATATTTTTGATATTAATTACTAAATGACTAATACCTCTAGTATGCCCCCCCCCTAGACCCTCCTGTCAAGCCCCATACATTTCTCCCACCCCATTATTCCCATCAACGCCCACCCGCCAAGACCACAATACCGACAACCGTCATACAAAAAAGGTCATGACTTGTTTTGTATGACACCCTTAAAATACATGAGCATAATGCTACTGATATTTTAGTCAATAAACGGATACAAAGAACAAGCAGGGAACAAACGACTTTTTGCTTTAAATTCCGAAATTGCGTTTCACTTTTTCGGCACCATCAATATGAGTCGCCTCGATATAAATAATATTTCTTCTCACCCCAAAGACCTCTCCAACAAAATCAATCTCGTCTTTGCATGGATGCGGAAACACAAACACAGACTTCTGAATCGGGTACATTCCAATATCTTTAATCTTAAAACTTATTGCATCTCGGACTCGCTTTTTTGTTTGGGGGATGTCGAACATTACAATGCGCCACTTCCCGTCCCACTTCTGCCTTGGGTTGAGTTTTATTTTTTCAAGGTCATACCCAAGAACCTTCTTTTTCCCTAGTGCCGTAATCTCTACGACATCATGCCCTTTGCGACTAATGACGCGCACCATCTTCTTTTTTTGAAGACCGCAAAGTGCTTGCCTCACCCGATAACGATCGCGCGAATTTCGTGGTTTAAAGATGTCCACGACTTGTGCCAAATTTGGCATTGCAAAACACAAGACAATAAACCCACCGAGTGCAAGCCCTTTCAAAATCTCTTTTGCCAACTCTCCTCGTTCGTAATTTTCCATAATGTAATACCTCAAGCATACCACCTACTGTCATATAAAAGAAGTCATGACTTCTTTTATATGACAGTAGGTGGTGATAGGTGGAGGGGTGGAGTTGACGCATGTGGCGGAGATTGGATTATGGATAACATTTTTTTGCATCGTGAGTCTTTAGGTGTATACTATTCCAGAACCCATCTTAAAAAAACAATGTAACAAGATATGTTTTTGAGATTGGTCTACACCTATGGATGCTTTTGCGAAAATGGATATTTTCTTTTTGGTGACCACCGCCGCGGTCGTTGTGTTTGTGGTGTTTGTGGGGGCACTTCTCTACTATGTGATTCGTACGGCGCGCGATGTGAGCGAAGTCGTGCGCACCGTGAAAAAAGAAAGTGAGCGATTTGTGAGAGGCACGAGTGCGGCGCGGTGGCAGATGGTGCAGGGTGGTGGGGGTATGGTGCAGAAAGTCATAGCGTTCGTGCAGTCGTTCGCATCTGCACGCAAAAAGAAATCAGAAAAGTAATTTTAGTAATTAATATAACTGGGTACAATCAAATGGCAAAAACAAAAACAACGGGGACAGGGGCAGTCGTGGGTGCAGGACTTGCAGCAATCGCGGCATTCGCGGCGGCGGGATATTTTCTCTATGGAAAGGACGGCGCAAAGAACCGCAAGAAGGTGCGTGGCTGGATGCTCAAAGCAAAAGGTGAGGTGCTTGAGGGCGTGGAGAAATTGAAAGATGTGACCGAGGAACAATACTCGGCAATCGTCGACAAGGTAAGCGCAAAGTATGCGGGAGTCAAAAACATCGACCCTGCAGAGCTGGAAGCGATGGTGCGCGAGCTTCGCGGACATTGGAAGAACATCAAGAAATCAATTACTCCCGCTCCAAAAAAGAAAGCTAAGAAAGTGACTAAGAAAGTTTCAGCATAGTGCTGAGAGAAAAAACTCCCGACCTCTTCAAGAGGTCGGGAGTTTTTATTTTTATTAGTCTTATCTTTTTTTACATTTGACAATCGCATCAATACCCGGAAGTTTGCCGTCGGCGAGGAAGTCGAGGGTGGCGCCGCCGCCGGTGGAGACAAAGGTGAATTTGTCGGCGATGCCGAGCTTTTCAACTACTACCGCAGTGTCGCCGCCACCGATGATGGTGGTGGCCTTGCTTCCTGCGACCGCGTTCAGGAGCGCGATCGTCCCTTTATCAAAACCTTCTTCATAGTAGCCGAGGGGGCCGTTCCAGACGATGAGTTTGGCTTTTTTGAGGAGCGGGGCGAGATTTTTGATCGTCTCGGGTCCGACATCAACGATGCTCTCCTCGGGAGAAAGCTCGCCGATATGCTTCACGGTCGTTTTTTTGCCCTGACCATTTTTCACGACCACATCGCTCGGCAAAATGATTGTTCCTTTTTTCAAAAGCGGAGTGAGTTTGAAACTATGCGCATCGACAAATGACTTCCCCACTTCGAGTCCGATATCATGAAAGAAATCGTTCGCGAGAATGCCACCAACAAACACCTTGTCCGCAATCTTCATAAACTTTTTCAGGAGTGGCATTTTGGTCTCAAACTTCGCACCGCCGAGAATGAAAAGGAATGGGTGCTTTGGATTGAGCGCGAGGGAAAGGTGCTTGACCTCGTCAGCGATGAGAAAGCCGGCGTAGCTCGGCAAATATTTTGTGATGCCCACGACCGAAGCATGCGCACGATGCGACACCGCAAAAGCGTCGTTCACGAAGATGTCACCGAACGATGCGAGGTACTTTGCAAATTCGGAATCATTTTCCGTTTCGCGGCCGTCGAGGCGCAGATTCTCAAACACAACTACCCCGCCTTCAGGAAGACCGTCTACGACCGCACGAGCTTGCTCAACACGAAAGTCCGGAACAAAGCCGACATGCATTGTTTTGTTCAAATACTGGACGATTGGCTTGAGCGACGAAGATGCATCCTTGCCGATATGGGAAAGAATGATGATGCGCGCTTTTTTCTTTACCAAATACTCCACCGTCGGTATCGCGCGGTCAATACGCATCGTCTCGACAATCTTGCCGTTTTTTATCGGCACATTGAAATCAAGGCGTAAGACCACGCGCTTGCCTTTCAGCTCTTTGATGTCTTTTATTGTGGGGATGTTTTTCATGTGGTTTAGTTATCGTAGAGAAAACTAAGGTCCGACCTTCGGGAGTACCCGCAAGGTCAGACCTTAGTTTTCTCCGCGCTCATCAAAATCTCACCAAACACTTTCGGGTCCAAGCTTGCACGGCCGACGAGGAGTCCGTCGACTTGGGACTTGAGTAGGAACTCCCAAGCATTTTTTGCATCGACGGAACCGCCGTATAGAATCAAAACACTTGCGCCGTCTTTCCCACCATACAGATCCGCAAGGGTCTTTTTGATAAAGATTGAAACCTCGAGCGCGTCGTCTGTCGAGGCGGCGCGGAGGGCATTTTTTCCTATTGCCCAGATCGGCTCATATGCGATGACGACTTGTGCAAGATCTTTTTTCTGGATACCATGAAGCGCCATCTTCAACTGCCCCGCGATGTGTTTCACATATTCTCCGTCAGGATCGCGCTCTCTTTCGCCGACACAGAGGACTGCCGTGAGTCCCGCTTTCACTCCCGCAAGAACTTTTTTGTTCACGAGCTCATCCGTCTCCCCCATCGCGCGCCGTTCTGAATGACCGATGATGACATAGCCGAGCCCGAGCGATGCGAGCATTGTCGGTGAAACCTCTCCCGTATACGCGCCTTCATTTTCAATCCACGCATTTTGCGCGCCCACCACGCACCGATGTCCCGTCACCAACTTTTTCAGCTCGCTTGTATAGACAAAAGGCGGACAAATGACCGTCTGGACATTGCGAAGCCCACTCGCGACTTTTTTGATACCCGCAAACTTCGCCTTTGCGTCCTTGACGCTCGCGGGGTACATTTTCCAATTGCCGATGATGAGTTTCTTCATAAGGGTATTGTAGCATAAGATGGTCAGGTGCGAAAAAACTAAGGTCCGGCCTTCGGGATTACCCGCAAGGCCGGACCTTAGTTTTTTCTCCCCACTTTTAACTTTTGACTTTACACTTTTGACTAGATTACTGCCCCTCTTTCCAATCCTGAATCGTCCATGTGCCTCCCGGCCCCGAAGTAAAGAGCGCATTCTGAAGCCCGCTCGCATAGGTCACATTCGCATTATTCTGAAGCGTGATTTTGTACCCTGTTACCTCTTTCACTGATGCGCTGTTTTTGAGAAGAATATCTCCAAGACGCGAATAGAGAAGGATGTCCCCTTGCGCTCCCTGCTCAAGCTCTATTGCTTCATTGGGCTGACCCAAAGAAGCACCGTTATTTTCAGAAATGAGCATTATCCACGAATTTCCCCCGGGTGCTCCCGCGAAATTGAGACCTTCTCCCTCGACGCTTACCGTACTGCTCGTTAAATGATTTGTCGGATTGTCTGAGACCATCACGATAGATTGTCCAACAAGCGTAGGGTCTACGCGAATAGTCAGGTGATTTTTTATTTTAATATTCCCCGTCACCCAAATAGGTCCGCCAAGTGTAATGACCGGGCCGCCACCGCTTCCCGTACCCGTGATTTCCAAATCGCACGGTATTTTTTTGGGACCGATACTCGCCGAATCGTTGATCGCATATTTCCCGCCCGAGCAGGTAACCATACCTCCCAGAGCGGCTGCCGTTTCCCAATTTGCAATATCTTGCGCAGTGATTGGGAATGGCTGCGCGACTTGCGCGGTCAATGTCTCGCACGATGTTCTGTTTGATCCGGAAATCGTATTGCAATACGCAGAACCCGAAATGGTCGAGTTTGAGATAGTGCCCGCATACATATGGCTGCCCCCTTGATTAAAAACTCCCGTGATAGAGCCGTTGAGTCCCGTCGTCCCACCGGCGATGACGGTGCCCGTGACCAGATTGTTCGATCCGATGATTGGTCCCGCAGAAAAGAGGCTCCCCGTAATGGTCGAGCTGTTTTGCAAAAGAACTCCGCCGGCACCCGCCTGTACGCCATAGCTGAACGACTCACCGCTCGAAGTCGTGAGCTTCGACTTCACGCGGCGCGTATTCAGGAGAATATCACCGAGGGAACTGATTTCCTTCTGGCTTGCAGTTATATCGGTAATCGTCGTTGTAGCGGTATTTCCGCCGAGGGAAATTATTTCCTGCGCGCTGATTGGTTTTGCTTTTTTGATGCGATAGAGAGCATCCTCGCTCCCCGCCTCGGACAAATAGTATGCCCCTTTTGATTTCGCAAAATCACGAGCCGTCGTATATTCGCGCACTACCGGAGAGGAAAGTCCGATCGCCATTGCGGTAGCAATGATGACAAAAAACATAACAGCTGTGATGATAGCGGCCCCCTTGTTACGCGGAAGATGTTTCATAATGAATTCTAAGTTTCAAAAATTATTAATATGTATCACAAAAATAATGCTAGGGGAATTTTTAATTTCAAATTTTTAATTTTTAAGCAATGTTTTAATTTTAAATTTTTAAACATTTGAGCCATTTCTTTAAAAATTCAAAAATTACAAAATTAAAAATTTGTGTTCCTCCCTTAATGTACCGACCCCCTCAGCACTATCGTATCATAAAACTTCACCGCTTGTGTCGTCGTCGCGCGCGAGTCATGAAGCGTCATTTCCACCTTCACGGCTTTTGAGTTTGTCATGGATATCGAGCGGAAGACGAGGTTGGTGAGCGTGACGCTCTTTGTCACGAGCGCACCTTTATCGACACCACCCTCTTTCAGTCGGAGCTGGCTTGCCCCGTCCATATAAAACTCCATTGTCGTATTCGCACCGACCGCGTCTTTTGTCTTGAGCGTAAGTCGTCCCGGGCTCGAGCCGAGCGTGCTGTTTGCCGTGTCCACATCATAGGCATTGCGAATCTCGCGACTCAATCGTTCGAGCGCGACTGTCGCTGACTGGTTCACGCTCTGGTTCAGGCGAAGCGTGTAAAATGATTTCATCACCATAATAGTCGCGTTCACGGCGAGTACGGAGAGTATCGCGAAAAAAGCGATGTAGATGATCATCTCGACGAGGGTGAAACCGCCGCGCGATTGGGCTGAATATCGAATATCGAATATCGAATATCGAATGGGGTACGGGAAATTTCTCGTTTCTTTTTGTACTGTTTTTTTTATTCTATATTCCATATTCAATATTCTACCCTTTATCAGTTATTAAATATATTCGTCACATAGGTCTGAATCGAGCGCGTCGTCGTGCCGGTGGCGGGCTCGCTCCATGCGACCGAGACCGTTACGAGCTTGATGTCTGGATCATAGGTGCCGGACACGGCGATGTCGCTATTCGCGTCACGATTCACATCGGCGAGGGTAAACTTGCGCTCAAACTTCCCGTCGATGAGCGTATTCGTTGTTGTCGTCGCCCAGTTCGTGCCGCTCCACGAAAAATAGTAGGTGGTGGTCGTGGACATATTGCGGATATTACTCGTATAGCTCAGGTCGCGAAAGATTTTTACCGCCTCCATCCCTTCTTCAAGAAGGTAGTCTCCTTGGACGGCTGACTTGGTCGTCCCGCTCGTTCGCAATGCTAGCTGGAAAAAATTTGAAATACCGAGGAGCGCTACCGAGAGCACCGACGCGCCGATGAGCATCTCGATCATGCCGAAACCGCGCGAAGCGCGAGTCGAAAGTCGAAAGTCGAAAGTCGAAAGTGAGGAATTCTTTTCTGTATTTTTTTGGTTAGTTGTCATTCGTTGTTCGTTGTTAGTTGTTCCCCTAATTGATCGTCACCACTCCCGTCGGCAAAACGAGGACCGTGGTGCTCGCTGTCGTCCCCGTGACCAAGAGAGTCGTCGTCGCATTTTGGCTCGTCGCTCCGGTCACTTTTTCGAAAAGGAGTTCCGACCCGCCTCCATTTATTGTGATAGACGAAAGGGTAACAGCCGGGTTGAATGCGTGCACCTCGTTTGTTCCCGCCCCTGCCGTATAGGTCGCCCCCTGAAAAAGGGTGACATTCTCCGCCTCAAGATGGATGCCGAACCGATTGTCATTCTTTGACGACACCGAGAGCAAGCGCGCGCGATTGATGACCGTCACCAGCTCTTGCGTCTCGGTGTTCAAAAGACTGCTCCGCCTGAAATTGAGAAATGAGGGGATGATGACAGCCAAAAGAATCGCCATGATCGCAACGACAATGAGAAGCTCGAGAGCGGTGAAACCGGATGACACTTTTGACTTTTGACTTTTGACTTTTGACTTTTTCATATATTACTCATCACACTGTACATCGGCGAGATCATCGATACGGCAAAGAAGCCGACCGATGCGCCAATGACCACCATGAGTATCGGCTCGATGATGGTCGACATATTTTTTGTCGCCTCATCGACTTCGTTCTCATAAAACAACGCGACATTGAGGAGCATCTGCGAGAGCTTGCCTGTCTCCTCGCCCACTTCCACCATATCGCCGACGAGAAGCGGGTAGATATATTCATTCTCGGCAAAAACAGAGGAAAGCGGAATACCCTTTTGCACGCGTTCTCCGGCGAGTGTCATCACCTCTTTATAATATGAATTTTGAAGGACATCTTTTGTGATGTTGATCGCCTCGAGCATGTCCACGCCGGAAGAAAGGAGCGACGAGAGTGTGCGTGCCGTGCGTGCCGCATTCGACTGACGCACAAGACTGCCGATGACCGGCAGGCGGAACAGAGAAAATTCGAATGCACGGCGTCCTTGTTTTGTGCGAAGCGCCATTACAAATCCCGCGACGACTCCCGCGACGATGAGGACTCCGATAAGCAGATGATTCGACAAAAAGTCGCTCAAGCCAATGATTATTTTTGTGCTTGTAGGAAGCTCGGTGTTGAGCTCTTTGAATGTTGACGCGAGGGTGGGTACCACATAGATAAACATCAAAACACCGATAACAATGAGCGCGACGAGGACAACCGACGGGTAGATCATCGCGCCTTTGATCTTCTTTTTCAAGAGATAGCTTTTTTCCAGCTGGTCCCCCACCACGAGGAGCGAATCCGAAAGACCTCCCGACTCCTCCCCTGCACGCACCATCGAAACAAAGATCGGCGAGAAGACTTTTGGGAACTTCGCCATGCCCGCCGAGAGCGTCGACCCGCGGCTGATCTCGTCGATGAGCGTCTTGATCGTTTTTTTGAATGCGGGGTTCTTTGTCTGCCTTTCGAGGATAGTGAGCCCGCGGGAGAGCGACAGACCCGCTTTCATCATCGCGCTCAAGTTGTGCGCGAACACGATCAGATGCTGAGTTTTCACGCGCGAAAGGAGCACATTGATCGCGTCCATATTGAAAGAGAATCCGCTCTTCACATCTTCGACCGAGATCACTGACTTGCCCTCGCCGCGCAAATTCGCCGCCACCGCAAAACGGTCCGCCGCATCCATCTCCCCGGCCGTCTCCTCCCCCGACAGCTCCCGCACTTTGTATTTAAATTTTGGCATTATTATTTACAATTGACATTTGACAAGTGACATTTGACTTAATACTACTGTATCTGTTTCCTCTTGTCACTCGTCAAATGTCAATGGTCATATGTTCTTCATCATTCCGACACCACCCGGAGTACCTCCTCGATTGTCGTCACGCCTTGCACGGATTTCATGATACCGTCTTCGAGCATCGTGCTCATTCCCTCTTTTTTCGCCTGCGCTTCTATTTCAACTGGAGTCGCGCTTTTCATAATGAGGTCGCGAATCGTGGGCGACATTTTCAAGATTTCGTGAATGCCCACGCGCCCTTTGTATCCATCCTCCGACTCCTCTGATTTTTTTGGACGGTAAAAGGGGACATCTTTCCACTCCGCGTTCGGCGCGACGATGCTTTCCTCTTTCAAGACTTTCATCACGCGGTCAAGGTCGACCGACTTTCTGAGAGTAGCGACCTCCGCGTCGGTGAGCGTGTATTTTTCTTTCGTATTGCACAGACGGCGCACGAGACGCTGAGCGATGATGACATTGACCGTGGAAACGATGAGGAACGGCTCGATGTCCATATCGAGGAGGCGAGGCATCGTGGATGCGGCGGAGTTGGTGTGGAGCGTCGAAAGCACGAGATGTCCCGTGAGCGCGGCATTCACCGCGAGCGACGCCGTTTCATTGTCGCGGATCTCGCCGACCATGATGATGTCCGGATCCTGACGCACGAGCGAGCGGAGCCCCGATGCAAAGGTGAGTCCGATCTCCGTCTTCACCTGCGTCTGGTTCACGCGCGTCATCTGGTATTCGATCGGATCTTCGATGGTAGAAATGTTCACATCCGGCTCATTCAAAATATCCAAAATAGTGTAGAGCGTCGTCGACTTACCGGACCCCGTCGGTCCCGTCGTGAGGATCATTCCCACGCGCTGTTTTGTCGCCGCATAAATCCGCTCAAGTCCGACGCCGTGGAAGCCGAGACCTTCCAAAGTAAAGCCCGACACCGACTCGCGCAAAAGGCGCATCACGGTCTTCTCTCCATAGTAGACGGGGAGCGTCGATACGCGGAACGCGACCTTCTCTCCCGCCGACTCGATCTTGAAGCGACCGTCTTGCGGCAAGCGTTTTTCATCAAGCTTCAAATTTGCGAGCACTTTGATGCGCGCGACGATACCAGGCGCCGCGGTCTTGGGCAAGACCATCGCATCGTGAAGCAAACCGTCGATGCGATAGCGGATCACCACCTGCGCGTCCATCGGCTCGATATGAATATCCGACGCACCCTGAATGATCGCGTGGTTGAGAAGCGTGTCCACGATCTTCACCACCGGCAGATCCTCGGCGAGCTTTTTCAGGTCCTCTTCGCTCTGCGCTTCGTCACCCTCGGCAACCATCTTGAGCGCGGACGCTTCCTTTTCGATGATGTCGCCAAACTCAGCCTTGAGCGATTTCTGGTATTGCAAGAGGACGCCCTTGATCGATTCTTGGTCGGTGAGGCGCGGCTGGATCTTTAGCCCCACTTTCTTTTTTATGAATTCAATGGCGGCGAGGTCGTCGGTGTCGAGCATCGCCACTTCGAGCGCGGTCGTCGTCTTTTTGAATGCGACGATATTGTGTTTGCGCGCAATCGGCTCGGGGATGAGCGAGAGCACCGCAAAATCGATCTTCTGCCCTTTCAAACTCACGAAAGGTATGCCGAGAATATACGCCTCGGTGCGACGCAAATCATCCTCGGAAAGCTTGCCCTCTGAAACGAGAATGTCCCCGAGAGAAACTTTCTTTTCCGCGGCACGCTTTTCCGCATCATCAAGCTCCGCGCGCGGGACCAGTCCCGCATCAGTGATAAAATCTTTGAGCTGTTTATTGTTAACGGTCATTGTATCTCAAATAGTATACCAAAATTTATGCGCGGAGAGAATATAAAATTACGAAACAAAAAGGCGACCACATGGATCGCCTTAAAAAATAAAAAAAGAAGGAAACTATTTGACGCAATTAGTGCATAAGCCGTCGGTAGTAGTGAACTGGTCTTTGCTCATTCTGATTGTCTCTACTGCATGCGGGTCCATCCTTTCGGGAGAACCCTGTTTCTCTATCCCCCCACATGCTTTGCAGATTAGCACTTCTTGTTTTTTGTCTTCCATTTTTTACCTCCTCCTTACATTTTCTTGGCGGAAAGTCGTTCAGCGGAATGATGATGTGACATTTAAGTATTCCGCATACAGAGCAAAAATACTTTTCTCTCATCACTCCTCCCTTTTTTGAAGTGACAACAGAGGCACCAATCCAGCGCGGAACCCTCTTCCTTCTCAGTCTTTTCATAGACCCTCCCCTTCAGCTTTTTTTTGACTACTCTGTAAAAAATATACCATACTGCATAAAAAAGAAAAAGGGCGATCATTGCTGACCACCCTTCAATAATTCCGTGCTTTTTCACCTCGGGTGCATACTTTTGCGACAGCTGTCTTGCAAAATGTAGAGCCCCGCAACCACCATTGATATGGGGTACACATACAGATACCCTTTTACTCCCCGATAGAACAGAAAGTTGTATGTGCTCTCCGCAAAAATAGACGGCTCTGTAGTCCACGACCCTATCCCAGTATCAATTCCTTTTGCGCCAGATAACACAAGAATGCAGGAAAGAAAAGCAATGCATGAATAACCCAAACAAGAAAAAATCTCGCCAAAATTTACGCCCGTGTTTCTTGTTTGATTCAAGGCAAAAACTCCAGCCGCCTTCGTTACAAGAGCAACCGCACCGATAAAGATGAGTATCACATACACGAGCATGCTAGTCCACAAGACCACCAGAAAAGACAACAAAAAAGTGTCAGATCCGCCGTGTGCCCATAGCGTCCATCCATGGATCAAGACCGATAACGCTGAAAGAAAGAGCTCCTTCCCCCACCCCAAAACCTGCGGTCCAAACGGGGAAAGAATCGCCCCTCCGATAACCAGTAACCCTCCAACTATCCCTTGTCTCATTTTGAACCTCCTTTTAAAGACCTTTACATTTAATTCATCTATTTTTAATGGTACCATAAAGCACCCGAAGAGTAAAGTTTGACATCCTCCACCGCTTTGATATAATGCGGGAGTTAATGTCCGTCTCGAAAACGGGCAATTTTTGTTCAAAATTACAGGAAATCATCAAAAAAATATCATGTTAGACTTAAAAACAATGGGATCGGCGCTTGAACAGCTTGAGGCGGAACGAGGCATTCCCCGTGCGAAGATCATCGAAGCGATAGAGCAAGCGCTCGCCGCGGCTTACAAAAAAGACTATGGCAAAAAGGGGCAGATCGTCCGCGCCGTATTTGATATGAGCTCAGGAAAGACGGAGTTCGTGCAGGTGAAGATCGTCGTTGATGAAGCGACCGTCCGTATGCCAGAGGACACCGACGAGGAAGCCGAAGCAAAAGAAGCAAAAATGAACAAGGGTGTTGCCGAAGGCGAAGAGATTTCTCTCCGCCGTTTCAGCCCCGAGCATGATATTCTCCTTGCGGACGCGCGCCGTATCAAACGCGATGCTGTTTCCGGCGACGAGGTTGTCTTCCCTCTTGAAGCGCACGACGACTACGGTCGCATCGCCGCGCAGACCGCGAAGCAGGTGATCATCCAGCGCATTCGCGAAGCGGAAAAGGTTTCCATTATCGGCGAATACGGGAGCAAGCAAGGCGACATCGTGCAGGGGACAGTTCAAAGAATGGAGCGCGGAAATATTTTTGTCGACCTCGGCAAGACGACAGGACTCCTCGCCTACGAAGACCAGATTCCCGGCGAGCGCTACAAGCAGGGCGAGCGCATCCACGCATACCTCTACAAGGTAGAGGAAACTCCGCGCGGTATCGATGTGCGCCTTTCCCGCTCGCATCCAAAAATGATTGAGAAGCTTTTTATACAGGAAGCTCCAGAGGTTGCGGCAGGCACCGTACAGATCAAAGCCGTCGCCCGTGAAGCTGGGTCTCGCGCAAAAGTCGCGGTGGCTTCGACCGACGAACACATCGATCCTATCGGCTCATGCGTGGGTCAGCGCGGCGTGCGCGTCTCGACCGTGATGAGCGAGCTCGGCGGTGAAAAGATCGACCTCATCGTATGGTCAGAGGATCCAAAGAAATTCATCGCGGACTCGCTTTCTCCCGCACAAGTGCAATCGGTGGAGATTAACGAAGAAAATCACCAAGCAACCATTACCGTTTCCGCGGACCAGCAGTCCCTCGCAATCGGTCGTGGCGGTCAAAATGTGCGCCTCGCCGCAAAGCTCACGGGCTGGAAGCTCGACATCGTCGGACTCCCCGGTGAAGTTGTCGCGGAAGCAACCGCGGACGGTGCTGTAAAGATCGAGGAAAAACCGGCTGAAGTTGTTGCGGAAACTCCAACTGAAGCTACTGAAACTCCTGCTGAATAATTACTCACTTTAATTTTCAAACCAACATGAAAATGAACCTATGGCACGATGTTTCTCTTGGCGACAACGCTCCTCTGGAGATCAATGTGATTGTTGAGATCCCAAAGGGCTCGAAAAATAAGTACGAGATAGACAAAGAGACCGGCCTCATCGCGCTCGACCGCGCGCTCCACACGGCGCAGGACTATCCGTTCGACTATGGCTTCGTTCCGCAAACGCTGTGGGATGACAATGACGCACTCGATGTTGTCCTCCTCACCACCTATCCGCTCTTCCCCGGCATCCTCGTCGCGGCGCGCCCTGTCGCGATCATGCACATGACCGACTCTGGCGAAGGCGACGACAAAGTAATCGCCGTTCCCGTCGGCGACCCAAGGTGGGCGGACATAAAGGATTTGCAGGACATCAACAAGCATACACTCAAAGAAATGGAGCACTTCTTTATGACTTACAAGCAGATCCAGAAAAAGGAAGTTGTCGTGACCGGCTTTGAGGGAGCGGAAGCCGCTCGCGCCGCAGTCGAAAAAAGCATCAAGCTGTATCAAAACAAGTACGCGAAGTAAAAAACTTCTTAAAAACCACCCAGCCCCTCTACTAGAGTGGCTGGGTGGTTTTTTGTAAGATTTCCATTTATGCACAGTCTTCTATTGTAGAAAGCTTATTGCTTTTATATAATGTATGGGCGTACAGGAGAAGGTACTAGTATTATCAATAACATACCCTATTTCAGGGTTAGCATTTAAACCATATGAACAAGAAAATCAACATCGCGCTGATTGCCCTTTTGGCATTCGGAGCACTATCGACAAGCGCGCAAACCGACGGAACGGCAACCACGGCGTCGACTGACGCCACCACCGCGACGACCATAAACACAACAGCGGAAGGTGCGGCTGCTGCCAGCGCAGTACTTCAAGCGGGACAAATACCAAAAAGTCTTATTCGTCCGGTCCTCCAAGTACAAAAAATAAAAGACAAAGCACTTATGGAAGCTCGTGAAAAAGCGCTTAAACAGACCCAGCAATCCACATTCGGCAATCGCGCAAAAGCTCTCCGCGCTACGACAACGGAAGTTCGCAAAGACATCCGCGACCTGCGCGGTGATATCAAAGACATAAAAAAGGAAAATCGCGAGGAGATGGAGACGCGCGCAAAAGCCATCCGTGCGTCCACCACAGAAATGCGCGCGAACATGAAGGACAAGGTACAAGAAAAACGACTCGAGATCGCGCACAAGCAAGCGGAGCTCGTCATCAAGCGACTGACCGTGGCAATCGAGCGCGTCCAGAAACTCTCTGACCGTGTTTCAGAAAGATTGACCAAGCTCGAAGCTGAAGGCGTGACCACCACCGTTTCTCGAGGACACATTGCGGAAGCAAAAACAAAGCTCGATGAAGCTCTCACGAAAATATCCGCGATAAAACTCGCGACAGAAACCGCCTTTGCAGGCTCGACGCCAAAAGAAGCGTTGAAAAGCGTACAGGGTCTTGTAAAAGATGCTTCAAAAACAATCCAAGAAGCGCATAAACATGTCGCCCTTGCCATCTCGACAGTAAAACCCGGCCTCAACAAACCTCGCCCTGCCACGACTACACCAACGACAGCTACAACCTCGACGACAACCGCGACAACTACTCAGTAAATTACTAATCTAATAAAACTACAATGGACCAGAATATAAATGCAGGGGCACCGTCCCCGGAAAAAGGACCGATCGGGGCAAAGATAAGTATTATCATCGTAGTACTCATTCTCGCCTTCGGCGCGTACTATTTCTTGAAACAAGTTCCTGTAGAGGAAGGGCTTGATACATTACTCACTCCTTCTGAAGTGCAGAGCGACGCGGCCATCTCCAACCTCTCCGCGCAAGGAACATCAACCGAGCTCTCCGACATCCAAAAAGATTTGGATGCGACAGACCTCTCGAACCTCGATGCGGGCTTGAGCGATATTGCGATTTAGTAACGACCACCGTCTTTACAAAAAAAGACCGCCTCTGAGCGGTCTTTTTTCTTCTCTTTATCTTTGTTTTCCTCTTTCCTCTTTCCTATTTCCTAAGCACAATTTATCCCCTATCCGCCCGATAGGTAAAATAGGGGATGAATTGCGCTTAGGATTAGATTTGCCAAACCGAGATGAAAAAGATATATTGGGGTCTATGACTGAAATAAAAACAACGATAAAAGAGCTTCCGGACAGTGAGGTCGCCATCATGTGTGAAATTCCTACGGAAACATTCGAAAAAGAGCGCGCGGTCGCGCTGAAAAAAATCGGCGAGGAGGTCTCACTCCCCGGCTTTCGCAAGGGGCACATCCCCGAAGCGATACTCCTCCAAAAGTTCGGCGAAGCGCTCATCCTCGAGGAAATGGCAAACCTTGCCATGGACCGCGCGTACAGCGAAATTTTAACTCGCCACAAGATTCACGCGATCGGTATGCCGACAGTTGCCGTGACCAAGCTTGCGAAGGGCAATCCTTTTGAATTCACGCTCTCGTTCCCCGTGATGCCGGAGATTGTGCTTCCCGACTATAAAGCGATAGCGAAGGTGATCATGTCGGTAGACGAAAAAGCGGAAGCCACCGACGCGGAAGTCGAGCAAGCGGTAAAAGAGCTCTGCAAACAGTTTGCAACCAAAGATGCTGACGGCAAAGAAATCGTCCCCGAAATCACCGACGAGCTCGCAAAGAAATTCGGTCCATTCGAAAATGTCGACGCATTCAAATCAAAAGTCCGCGAATCAATCGCGCACGAAAAAACAAATCGTATCCGCGAGAAAAAACGAATGCAGACGATGGAGAAAATAGCGGATGGCATCACCGCAAGGCTTCCAAAAGTTCTCATCGACGGCGAGATCGAACGAATGATCGGGCAGTTCCGCCACGATGTCGAAAAGATGGGGATGAAATTTGAGGACTATCTCGCGACCACAAAGAAAAGCGAGGAGGAGATGCGCAAAGAGTGGCTCCCCGACGCGGAAAAGCGTGCAAAGGTGCAGATCGCTCTCACGAGAATCGCCGAGGCGGAGAAACTCGAAGTCCTCAAGGAAGACCTCGAGCGCGAAACAAAATTCTTCCTCGAACAATACAAAGACGCCGACCCCGCCCGCGTCCATTTGCACCTCGAAATGATGCTCACCAACGAAAAAGTCTTCCAATTCTTGGAAGAGCAGAAGTAACCATATGGAGGTCACACCTCCATATATTATCGTGTCAAAAGCTTGCATTTATCGTATCACGATGATACGATAAACTAACCATTATGATACGATTGTCTCAAATAAAGCCCCAATCTCAAATTCTCTATGCTATTTCGCAACATGGTCCAATTGGGACCGCCGAGATAGCAAAAAGACTGGGTGACAGTATTTCTCGCTCGACGCTTTCTCGCTACATCAAAGAGCTGAAAGAGTTTGGGCTTATCACCCCGTCCGGTATTGCGCGCGCCATCAAATACTCCGTCACACAAGATGCAATCCGTGCATACGATTTCGATCTCAGTGTTTACAATTCCAACGAAATCTCAACGACACAAACACTTTTCAATCACAACCTTTTCGGTCTGTGCGAACAGGTTTTTTCTGACGATGAAATAAAAAAACTGGAAGAAACCACCGAGCAGTACCGTCAATGGAATGAAAAAACACCCAAAGAGTACCAAACGCTTGCATACGAACGCTGTGCAATAGAGTTTTCATGGAAGTCTTCAAAAATAGAGGGCAACACCTACTCGCTCCTTGAAACCGAGGCCCTCATTAAAAATAAAGTGGAGGCAAAAGGGAAACCCCATGACGACGCCACAATGATACTCAATCAAAAAAATGTTTTTGATCTGACAATGAGCAACACATTCCACAATCTATTTTCCGTGCAAACACTTGTTGATGTGCACAAAATGCTTGTAAGTGAGCTCAGTATTCCCCACGACTTGCGCATTGCACAAGTCGGCATCACGGGGACCAATTACGCCCCGCTTCAGTTTCAATCGCAGATAAGGGAATCCCTCGAAAAACTCTTTGAGCTCGCGAGAAAAATCAAAGACCCTTTCCATTCTGCACTGATTTTACTTGCCGGCATTGCCTACATCCAGCCGTTTGCAGACGGAAACAAGCGCACTTCGCGACATATGGCGAATGCGATACTGCATAAAAACAATATGCCCCCCGTCGCGTGGAGAACCGTTGATGAAGTAGAATATAAAAAATGCGTCATCGCATTCTACGAACTCGGAAACATTCGCCCCCTCGCACTCCTGTGGCTCGAAAATTATATCGAAACAACAAAAACCTTTTTTGCATAATAAAAAAGTGGCTCCGTCATAAAGACCGAAGCCACCAAAACCTTTTCTACTCTGCCTATTTCGGCGCTGATGTCCAATGCTTTCCGTTTGCACAAAGACCATCCTTGAAGTCAACGGCTGCGCACAGATAGGACCTCCTATCGTCGTTGCAATTACCCTCTTTTGTTACAGAGCCACAGGAGCTACAATCTTTTTTCAGTTTTTCTGTCTTCAGAAAAATCACCTCCTTTTTCTAGAAAATGACTGCGTTTAGATCACATACAAATTGCTAATCTCTTGCAGTTCTTCCATTATCCTCTGCAAAGAACCTTCAATCTCAGAAATAATTCGCGAGGCATCCTTGAATTGCTCGTGTGGCGACTGGTCATTGACCAATCGTATTGAGTCATCCTTTGCCTCCTTTCTCATAACTTTCAGCCCAGAAGCGATAACATCGAGTTGCTGAGGAACTCCTTCAAGGAAGTCCTTGATCTCTTCAGGGACTGTCTCTTTCGTCTTTACGGCGGCAACGATCACCCGTAGATGATTGACCTCTTCCTGAAGAGAGTCGATATCGGTGAACAATGTTTCTACTATGACCTTACTGTTATTTCTCTCGCCGGCACACACGGTGCCTATTGCGACAAAGAAAAAGAAACTGGCGAACATGAACATTCCGAAGATGTTTTTTCTCATATCCTCTCCCTCCATTATGGATAAAAAAGGTTATCCGCCGCTTTTGGGCTTATCCCCATTTTGCTCTCTCAAGCTAATCTCGTGGCGCGCCAACATCATGCGGACGGCGCCTTCGCTTTTCTTCAAAACAAAAGCCAACTCCTTGGAAGTTTCGTGCCGCTCTACGAGCGTCAGCAAAACTTTCCTCTCCACCTCCCCCATTACCTCTTCAAGCATTTTACCATTCTCAATCTCGTCTGCAAGGGAAGACAAAGAGATTGCTGACGGGTCCACGCCGTTCCACCTCCCATGTTTCATCATCCTGATACACTTTGATAACTCGTCTGCCAGCTTGGCCGCCTGATAGACGCTCACCGCAGGAACAATGATCTCTCTTACCTGCTTTGTTTCTACCTTTTCCTCTCCGATTTCTTCGTTCATATCCCCCTCCTTTTTTAAGAACTTTTTTTGAAATCTTCCGCCATGATACCATACCGCAGTACCTCTGTCAAACTTTTTTGTATTTAGAATCGCAAAAAACAACCCGACCTCTCGCGAAGTCGAGTCGTGCTATTTCCCAAAATTTTCAAAAAGAACATAGGATTGACCTCCATCCCGAGGAGCGCTCTTTTGGCAAAGCGCACGAAGCCGAAGTCGTCTACTGAGATCATGTTTCATCGAGTTAAAGCATGGTGGACAATTTCCCCCTGTGCATCATATGCGTGAAGATCACCGCTGCAAGCGTCACATCGGCGCCAGACAAGTTCGCATTGATCACAAACATACTCTCCATAAACATGGTCGATGCAAAGTAAATTGCCTCCGCACCGGCACTTCAGCTCGCTGCCACCAAAACTCCAACCTTTCTGAATTATCTCGCTTTTTGCAAACATAGATTCTCCATACCCTCTTCAAAACCCACCTGCCGATTGTTCGGTTCAGGACTTACGGTTCATATTTTTTTGAAAGAACTAATCTGTTTCGTCTTTTCAGACTCATCAGTCGAGATACGCATCTCGATACAGAGAGCATTTTTACGCGTGCTCAGCGCGGATGGTTTTGTCTCGGTTCATCAACCGGAGGGCTCTGCTTCCCTTGGGCTCCACATTTTATCATCAAGAAAAAGTGGACAAAGACTCTAGGATTTAGCGCGAGGAGTTACCTCATTCAAACACCTCCTTTATTACTTCAATGAATTTATACTTAGCGGTATCGAGAACCCGCTGAACAGCTGCAAGGATAGCTTCCCTCAGGTCCTTCTGCACTATACTCTGTGACCCTGCCAGTGTCATCGCATGCTCTACATTTTGGCTCTTTGATTCTTTCTACTGTTTCTTTGTGCGCTTGTGCTATTAGTCGCGCAAGGTCATTCAGGGTAATTTCGCCCTTACCGTTGCATAGATTACAAACTTTTGCTACCTTGCCGGTGCCGCGACATTCATTGCAGGAAGTACTTTCCCCATAATATCTGCTATCTTTATAGACATCTACTTTGCCCTTCCCGTAGCACTTCCGACACTCTACAAGGAATTTCCCTTTACCTTCACAAGCTTCGCACATCTCTTTCATGTCCCCTCCTTTTTTATTTGTTCCTCTGCTATTTTGCCCGTTCCCCTGCATTTACTGCAATGCCTAATCCATGACTGCTCTTTTATAACATGGTCATTATACTGAGAGCTATTAGCAAGCTCTATTCCCCAAACATGACCCGTTCCTTCGCATTTATCACATTTGCACCTCTGGCACACAATCGCCCCTTCACCGCTTCCGCCACAATCACAACACTTCTCTGTCCAACATTCACCAAAACCATCTTTATGGTAGGTCTTTCCTTTCCCGTTGCACTGCCTACAAACTTTCACTATCTCGATCTCGCCTACACCCTTGCATTCATCACATATTCTCGCCATAATTTTCCCTCCTTCGCCTAAAGTCCGTCGGCTTTTATTTGTTTTTCAAAGATCTTCTGATTTCGTCCTGCCTTCGCCAGCCTCCTTCCGGCTTTGTTTTTGGACTCGTCAGCGCCAGTCTCACTGGCGAATCAGAGAAGGTTTTTAGAGAACCTTCCGAAACTCTTACCACTATGAGAGTTTTTTACGAGACTCTCTTAAACTCGGCATAGTTCCATGCGCTCCGACCGCGCGGTCCCACTGTCGGACAAAGAAAGATGACTGACTTGCTACCATGCTTGGCAAGCTTCATCCTCTCTGGGCTAAGTTTGATACCGACGACAGTTAAGTGCTTAGCTAAATTTCTGTCGTGGGCCGCTGATCGAGCGGCAAACTCAAGAGCTTATTTATTTTCCTCCTTTCAAGTCTTTGCAAAGAACTCATCTGTTTCGTCTTTTAAGACACATCAGCGCAGACACTCATCTGCGGACAGAGAGCATTTTTACGCATGCTCAGTGCGGATGATTTTGTCTCGGCTCATCAACCGGAGGGCTCTGCTTCCCTTGGGCTCCACATTTTATCATCAAGAAAAAGTGGACAAAGACTCTTTAGGATAATGAGCACTGTCGCGCTATTTTGCTCTTTTTATTTTTGCCAAAAAGAGCACCTGGTACAGGTAGCGGCTATCCGTTCAGCAGTCCAAAGATGTGGGTTCTTGATTGCGCGTACCCAGCGTGTACATCTTTTGCGAGCATCACGCTTGAATAACTCAGCCTTGCCACAACCATCAAACGGTTGAAGGGATTTTACGGTCCCCTTTCCACAAGTTACAGCTCCCCAATCCATCATATTTCCTCCTCGTTTTAAGCCCGTCGGCTGTTATTTGACTCTTTCAAAGAACTGCTTGTTTCCTCCTTGAAGAAAGGTACCATACCTGCAATATAGTTGCTGAGGTTTTTAGATGATTTGTGGTAAAATTATACAGATAGGCAAAAATGGCTTAAAACAAATGGTTTTTAAAGGGTTGGGGTAAAAAAACTGTTGACGAAAAAATTTGACAAGTAATGCGGAAATCGCTTACAATTTAAAGAAGTTACACAATAATATGGCTCTCTCAAAATTTTTAGATTCAATAGGACTCGATGAAAAAGACCAGAAAGTATACTTGGCTCTTTTAAAATTAGTCGATGCGCCAATTTCAAGGATAGCCAAAGTGTCAGGAATTCAACGCACAACGGCATATTATCGTATAGAGAAATTAATAAAACTTGGGCTTGCTTCCAGCTATCGTCACCACAATGTAAAGCGATTTGTTGCTGAAAATCCAAACAAGATAAGAGGCGTATTGGAAAGCAAGATGCTAATGCTGGATAAGTATTTACCGGAGTTGCAAACCGTTTCTCTTGAAAGAAAATTGGTTAATTTGAGGCTTTTTGAAGGGATAGGGGGGAGGAAGCAGATGATAGAGGAAGAATTAAATTGCAAAGAAAAAATTGTCCGCTCTATTGGATATGCCCGTGATTTGAGAAAGGTCCAAGGTGGCAGTATGGGATTTTCCAAAAGACGAATAGAGAAAAAAGTTTTTTCAAAATGTTTGCGTCCGCAAGATGATGAGTTTGACAAGGAATGGTTAGCTAGCCAACAAAAAGAATTACGGG
>ERZ1292633.728-Hain-H41-02um-R1-728-length-37088-cov-5_pt1 | contig 37088 bp, 25 predicted proteins | sample MGYA00564406_ERZ1292633 | MGnify/ENA primary metagenome ERZ1292633 (study PRJEB36523, sample SAMEA6512639) | groundwater metagenome | collected 2019-01-08 | study: AquaDiva: Metagenomics assemblies of 32 groundwater samples
CAACCACAGGCCCGGGTGCGAAAACCTGCGCCTCAGCCCGGGCTGGGCTGTCGGCCGGCAGAACATCGACCAGCCGATCCTCGCCGATGGCGAAGCCGACAGCATAGGTCGGCGGACCGCCGAGCGCTTCGACCAGCCCTTCGTAGGCACCGCCGCCGCAAATCGCGTTCTGCGCGCCCAGGCCTTCAGCGACGAGCTCGAAGACCGTGTCCGTGTAGTAGTCGAGGCCACGCACCAGCCGTGGCGAGAGCTCGTAGGCGACGCCGAACTGCTCGAGCACCTGGCGGACAGTCGCGAAATGCGCGACGCTCTTTTCGTTCAGGAAGTCGCGCAGTTGCGGCGCTTCCGACAGCAGCTCCTGCTCGGCCGGGCTCTTGCTGTCGAGGATGCGCAGCGGATTCGTGGCCAGGCGGCGCACACTCTCCTCACCGAGCCTTTCGCGCCGAGTTTCGAGGAACTGCACGAGCCTCTGGCGATACACCCCGCGGGACTCAGCATCGCCAACGGTATTCAACAGGACCTTGATGTCCTTGAATCCGAGCTCGTTCAGCAAGGCGACGAGCATCAGCAGGACCTCGGCGTCCGACTCGGCGCCCCTGCCGCCCAGAAGCTCGGCGCCGATCTGGTGGAACTGCCGGTAGCGCCCCTTCTGCGGCCGTTCGTAGCGGAACTGAGGGCCGATGTAATAGAGCTTCACCGGTTGTGGCAGGCGATGCATGCCGTGTTCCACGTAAGCACGAACCACCGCGGCGGTGCTCTCGGGTCGAAGCGACAAGTGGCGCTCGCTCTTGTCGACGAACGAGTACATCTCCTTGCCCACGATGTCGCTCGATTCCCCGACGCCACGCGCAAAAAGCTCGCTCTCCTCGAAGATCGGAGTGCGGACCTCGGCGAAGCCGTAGCGAGCGAAGACACGGCGTGCCGTCGTTTCGACCGCCGCCCACAACGCGGTTTCCGGGGGCAGCAGGTCGCGCGTCCCCTTGGGCGCCTGGAAGCGTCTGGCCGACATCAGAAGCCTCGTCCTGACTTGGCGAGGTCGCGTTCCTTGAGCTTGAAGTGACGATGGATCGGCATTCCGGTATCCGGACGATGGCAGACGTCTTGGACTGCGGACGATATCGCACCGATCCGAGGCCGTCCGTTAAGCTAGGGCGCGATGCGCAAAACACCCCCGCGTCACGCCGAAGTCGAGATCGAGGTCCGCTACGCCGAGACCGATCAGATGGGCGTCGTTCATCACGCCAACTGGATCGTCTGGCTCGAGCTTGCCCGGACTCGGTTGTGCCTCGACGCCGGCTTCCACTACTCGGAGATCGAGAAGCAAGGGCTGTTGCTCCTGGTCACCGGCGTCCAGATCGCCTACCGCGGCGCCGCGCGCTACGGCGAAAGCGTCGTCGTCTCCTGCTGGGTGAAAGAGGTCGGGAGTCGTGCCGTCACCTTCGAGTACCACGTGCGCCGCGGTGAGACGCTCCTCGCCACCGCCGAGACCCACCACATCTGGGTCGACGCGGCCAGTCGCCGACCGGCCCGCTTCCCCGCAGCGCTCAAGGCGCCGTTTGAAAACTACCTCCCGACGAACCGGCTAGACTGACCCCACTTTGACGCGGCGACTTCGACTGACCACCGGCGGTGAAAGCCACGGCCCGGGCCTGACCGCCATCCTCGAGGGCGTCCCGGCGGGCCTGCGGGTCGACCTGGAGCTCTTGGCCAGCGACCTCGCGCGCCGCCAGCACGGGCACGGCCGGGGACGCCGGATGCAGATCGAGCAGGACACCGCCGACATTCGCGGTGGCGTCCGCGGCGGCGAAACCCTGGGCTCGCCCGTCGCGCTCTGGATCGAGAATCGCGACTGGCCCAACTGGAAGCGCGCCATGGCGGCCGATGCCACCCAGATCGACCCCGCGTTCGCTGAGCTGCGCCGCCTGAAGAGCCCGCGTCCCGGCCACGCCGACCTCGCCGGCGGTCAGAAGTTCCTGCGCCACGATCTGCGCGACATCCTCGAGCGCGCCTCGGCGCGCGAGAGCGCCGCGCGGGTCGCGGCCGGCGCCTTCGCCAAGATGCTGCTCCGCGAGCTTGGGCTCGAAATCCGCAGCGGCGTGCGCTCGCTCGGGCCGCTCGGCCGCGATGAGCCAGTTCCGGGCTGGACCGAGGTCGCGGCCGTCGACGAGGGCTCGCCACTGCGGGCGATTCGGCACGATCTCGAACCCCAGATGGTGGCGCTCGTCGACCGGGCGCAGGAGCGCGGCGACACCCTCGGTGGCAGCGTGACGATCATCGCGCACGGCGTTCCGATCGGTCTGGGTTCGCATGTCTCGTGGAGCGAGAAGCTCGACGGACGGATCGCTCAGGCGATGCTGTCTATCCCGGCGGTCAAGGCCGTCGAGATAGGTTCGGCGATCGCCGCCGCGGCGGGCTTCGGCAGCGAGGCGCATGACGCCATCGCCTACGACGCGGCGCGCGGATTCCATCGTCCGACCAACCGTGCCGGCGGCCTCGAGGCCGGCATCACCAACGGCGAGGACATCGTGGTGACCGTCTACAAGAAGCCGATCGCGACTCTGCGCGAGGGGCTGCCATCGATCGATCTCGACACCCTCACCGCGCACGCCGCGCAGTACGAACGAAGCGACGTCACCGCGCTCCCGGCCGCCGGCGTGATCGGCGAGGCGATGCTGGCGCTCGTGCTCGCCGACGCCGCCCTGGAGAAGTTCGGCGGCGATTCCCTGCGCGAGCTCCTGGAGCACTTCGCGGCCAGCACGCGCCTCGCCGCGAGCTGGCCGCGCTGAGCTGGGCGGAGCTCATAGTTCCCGAGGAGTTGTCCCGATCGCTCCTCCATGATAAGTTCACATTCGAATCCGGTCAATTCCATTCTTTAAGAAGGAGGAACTTCATGTATCGACTTGCCAGCCGGCTTATCCCGCTGCTCTGTCTGGTCATGATCGCCGCGCCGGCGCTTTGCGGAGCCGCCGAGACGGCGAATTTCCGCGATGTCGTGCCGCCCAATTCCGGGACGGGAGAAGCTCAGGGTGATCCTCTGGAGACGTTCCCCACGAGCTGGGCCGCAAATCCTATCGGACTGGCGTTCGATTTCTACGATCCGACGACCGTCTGGTTCTTCCACGAGGCCGATCCGGGTCCGGGAATCTACCGCGTCGACGTTGCCGCGCCGCACGGCTCGACCCCCTTCGTCTACAGCAAGCTGGGCGGCCCCAACACCGACGGCGGGTCGATCCGCCCGAGTGACGGCTACATCTACGCCGCCGACTACAACGGCGACCTCGTCACGATCGACGACAACATCTATCTCTACGATCGCTCCGGCAGCACCGTGGCATTCTGGGAAACCGACACGGGCCTCGCCGGGACGCCCTGTTCTGGTGGTGAGGTGAACGTAATTCTTGATGTCGCGGTCGACCACCAGAATCCCGGCATCGTCTATGCCACCAGTGCTGTCGGTCAGATCTACGCGCTCGATCTCTCCGACACCTCCGGCGGCAGCGCCTCGCCGAGCGCTTGCGCCGTGCTCGCCTCGTTCCCCCCGCCCGCCGGGATCACCATCACCACGGGCATCGAGTACGACCCCTGCAACGACGGCTACTGGATCGCGGACTTCAGTTCGGCAAACCTCGTCCTCGTCGCCAACGACGGGACCTTCGCGACGGTCATCGAGTCCTTCCCGGGTGGCGCGGTCGGAGGCTTCAATACGGGCGTGACACCGCAGGTCGACGGCGAGACGCCGCTGCCGCTCTGGACCGTCGACTTCTCCGCGGCGGTCGTGACGCGCGTCGACTCGGCCACACCGGGCTGCACACTCGCGGCGACCATCCTCGCGATCCCCACGCTCGGCCGCTTCGGGCTCGGGGCGATCGCTCTCGCGCTCGCCGGCTGTGCTTGGTTCATGCTGCGCCACCGACGGACCGCCTGAGGATCAGCGACCGCAAATCCGGAGCGCCGTCGATCCCCAAGCAGAGGAGCAATCAGTTCGCGCACGGCTCAGGCGATCGCCGACTCGTTGCCGCCAGCGCGCTTGGCGCGGTAGAGCGCTTCGTCGGCCCGGCGAAACAGGTCCGCGGGATCGGAGTCGAGCGTCGGCACCATCGCCGCGACTCCGCAGCTGACTGTTACCAGACGCTGGCCGCGCGCGCCCGAGTTGGATAGTCCGAGGGCGACGACCCGTCGCCGCAGGGCTTCCGCCACGAGCAGAGCTCCGGCGGACACGGTCGCCGGAAGAATCACCGCGAACTCCTCGCCGCCGTAGCGCGCGATGACATCGCCGGCCCTCGCCAATCCATCCGCCATCGCCGAAGCCACCTGCCGCAGGCAGTCGTCGCCCTGCAAGTGGCCGTAGGCGTCGTTGTACCCCTTGAAGTTGTCGATGTCGATGAGCACCAGGCCGATCGAGGCGCCCGACCGCAACGAACGTTTCCACTCCTCGGCGAACTGCTCATCGAATCGCCGCCGGTTCGGCACCGAGGTCAGAGCGTCGACGAACGAGAGCTCGACCAGCTGGGCGTTGGCGCGCTGCAATCGTCTGGTCTTCGCGTCAACCAGCTCCTCGAGCGCGCGTTCGCGCTGCGCATGCGCGCGCGACCGCGCCCTGAAAAATCCGAAGCCCAGCCCGCCCAGGACGAGCGCGGCCAGCGCCCGGGCCGAATGCGTCTGCCAGGGCGCCGGGCGAATCGTGAAGGAGAGCTCGGCGGGACCGGCGATGTTGCCGGCCACGTCGCGCCCCCAGACTCGGAAGAGATAGCGCCCGCCGGGCAGTCCGCCGACCTCACGTTCAGCCGCCGCACCCCAGCCGGTCGCCGTGGGCTCGTGACCCTCGAGCTGGGAGCGAAACCGGGTCAGCCTTTCACCGAAAAAGCTGAGCAGCGAGTAGCGGAAGAGGATCCGGTTCTGGTCATGATCGAGGAGCCCGCCGTCGAAGAGCTCGCAGTCGTCGCAATCGAGCGCGCTCGCCGCGAGCCGCATCCGCTTCGGTCGCCGATCGACAAGCTCGAGCTGCGGATCGAAGGCGGCCGCGCCTCCGACCGTGCCGAACCAGAGGCGTCCTTCCGGGTCCTTCTGGAACGCGCCCCGATTCCCCTGGTTGAGTGGCAGCCCGTGCTCCGTGGTGAAATGGTCGAGGTGCCCCGGCAATCCGGTTCCGGAGCCCGGCGTGAGTCGACTGACTCCGCTGTTGGTGAGCACGTAGAGTCGGCGCGAGTCGTCCTCGAGGATCGCGTAGACCGTTCCGTTCGGGAGCATTGGATAGCCCGCCTGGTCGCTCGCCTGCGGGCCAGAGGACGGGTCGTCGGGATCGAGCCACAGAGCGCCGCCCCCGTCGGTGCCGATCCAGAGCTCGCGGCGGCCCGACTCCATCGTTCTCAGATGCAGCGCCTGAACGGCCGCATTGGTCAGGCCGGATCGAGCATCCCACCGTCTCCATCCGGCTCCGTCCCGTACGGAGAGACCGTCCGTGGTGCCGATCCACAGCTCGCGCGCGCCGGACGGAGAAGTTGAGCTCAGGAGGCTCAAGACCGAGCCCTGCGGAAATCCGTCGCGAGCCTCACCGCGATTCCAGGTCGTGCCGTCGAACGAAGCGAGCCCGTCGCGCGTGCCGACCCACAGCTTTCCTTTGCCGGGCTCCCCGACCTCCTCCGCGAGAGCCTGCACCATGTCGTTCGGGAGCTCGCCCCCGGCCACCGTGAACCGCCGCCAACGATCTCCTTGCAGGACCGAAAGGCCGCCATGCCGCGTGCCGACCCAGACCCGCGATCCGCGGCCGACGCTTTTCGTCTCGGTGATCGCCATCACCGTGTCGTTGCCGATCGCGCCCGACATGGAACTGAGCCGTCGCCACCCGCCGTCGCGGCGGATCGCGAGCCCGAAGCCGTCGGTGCCGATCCAGAGCGACCGCGCGCCGCCGTCTTCGACACGATAGAGAATCGCGTTGACGGGCACGTTCGGGGTCTCGGGGAACGGTTGGAAGGTGCGCCAGAAGCCGTCGACGAGGCGCAACAGTCCGTTGTTGCGCGTCCCGATCCAGACGGCTTGGGCGCCTTGCTCAGTGGTGGTTTCCAGCACCTTGTAGGCGGCGCGTGAGGAGAGATCGGCTCCCAGGTCGAGAGCGCGGATGCGCCCTCCCTGGTGCTGGGCCAGACCACCGCCGTCGGTGGCGATCCAGAAAGCTCCCGGACCGCCTGACGGGCTCGGCGCGAGATCGGTGAGGAAGAGGTTCGGGAGTCCTTCCGCCGGGCCGACGCGGCTCCACTCGCCAGCGCGGAGCCGCCAGAGTCCGGCGCCGTAAGTACCAACCCAGAGACTCGACGACCCGTCGGAATCCGCCAGCGAGAGTACCGAGCTCACCGAGTCGCGAGGAGCACCCGGCGGCGTCTCGACAGCGCCGTCCGACAACCGCAACGACGTCAGACCCGCACCGGTTCCGATCCAGAGTCGCTCACCACCGGCTTCCTGAGTGACGAGAAGATCCCAGATCTGAGCCGAGGGCAGGCCGGCGGCGACGGCAAAGACCGTCCAGTTCTCGCCGTCGTAGCGCACCACGCCGCCCTCGTGGGTTCCGATCCAGAGTTCGTAGCCACCGTCCGGCCTCTGGCGCTCGACCAGCGCGTTCACCCGATCGTCGGGTAGCCCGCTGTCGCCAGGCTCGAAAACGGTCCACTTGCCGTCTCGCCGGCGTGCGAGCCCGCCCGCCTGGCTGCCGACCCAAAGAGCTCCGTCCGCGGTCTCGAGCATCGAGCGGACGAAGTTCGAACGCAAGCCGTTGGGCAGATCGACGCGCTCCCAGGAGTGGCCGTCGAACGAGGCGGCGCCGTCCTGAGTTCCGGCCCACAGGAGTCCCTCCCGGTCGACCAGAATGGCGTGAACCGTGTTCTGTGGCAGGCCGTCGACGTCTTCGAAGCGACGGCAGACCGGTCTTCCGGCGTCGAACGGATCGGCCTCTCGAAAGCGCTCCACTCGCTCGCCGAGAGCCGCGGATGCGATCGGGAGGAGGCAGCAAGCAGCCGCGAGGCCGAGATGGCCGAGCCGGACCGGACCCCGCTCAGGGGCTCCTACGGGAGAACGCACGCGAATCCGGAATTATAGAAAACTTCCGCCGCCGTCGCCGTCACAGAACCAGGAGCCCGACGCCCGTCGTCATGAGCGCGACAGCGGCGAGTTTCGAGGGGGTCACCGGCTCGGCAAAGAGGGCGCGCCCGAAGGCGACGGCCATGACGCCGCCGAGGCCGCGCTTGACTGTCTCCAGGAAGCCCAGCTCGACGCCTTCGAGCGCGAACAGTTGGGTGCTGATGGCGGCGGCGCTGACCAGCACGGTGCCGACGAGCAGCCCCCAGCTGCCCCGCATGGCGGCGAGGGCACCGAGCTCGCGCCGCATCGCGAGGATGGTCAACGCTCCCGCCGCGACGCCGGCGTTCAGCACCAGCGCGTGCAGTTGCGGCGACGAATGGCCGAGAGCGTTCTTGTCCAGAAGCAGCGTGACCGCCCAGAGAAACGCCACGCCGATCATCCAGCGCGCGCCGCGTTCCGCGCGAATCCCGGCCACCAGCCCGGCGCCGCCGCGGCCTGCGCCGAGGGTCAGAGCGAGGGCTCCGACCACCACGAGGAGCAGCCCGCCGATGCCGCGCAGCCCGATCCGCTCGCCGAGAATCAGGGCGCCCAGGAGCGCGGCGAAAGTGGGGGTGAAAGCCAGCATCGGCAGCGTTGTCGAGATCTCCGAGAGCTGCAACGAGCGGAAATAGGCGTAGTTCGCCAGCACATTCAGCGCGACGCTGGCGAACGCTGGAGCGAGGTAGCCGGCATCGGCCGGTCGCCCGGGCGAAAGGAGCGCCCACAGGAGGAGCGGTGGCACGGCGCCCAGCGTCACCCAGGCCACCAGCGCGAGCGCCGCGACCCGACCGGCCAGGAACCGGCGCAGCAGGTCGAGCAGCGACCAGCCGAGGGCGGACGCGCAGGTCAGCAGAATCGCGGTCCGGGTTCCTTCCACCGCGGAAGTCTATGCGCCCGCGGCTGGCCGCATCCGTTACACTCCACGCGGTATGGCGCTCTCGCCTCTTTTCGTGGCCGATGTTCTGCAGCGGCAGGGCCTCATCAGCCCTGAGCAGTCGGAGGAGATCAAGCGGGAGGCGCGCCAGCTGCCGTCGCGAACCAAGGCGGCGGCGACCTACGAGCAGAAAGCGATCGCCTACGATCTGGTCGCGAGCTTCCACTTGCCGAGCCTGAAGGAGCCCGGGACGACGATCGGCGAGCAGGAGATCGCCCGTGCCATCGCCGCGGAGGCCGGCATGGAGTCGGTGCGGATCGACACCCTTTCGCTCGACGCCGATCTCATCGAATCCAAGATCTCCCGCCCGTTCGCCAAACGGCACCGCATGATTCCGTTGGCGATGTCGAACGGAAAGCTGCGCGTCGCCTGCGCCAATCCGTTCGACATCGAAGGGATCGATGCCTTCCGCCGCATCGCCGGCCGCGACCTTCAGCTCGTCGTCGCTTCCGAACCCGACATCCTGCGCGCCATCACCGAGTTCTACGGGCTGCGTCATTCGGTGAAGCGCGCCGAGCGCGATCTTTCGGCCGGCATCGACCTCGGAAACCTCGAGCAGCTCGTGCGGATGAAGAACGAGTCCGAGATCGAGTCGAGCGACCAGCACATCGTCAACGCGGTCGAGTTCATGCTGCAACACGCCTTCGACTCGCGCGCCTCCGACATTCACATCGAGCCCAAACGCGACTTCTGCCTGATCCGTTTCCGCATCGACGGCATCCTGCACGACATCCAGACCATCCCCAAGATCGTTCACGCCGCGATCGTCTCGCGGGTCAAGACCATGTCGCGGCTCGACATCGCCGAGAAGCGCCGCCCGCAGGACGGCCGGGTCAAGACGACCCGCGCCGGCAAGGAGGTCGAACTGCGCATCGCCACGCTTCCGGTCGCCTTTGGCGAGAAGGTCGTGATGCGCATCTTCGACCCCGAGGTCGTCATGCAGGACCTCTCGGGACTCGGCTTTTATCCGGAAGAGATGGTGCTTTTCAACGAGTTCATCAGCCGCCCGCACGGCATCATCCTGGTCACCGGCCCGACCGGCAGCGGGAAAACGACCACCCTCTATTCGGCGCTCAAGTCGATCGCCAATCGCGAGCTCAATATCGCGACGATCGAAGACCCGATCGAGATGGTGCACGAAGAGTTCAATCAGACGGCCGTGCAGCCCAAAGTAGGCATCGACTTCGCCAACGCCCTGCGCCACATCCTGCGCCAGGATCCCGACGTCATCATGGTCGGCGAGATCCGCGACGGCGACACCGCTCAATACGCGATCCAGGCAGCGCTCACCGGCCACCTGGTCTTCTCCACCCTGCACACCAACGACGCCGCCACGTCGATCTCGCGGCTGATCGACCTGGGTGTCGAACGATTCCTGATCAGCTCCACCCTGGCCGGCTCGATGGCGCAGCGTCTGGTGCGGCGAATCTGCCCGAAGTGCGTCGGCGAGCGCTCGCTTTCCCACGAGGAAGCCGCGAGCTTGCGGCTCTCCGTGCCGCCGGGCAAGAAGGTCAAGGTCAAGGAGGGCCAGGGCTGCCACGAGTGCCGCGGCACCGGCTACCTCGGCCGCTCCGGCATCTTCGAGATCCTGCCGGTGGACGAAGCGATCAAGCACCTCATCGTGGAGGGCAAGGACGCCCCCGAGATCAAGCGCGAAGCGGTCAAGAACGGCATGCGCACCCTTCGCCAGTCGGCCCTGCGCAAGCTCGCCGAAGGCGTCACCACCTTCGAGGAGGTGGTGCGCGTGACGGGGCTTTGAGCCGCGCCTTCGCGAACCATCGCCTGCTCGCGATCGCCCTCTGGGTCGTCCCGGCGAGCGCCGCTCCACCCACGGCAACGGCGGGCGCGCCGGAAGACGGCTTCGTCGTCTGGGAGTCGAATCGCAGCGGCGCCTTCCGGATCTGGCGCCAGGAACTCGCGGGTGGCGCGCCGCGCCAGATCTCGCCCGACGAATCGGGTCGCGACCACTGCTGCGCGAAGCTCTCGCCCAGCGGCCAGCGACTCGTCTACCTCAGCCTGCCGGGCGGCCGGCGCACCTACAGCCGCGATGCCGGCGCGCTCCATCTCATGGACTCCGACGGCGGGCGCGATCGCGTGCTCACGGCGTCGGCACGGCACTACGGCGAGCACCGGGCGGCGGTCTGGTGGGGGCTCGACGAGCTCCTGTACCTCGACGGCGGTGGATCCACGTTGCGCCGCCGGCTGTCGACGGGAAAGGAGGAGCGGCTCGCGAGCGCCGGTCCGGACGGCGAAGGTTGGCTGATCGCGCCCGGCGGCCGTGTCGCGACCGGGAACACGCCGACCTTCTCCGATTGGGATCCGCGGCGCGGCGTCGCCGAACGGCCTTCGCTGGGCGGCTGCCAGCCGGCCTTCTCGGCCGACGGCCGGCGCGCCGTCTGGTCAGCGGGCGCCGGCGGTCCGATCGACGCCATCGATCTCGCGACGCGAGAGAGCTGGACCGTCCTCGGCAAGAACGATCCGCGCGCGCCGGCCGGTCGCGGCTATCTCTACTTTCCGATGCTCGCCGCGGACTCGACCCTGCTCGCCGTCGCCGGCTCGAACGGCGAGCACGATCATTTCCGCGCCGACTACGACATTCTTCTCATCGAGCTCGATCCGAGTACGCTCGAAGCGCGGGGCCCGGCTCGCCTCGTCGCCCCGCATCCGGCCATCGACCGCTTTCCCGACCCGTTTCGCGGTCTACCGGCGCCGGATCGCGAGCTCGCGCGGCCCGGCGACGGGGCCACCGCGGCGGCGGGAGCGTCGCCCGCGGCTTCCGGACGACTGCTGCTCTGGGATCGCCAGCAGGCCGAGAATCGGGCCCAGCCCGGCGAAGCGATCACGATCCTGCGTCCGCGTGGCCTCGCCTGGTTCGACCGCCTGGGGGGAATGGCGCTCGGCGGAGGCCGATTCGAGGCCGATCCCGCCGTCGGCGCGCGCCTCTCGCAAGCCCTGCAGTCGACGCATCAGCTCACCCTCGCGATCTTCGCCACGCCCGCCTCATTGCAGCAGGAAGGGGCGCTCGTCGCCCTCTCTGCCGGCGCGGGACGCCGCAATGTCGTCCTCCGCCAGCGCCGCGACCTGATCGAGCTCGTCCTGCGCACTTCCGACAGCTCACGTGAGGGCGCCGTCGCCGAGATCGCGAAACTCACCTCCGCCCGGCCCATCCATCTCGCGCTGACCTTTTCTCCCGGCCGGCTCTCGAGCTACGTGGACGGGCAGCCCGCCGCCGTCGATCGACCGTTGCCCGGCGACTTCTTCCCCTGGCGGGCAGTACCGCTCGCGGTCGGCGCGGAGCCCGGCGATCCAGGCGCCTTTCGCGGCACGCTGTCGCAGCTTTCCATCTGGAACCGACCGCTCACCGCCGCCGAAATCGCCCAGGAGGCAAGCCGCGCCGTCGCCGCGAAGCAGGAGATTCCCGCGGACAGAATCGTCGTCGAAGCGCGCCTGCGCGCGCTCTCCGAAACGCCGAGCCTGGCGTCGATCTCCCCCTACCGCGAGGCGCTCGCGGTCGACGAGATCGAGGTCGTCCGGACCCTCTCGGGGTCGGCGCCCGGCGCGACGATTCGTCGCGTGCGCTGGGCGATCCTCGACGGCGTTCCGCTCGCCACACCCAAACCGGGCAACATTCGGACAGTCACCCTCGAACCTTTCGCCGCGCAGCCGCAGTTGCAGTCGTTCTACCTCGCGAACACGCTCGGCGAGGGCGCAGTACCGCTCTGGTTCGACCTCGGAGAGAGCGCCCCCCGCTAGAATCCGCCCTTTCGCCCATGGTCTTCAGCTCTCAACTTTTCATCTTCTGGTTCCTGCCGGCAGCCCTAGCGGCCTACTACCTGACGCCGCGGGCGTTCAAACACCTGACGCTGACGGTTCTTTCCTACGTCTTCTACGGCTGGATCAATCCCGCTTTCTGCCTCCTCCTTCTCGCGTCGACGACCATCGACTGGATCGCCGGCCTGGTGATGGCGGGCGCGACACCCTGGTCCCACGAACCGCCTCAGAGCCTGCGCAAGGATCGCCCGCGCGCGCGCCGCGAGCGCTGGGCTCTCGTCGTCTCGATCGGCTCGAACCTGTCGCTCCTCGGCTTCTTCAAGTACTTCAACTTCGCCGTCGACAGCGCCAACGGGGTCGCCGCGTTTCTCGGCGCCGACAGTTCCCTCATAGCCACGTCGCTCCGCGTCGCGCTGCCGCTCGGGATCAGCTTCTACACCTTTCAGTCGATGAGCTACGCCATCGACGTCTATCGCGGCGACGCCAGACCGCTGCGCAACTTCATCGATTTCGCCTGTTTCGTCTCCATGTTCCCGCAGCTCGTCGCCGGTCCCATCATCCGCTTTTCCGAAGTCGCCGCGCAGCTCGAACAACGCACCCACTCCCTCGCCCGATTCGCCCGCGGCGTCGCCTTCTTCTCCGTCGGACTGGCGAAGAAGGTGCTCCTCGCGAACCCCTGCGGCCGCGTCGCCGACGCGATCTTCGACGCCGCGGGGCCGAGCGTGGCCCAAGCCTGGCACGGCGTCGTGGCATACGCATTCCAGATCTATTTCGACTTCTCCGGCTACTCGGATATGGCGATCGGTCTCGGGCTGATGCTCGGCTTCGTCTTCGCGAAGAACTTCGATTCGCCGTACCACTCGCAGTCGATCACCGAGTTCTGGCGGCGCTGGCACATCTCGCTCTCCAGCTGGCTGCGCGACTACCTCTACGTGCCGCTCGGCGGAAATCGTAAGGGCGTGCCGCGGACCTACCTCAACCTCGCGGCCACGATGCTCCTCGGCGGCCTCTGGCACGGCGCCGCCTGGAACTTCGTCATCTGGGGCGCCTACCATGGAGTTCTGCTGGCGCTCGAGCGCGCCATCGGCATCGAACGTCTCTACGGCTGGATGCCGCGCCCCTTTCGCACCGCCACGACCTTCGGACTGGTCCTGGTGAGCTGGGTCTTCTTCCGCTCCGTCGATCTTCCCGCCGCCATGGACTATTTGGGAGGGATGTTCGGCGTCGTCGAAACGTCCGCGAACGCGGCTCTGCTCTCCGGACTCGTCCTCAGCCCCTATCTCGCGCTCTGCTTCGCTCTCGCCGGCGTCGTTGTCTGGGCGGCGCCCCAGTCCTGGAACTGGACTCGCGAGCTCGGCCCGTACAAGGTGGCGGCGGTCCTCGTCCTGCTCGTCGTCGCGGTCGCCGCCCTTTCGACGCAGGATTACAATCCGTTCATTTACTACATCTTCTGACCATGCCTGCCGCGACCAGAGAAGAGCAAGCGCTGGCCGAAATCGCCGCCACGGCGATACGGCCGACAGCCGCCTGGACTCTGTGCGCGAGCTTTCTCGTTCTCGTCGCCGTCGGATCCTGGATCGAGCTCGCGCGCTGGCGCGCCGGCGGCGCCACGGTCTTCTCCGGGTCGCCGGAGATGCCAGCGCTCCAGGAGCTCGCGGCAACGTGGCAAACGCGTGGCACGCTGGCCGCGAATGAGGAGCTGCGCGCCGCCCTCCTGGCGCTCGAGGATCGGATGGGGCGCGAGTCGGCGCTCTCGGCGCGGCTCCGCCCTCATGCCCAGCTCGCGCTGCTGCGCCTGCTTCGTTACGGCAACAGCCAGGTCATCGCGGGGAAGCCGCCACACCTTTACTTCCGCACCGCCTTCGACCATCTCGTCGGTCCGCCGTTCCTGCGTCCGGATGCGTTGCAGCGGCGGCGCCATGCGATAGGACCGGGCATCCGTTTCGAGCCCGACCCGGTGCCTGGCCTGGCGAGCCTGGGCGAGGAGCTCGGTCGCCGCGGAATCCAGCTCGTCTTCTTCCCGGTGCCGGTCAAGGCGGCGATCCATCCCGAGCCGCTGCTGTTGTTCGGGTCGACCTCGAAGGAGCCGTTGCAGAGCCCATCCCTTCCCGAGCTCATCCGACGCCTCCGCGCGGCCGGCGTCCGGACTTACGATCCGGCGCCGGAGATGCGGGCTCGCGCCGTCGCTGGCGACTCGCTCTACTTCCCGACCGACACGCATTGGAATCCGCGCGGTATGGAGGTCGCAGCGCGCGGGCTCGCGCGCTTTCTGCAGACCGAGGGCTTGTTGCCCGAGCTCCCTCCAGCGGGCCTCGAAAAGCATCCCCTTCCCTACGCTTTTCGGGGTGACCTCACCACTCTCCTGGGTCTGGGCCCACTCGCCGATCGCATCCCCCAGGAGGCCACGGACCTGACTGAGGTCACCTGGCTGGGCCGGGCGCCAATCGCGACCTGGTCAGGGAACGCCGATCTGCTCCTCCTCGGCGACAGCTATTCTGTTTTCCCGATCGACGTCGGCGCGCCCGCCGCGAGATTCGGCGACCGGCTCGCTTTCGAGCTCGACCGCCCCGTGCGGCGCATCGCCAAAGTTGCTACCAACGATCTCCCCGACCGCGTGAGCTGGCTGCGCGACGAGCCAGCGCTCCTCGACGGCATCCGCGTCGTCATCTACGAAGTGACCGCCCGCGCGTTCTCGTCGACCGACTGGAGCGCCGAATCGCTGGAGCCGGACTAGAACAGATGGAAACGGAGGAAGATGCTATGAACGACGCGCGCTACCCGATCGGGCGCTATATCCCGGTCGACCCTCTATCGCACGACGATCGCCGCCGCGCCATCGACCAGATCGCGCTCTGCCCCGATGAGTTGCGTCGCGCGCTGGGCGGACTGTCCACCGCGCAGCTCGAGACGCCCTATCGTGACGGCGGCTGGACGGTGCGCCAGGTCGCGCATCACCTTCCGGACAGTCACATGAACGCCTACGTCCGTCACAAGCTGGCGGTCACCGAGGATTCGCCGACCATCCGGCCCTACCAGGAAGCGCGCTGGGCGGAGCTCACTGACGGACGCGAGGGCGACGTCGAGATTTCGCTCAAGCTGCTCGAAGCGCTCCATGACCGCTGGGTTCGCTTCCTCTCCGGACTCGAAGCCGAGCAGTTCGAGCGGACCTTCCTTCATCCCGCGACCGGAAAGAGCTGGACCCTGTCCCAGAGCGTCGCGATGTACGCCTGGCACGGCCGCCACCACGTCGCCCACATCGATACCCTGCGCGAACGGATGGGCTGGTAGAGCTGCGGAGGATGGTACGCCCAACGGGATTCGAACCCGTGTTGTCGCCTTGAAAGGGCGGCGTCCTAGACCTGGCTAGACGATGGGCGCTTCGTATCCGGCTCGCAAGCGGTCCTGCGGGTTCCATGCTTGGTGGGCCCTGAGGGAATCGAACCCCCGACCATCTGGTTAAAAGCCAGCAGCTCTACCGACTGAGCTAAGGGCCCGCTTGAGCGGTGATTCTAGCGGACGGCGTACGCTGTTGTCGAAGCCAAGGTGGCTCCACGCGATCAGCCGGCATGCCGCTGTTCGATCACCTTGGCGAGTCGGTCGCCGATCCAACGCGAGAAAAGTGGACGATCGCGCAGAATGGTCTCTTCGCGACGTGGCCCGGTCGAAATCAGGGCGACATCCGCCCCGGTCTGGTCCTCGAGAAACGCCACGTAGTCGCGGGCCTGGCGCGGCAGGTCGCCCTCCTCGAGCACGCCCACCGTCGACTGACGCCAGCCCGGTAGGCTCTTCCACACCGGTACCGCGCGCTCCAGCCGATCGAGCCGCGAGGGCAGCTCCCGCGTCTCGACACCGTCGATGCGGTAGGCGACGCAGACCGGGATCTCGGCGAGCTCGTCCAGGACGTCGAGCTTGGTCAACGCCAGGAGCTCGGCGCCGTTCAGGCGCCGTGCGTAGCGCGCCGCGACGGCGTCGAACCAGCCGCACCGGCGTGGCCGGCCGGTGACGGTTCCGAACTCATTGCCACGCCGCCGCAGGAACTCCCCGTGCTCGTCCATGAGCTCACCCGGGAATGGCCCGCCGCCGACGCGCGTGGTGTAAGCCTTGATGATCCCCAGAACGCCGTCGATCGCGGTCGGGGGCACGCCGGTGCCGGTCGACGCCCCGCCCGCCGTCGGATTCGAGCTCGTGACGTACGGATAGGTGCCGTGATCGATGTCGAGCAGCGAACCTTGAGCCCCTTCGAACAGCAGGCTCAAGCCGCGCTCGATCCACTCGTGCAGCAGGTGCTCGGTGTCGGCGAGGTACGGTTCGAGCTGGCGCGCCCAGACGCGGCACTCGTCCTCGAGCCGGCTCGGAAGGCCGGAAGAATTCGCACCGAGGGCTTTGAGCTCAGGTTCGAGCCGCGCGAGCTGCACCCTCAACCGGGCGTCGACACCGACCGCCGCGAGCTCGCCGAGGCGCACGCCGTAGCGCGCCGCCTTCATCTCATAAGCCGGGCCGATGCCCCGCGCCGTCGTGCCGATTTTGGTTTCGCCCAGGGCGCGCTCGCGCGCCTGATCGAGCGTCGCGTGCACCGGCAGCAGCGCCTGCGCTCGGTTCGAGAGGAAGAGCCGGCCGGTGGTGTCAATGCCCGCCGCGTGAAGCTGCCCGATCTCCTCGAGGAACGCCTCGGGCGAGACCACCATGCCGTTGCCCATCACGCAACGCTGCCCGGGGTGAAGGATTCCGGACGGGATCAGACGCAACGCGAAGTGCCGGTCGCCGAACTTGACGGTGTGGCCCGCGTTGTGGCCGCCCTGGTAGCGCACGACGGCGTCGAACGCAGGGCAGAGAAGATCGATGATCTTCCCCTTGCCCTCGTCTCCCCACTGCATTCCGACCACGACGACGTTCGCCATTCGCCCCCGTTCGTTCCTTCACGCTCGTGCGGCGCGCGATGCTAACACGCCGCGCGCGCTCCTCGGCTGGTCGTGTTCGCTGCAAGGCGCTAAGCTGCGAGCTCGATCGAGAGCTCCCCGGAGGCCGCATGTTCCTCAAGGTTCCATCGCTGGTCTTGAAGCAGCTCTACACGTTCGGCAGCCTCAAGAACATCGCCGGCGGGGTCAAGCTCTCGCTGAAGAACCGGCTCTCCGACGCCAAGGTCACCCGCATCGTGGGCGTCGAGATCGATGGCGAAGAGGCGCCGGTCGCGGCGATCGAGATCGACCTCGGAGGGAGCGCTTTGGTCCCGGCCGCATCGATCAGCGAAGCGAATCCACTCGATTTCGCGCTCCGCAAGACGGTCACGCTGCGGATTTCCGGCTGCGGCCCGCTCGCCAACGGCAATCATGAGATCTCCTTCAACTTCGAAGCGAAACCGTTCGGAAAGCTCGAATTCAAGGTCCACGATGCGATCGCCGAGGAGGGTGACCGCCGCTTGCAGATCCCCTATGACAAGGAAAACGACCACACCCGGGCGCTCGCCGAGAAGCGGCAGCGCTTCGTCGAGGAATTCTCCGGCCACAAGCTCTCGCATGTCGACCGTTACTCCTTCGACCCGGCGACGACGCGCGGCAACATCGAGAACTTCCTCGGCGTCGCGCAGGTGCCGATCGGCCTCGCCGGGCCGCTGCGGGTGAACGGCGAGCACGCCCAGGGCGAGTTTCTGATCCCGCTCGCGACCACGGAAGGAACGCTCGTCGCTTCGTACAGCCGAGGCATGAAGGTCTTGAACCTCGCCGGCGGCGTCACCGCGACGGTGATCGGCGACGCCATGCAGCGGGCGCCCGTATTCGTCTTCGACGACGCCCGCGACGCGCGCGATTTCGCCGACTGGATCGATCGGCATCTGGCCGCGATCCGCGAGCAGGCCGAGGCGACCTCTTCGGTGGCGAAACTGCAGTACATCGACACCTACCTGGCCGCGAAGTTCGCCTACCTGCGCTTCAACTATTCGACCGGTGACGCCGCGGGCCAGAACATGGTCGGGCGCGCCACCTTCGCCGCCTGTTCCTGGATCCTCGACCAGCCGTTCGTCAAGGAGCGCTGCCGCAAGTTCTACCTCGAGTCGAACCTGGCGACCGACAAGAAGGCGTCGCAGGTGAACATCATGCGCACGCGCGGCAAGCGCGTCGTGGCCGAGGCGACGATCCCGCGCGACGTCCTGGTCCAGCACATGCGGGTCGAGCCCGAGCAGCTGCACTACCATGCCCAGATCGCCAACGTCGGCACGTTGATCTCGGGCGCCAACAACAACGGCGCTCATTCTCCGAACGGCATCACCGCGATGTTCATCGCCACCGGCCAGGACGTCGCCAACGTCTCCGAGTCCTCCGCCGGCATCGCCTACACCGAGGTGACCCAGAACAACGACCTCTACATCTCGATCACCATTCCGTCGCTCATCGTCGCGACCTACGGCGGCGGCACCGGCCTCGCGACGCAGCGCGAATGCCTCGAGATCCTCGACTGTTGGGGCAAGGGCAAGGTGCGCAAGCTCGCCGAGATCGTCGCCGGCGTCGTCCTCGCCGGCGAGATCTCGCTCGCCTCGGCGATCTCCTCGCTCGACTGGGTGTCGAGCCACGAGCAGTACGGCCGCAACCGATGAAACGGACCTCCGAGGCCAGCCCGGAGGGCGCCGCCTCGGCAAGCCCGGCCGGGCGAGCGAAGGACTCAGGACAAACCGTCGGCGATTTCCCGCTTCTCGTCGAGACGCCGCCGCCGGGGCTCATCGGGCGTTACTTCGTCACCCAGAAGCACACCCTCGGCCTGATCTTCGGCGGCCTCAGCGCCTGGGTGCGGAGCCGCCACGCGCCGCATCCGCGCGGTTATCAGCTCGCCCGGTTCGTCGCCTTCGTCACGCGCCCGTTCGTCGACAAGGAGCTCCTGGCGCTGCCGTTCCCGGCGCAGCTCCGTCGCCGGCTGGAAATCCTCGGACCGACCTATATCAAGCTGGGCCAGGTCCTTTCCTTGCGTGAAGACATCCTGCCCACCATCGTCACCGACGAGCTCAAGAACCTCCTCGACCGGCTCCCCGCGGTGCCGCTCGACCGCTTGAAGGAGATCATCGAGAAGGATCTCAAGCGCCCGGTCGTGTCGATGTTTTCCTGGATCGATCCCAATCCGCTCGGCTCGGCGTCGATCGGGCAGGTGCATCGCGCGCGGCTTCTCGACGGCGAAGACGTGATCCTCAAAGTCGTGAAGCCAGGCAACCGCGAGACGCTCAAGCGCGACACGATCCTCCTCAACCTCCTCGGCCGCTTTCTGCAAACCTTCCTCGAGCGCTTTCAGCCGCGCAAAGTCCTCAAGGAGTTCTCGGACTACACGCTGCGCGAGCTCGACCTGACGCGCGAAGCGGACAACGCCGAGACCTTCGCGGCCAACTTCCGCGACCAGCCGGACATCGTCTTTCCGAAAATCTATCGTGAATACTCGGGGCGCGACGTGCTCTGCATGGAGTTCCTCGACGGGATCAAGCCGAGCTCGCCGGAGGCGACGGCGCTCTCCGAGGATGAGCGCGACAAGCTGGTCGATCTGGGGGCCGCGGCGATCATCCGCATGCTTTACCACGACGGCTTCTTCCACGCTGATCTGCACCCGGGCAACTTGATGATCCTGCCGCACACCCGGCTCGGCTTCATCGACCTCGGCATGGTCGGCCGCTTCACCGAGGAGCTCAAGCGCTCGCTGATGTACTACTACTACTGCCTGGTGATGGGCGACTCGGAGAACGCGGCGCGCTATCTGTCGCTCGTCGCGCAGCCCGGCCGCAAAGGCGACATCGTCGGTTTTCGCCGCGAGGTCGAGGAGATCTGCCGGCGCTGGTCGAAGACCTCGAACTTCAAGGAGTATCCGCTGGCGCAGTTGATCCTGCGCTCGGTGGCGCAGGGCGCGCGCTACGGGATGTACTTTCCGGTGGAGACCGTCCTCATGGTCAAGGCGCTCGTCACATTCGAAGGGGTCGGGCAGATCCTGCGGCCTGGCTTCGACGTCAAGAGCGTTTCGCAGAAGCACGTCCACGAGATCTTCCTCGAACAGTTCTCGCCGTTGAAGCTGGCCAAGGAGAGCCTGCGCGGCGCGCCCGAGCTCGTGGACATGCTCGCCAAGGCGCCGATGCTGATCACCGAGGGTCTGCGCATGCTCGAGGCTTCCCAGCGCCAGCCGCGCGAAAATCCGTTCGCGGGCCTCCGGACCACCCTCTTCGGCGGCGCCTGCGTCATCGCCGCGGCGATCCTCTTCGCCTTCGGCAAGCCCTGGTATTTCCACCTCCCCGTCTTCGTCCTCGGCCTCCTCCTGGCGCTCTGGCCGAAACGTTGACGCGAGCGACTGTGGAACGCCCCACTTCGGGACGACGGCCTGGCCACTAGCCCGACCTTCTCACCAACCTTCGGCTGCGACGCCACATCTGCCCGCGTCTGCTGCGTTGCGCTCGGTCGGCCTGCTCGACGTACTGAAAGTACGTCTGCGCGGGCCTCGGTCGCGACGCCTTGCAGCCGCAGGCATCTGCGGCGTCTCGCGGCAAACGCTGGTGAGAAGGTCGGGCTAGAGTCGGCGCATGAGCCGTTGCGGGATCGCCATGCCCGTTCTTCTCGCGGCGGTACTGCTCTGCTCGGCTCCAGCGCAGTCGGCGTGCGACCGGGTCTTTCTCGACGGCTTCGAGAGCGGCGACCAGAGCGGCTGGGAGGTCTGGCGGCCGGCGCCCTGCACGCGCTGGCAGTGGCAACTCTCGGGCACGATCGACACCTCGTTCGACGTGGCGATGTACGACATCGACCTGTTCGAGACACCGCAGGGGACGATCGACTCTCTCCACGCCGCCGGGCGCGTCGTCGTCTGCTACTTCTCGGCCGGCACGTGGGAGTCGTTCCGTCCGGATTCCGGGAGCTATCCGGCCATCGTCCTCGGCGACCCGCTCGATCCACCGTTCGAGGACGAGCTCTGGCTCGACATCCGCAGGATCGACCTGCTCGGACCGATTCTCGAGGCGCGGCTCGACCTCGCCGTGACGAAACAGTGCGACGCCGTCGAACCCGACAACGTCGACGGTTACGCCAACGCCTCCGGATTTCCGCTGACTCCCGCGCACCAGCTGACCTTCAACCGCTACCTCGCCGCGGAAGCCCACGAGCGCGGGCTCTCGGTCGGCCTGAAAAACGATCTCGACCAGGTTCTCGACCTCGTCGACGACTTCGACTGGGCGCTCAACGAGCAGTGCTGGGAGTTCGCAGAGTGCGATCTTCTCGCGCCGTTCGTGGCGCGCGGCAAAGCCGTCTTCGGCGTCGAGTACGAAGGCGAGCCCGCCGCCTTCTGCCCACCCCTGAACGCCCTCGACTACTCCTGGCTCAAGAAGAACATCCAGCTCGACGCCCTCAGCCTCGACTGCCGCGCGCCCTGACGCGCGGCCGGAGGGTCGCTTCTCTCGTTACTCGGAGCCGTCGCGGTCACCCGCTCTGGCCCTTCGCAGCGGAGCGTTGCAGGGCTTCGAATTCGGCGTGGAAGCCGTCGACGATGCGGGCGGGGTCGGGGACGAGGCCGGCGTCGGTGCCGACGCCCATGCGGACGTGGCCGTCGTAGGAGAGGATCGAGACGCCGAGGCCGAGGCGGCCGGCCTGCGGCACCCAGAAGAAGAGGTCGCGGATGGCGTGGCCGGCGAACCAGAGCGTAGCCTTCGGTCCCGGCACGTTGGTGAAGACCGCCGTCGCCTTGGTCTGGAAGATCGCCAGCATCGCCTTGTGCACCCACTCCGGCAGCGCGCCCATCGCCTTGAGGAGCGCCAGCACCACCAGCGGCTCGGTCGAACGTTTGAGCGTCGCCGAACGCTCGCGCAGGATCTCCAGGCGCCGGTGCGGATCCTCGATGCCGACGGGGAGCTTCAGAAAGATCAACCCGAACCGATTGCCGAGGTCGGCCATCGCTTCGAGCGGACGGAGATTCACCGGCATCGCGGCGCGAAAAGCGAGGTCGTCCGGAGGCCTGCCGTCCTTCGCCAGATACCGCCGCAGGCCGCCGACCATCGCCGCGGTCAGGACGTCGTTCACGGTTCCGCCGTGCGCCTTCCCCACCGCCTTCACGTCGTCGACCGGGAGGCTCTCCGTCCAGGCGACGCGTTTCGCCTTGCCGAGCGCGCCCTTGAAGCGCGTCATCGGATCGCTCGGCCGCGCCACCAGCCGGGCGAGCGCGCCCGAAGCGCCGGCGCCTCGAATCACCGGGTGGACCCGCGCGTAAGCCTCGACCGGCGCGAGCATCAGGCGCATCATCTCGGGCATCACCTTTTCCGCCAATGCCCGCGCCTGCGCGAACGCCGCCTCGCCGCGCCGCAGCAGGATCTCGAAGAACGGATTGGCCTGTTCCGAATCGAGGTCGGCCGGGAGCTCGGTCGCCGCCGGACCGCGCGGCGCCAGGTCGGTCAACGCCAGCACCACGGTAATCAGAGCGACGCCGTCGCCGATCACATGGTGGATCTTGCCGAACAGCACCGTGCCGTCGCGATAGCCTTGCAGGAGCCGGAACTCCCAGAGCGGATGCGCGAAGTCGAAGTCGCGCTCGAGATGGTGTTCGATCGCGGCGGCGAGCGCGGCGTCGTCGCCCGGCGCGGCGATCCGCTCCTCCACCAGGTGCCGGTGGAGATCGAATTCGGCGTCGTCGACCCAGGTCAGCTGTCCGTCGTCGCTCGCGATCCGCTGACGGAAGCGCGGGATCTTCGTCAGGCGCCGGTCGAAGATCCGGGCCGCTTGCTCCCACGAAACCTCTCCCGACAGCGGCAGCACGCCCTGGACGTGCATCAGATTCGTCGGGTCGTCCATGCGCAGCCAGGCGATATCGACGGCGGCGAGCGGGGTGCCCCGCTCGCCGGGCAGGAGCCGCGTGGGCCGCGAAATAGAGCTTGCCGGTGAAGAAGGTGGCTGCGGCATCCGCGCCAAAGTCTAGCGGTTCGGGCCTCGGGGTAGGCGACTCGCCGGCCGCGATGAGATGATTCGGACGTCGGCGCTGACCTCGCGGTCGCGGCGCCCTGATCTAGCCTGACCTTCTCACCAGCCTTCGGCTACGACGCCGCATCTGCCCACGTCTGCTGCGTTGCGCTCGGTCGGCCTGCTCGACGTACTGGAAGTACGTCTGCGCGGGCCTCGGTCGCGACGCCTTGCAGCCGCAGGCAGCTGCGCCGTCTCGCGGCAAACGCTGGTGAGAAGGTCAGGCTAGACTTCTCGTCCGAGGCGCGGTTTTCATCGCCAAAGGCAGCGGGAGGATCCGATGAGCTCGACAGCCAGCCCACCCGGCACGGGAATCCGTGGGATCGCGCAACTCGCCTACTCCGTCGCCGACCTGTCGCGCGCCGTGGTGTTCTACCGCGACACGCTGGGGCTGCGATTCCTGTTCGAGGCGCCGCCGGCGCTGGCCTTTTTTGACTGCGGCGGCGTCCGGCTGATGCTCTCGGCGCAACCCAACGAGGAGTCGGTAAGCCATCCGATCGTCTACTTCAAGGTCCCCGACATCCATGCCGCGGTGGCCGCCCTGCGTGCCCGCAAGGCGCCGATCCGCTCCGAGGCACACATCGTCACCCGCTTGGGCTCGATGGATCTCTGGCTCGCCTTCACCGAAGATCCCGACGGCCACGCCGTCGGGCTGATGAGCGATCAGCCGGCGCCCGAGGACTAGTCCGAGGTAGTTCAGCCACCGAGAGAGAGCGCGCGCGCGAAGCGTTCGTTCGCCGCGCCTCTGTTTCCGGCGCGGCTCGCCGCTTCGCCCCAGAGGCGCCAGGCCGGGGCCCAGGCCGGCAGGAGCTCGGTCGCGCGGCGGCCGTCGAGCTCGGCCGCGGGGAGATCGCCGCGCGCCAGAGCGATCTGTGCCAGTCGGGCGTGAATCGCGCCGCTCTCGCACTGCGCCGCGACCGCCTCGCGGAGCTTCTGCTCCTCCTCGCCGCCGCGGCCGCTCCTGGCGAGGATCTCTCCCAGGCCCAGCCAGGCCGGTGCGTGCCGCGGGTTGCTGCGCACCGCGTTCCGGAACGCCGTCTCCGCCGCCGCGGGGCGACCGGCTTCCCGCTCCAGCTCGCCGAGGCTCGTGTGCAAGAACTCGTTCTCTGAATTCACCGAAAGGGCCGCCACGAGCGCCGCGCGTGCCGCCCCGAAGTCGCCCGCCAGTTGCTCCGCGTACGCCAGCCGCGCCAGGAATGGAACCGAGTACGGGCTCCTCCGCACCAGGTCGCGCAGGCGCGCCAGGGCGACGGCGAGGTCGCCCGCGCTGACGAGCTGGTTGACCTCCGCAAGCTCCGCGAGCATGGCCAGCCCCGCCGCGGGGTCGATCGTGCCGCGCCTGCCGCTTGCCCCCGAGAGGTAGCCGAGGCTCGCCAAGGCGCGTGCGAGCTCGGCATCTTTAGGGGCGGCGTCCGGAACCATCGCCTTCCGGCTCTGGAGGGAACGCAGCTCCCGGCGCAGCTCGCGCACAATCTCGGTTCGTTCGCCGGCCCGGTTCACGCTCTCGCCCGGATCCGGCTCGAGATCGAAAAGCGCCGGATTCGGTCCGTCGACGAACCGCCAGCGTCCGCGCGTCACCGCCGCGAGTGGGCTCCAGCCGAAGGTCGAGGCGGGAAAGTCGGTCTCATGGTAGATCGGCCCGGGCTCCGGCTCGCCCCGGAGGCCGAGCGCGCGGCCAGCGAGCCGGGTGCGGCGGAGTCCGCCGAGCCCGGCGAGTGTGGCGGCCACATCCCGGATCGAGACTGGAGCGCGAATCACCGTACCCGCGGCGGCTCCAGGACCCTGGACGATCAGCGGCACGGCGAGGGTCGGCTCATGCAGGAGGAAGCCGTGCTCCTGCTCGCCGTGCTCGCCGAAACTCTCGCCATGATCGCCCACCGCGATCACCCAGCGCTGGCGGTCCGGGCGAAGGTCAGCGAGCAACCGGCCGATCTGCCGGTCGACCTCCGCGATCTCGCCGCGGTAGCGCTCGCGCTCGCTCGCCCCCGCACCGCGATACGGCGCATGGGGGTCGTAGAAGTGCACCCAGAGGAAGAGCGGGCGCTCGGGCAACGTTCCCGTGGCTGCGGTGGCCGCGGTGGCCGCCGTGACTCCGGTGACCGCGGTGGCCGCGGTGACCGCGGCGAGCGCGGCATCGACGACTTCGCTCGCCGGCCGCTCGGCGTAGCCGAACTCGCCGGTCCGCTCGGCCGCCATGCGGTCGTCGTAGATGTCAAAGCCGCGGTTCAGCCCGAAGCGGCGGTCAAGCACGCGCGAGCCGACCACGGCGACGGTGACGTAACCGGCGCGGGAGAGCTCCTCCGCGATCGTCGTCGCCGCCGAGGGCAGCGCGCCGCCGCCGTTGTCGCGCAGGCCGTGCTCGTTCGGATCGAGGCCGGTGAGAAGCGAAGCGTGCGCCGGTAGCGTCAGCGGCGCCGGCGAGAGGGCGCGAACAAAGCGTGCTCCCGCGGCCGCCAACCGGTTGAGGTTCGGCGTTCGGGCGCCGCCGCCGGCGACCTCGAGCTCATCGGCCCGCGTCGTGTCGAGGGTGACGAGCAGCAGGTCCGGCCGCTTGGACGCGGCGCTCGGCTCGGCCGGAGTCGCCGCCACGGCAAAGCAAAACGCCCCCAGGGCGAGAACCCTGGAGGCGCTTGCCGCCGCGAGAATCAATGCTCGCTCGACCCGCTGAATCGTCAGGGGACGTCGAGGGACCAGTCGTTGGTGTTGCCGGCCTCGAAGCCGTCGGCGAAGATGTAGCCCGAAGGGCTGCAACTGTTGTTCTGCGCGTCGGCGATCGTTTCGTTGAAGTTGGTGAGAATCACGTTGTCGAACCGGAAACCGGCGCCGTTCACGGAGCTGTCGGTGGCGAAGCGGATCTCCAGTACCGCCGGCTTGTTGGCCAGCGCCGTCGACTGCAGCGCCGTCGTCGTCCAGCTGCTGGCCGCCCAGGACATCGCCACACCGCCCCAGCCGCCCTGGTTGTCGGTGCCGCAGGCGCTGCCGGCGCCGCTCGCGTTATAGAGCCGGCCGCCGTCCGGCGTCACCAGCGTCCTCGAATCGGTAATCAGGTTGCGGACTCCGACGTTGGCGCGGTCCCACCACTGGCCCGAGAAAGGCTCGATGTCGTGCCAGTTGGAGAGCGCCAGTGTGGACGCCGGGGTCAGGCTGACGACCGGCGACCGCACCACGTCGCACTGCCCGTCCAGGAACGCCGAGGACTGCATGCAGAAGGCGTTGGGCACGCCGCCGCCGCAGGTCGCCTCGCGCGTGAAGGTGCCCTGCGTGGTGACAAAACCGTTGAGATCCGCGACGAAATCGTAGGTCCTGGACGCCACGAACTGCAGGCTCCCTTCGACCAGAGCGAAGCTCACCTCGGCGACCATCGGGCCGGGCAGCTCGTTGGCGTCGAGGATCATCTCGACCGTGAACGTCTCGCCGGGGTCGAGTCCCGTCGGAACGACGTCGACCGTCGCCGCGCCGTCAGCGCACGGCGCGAAGGAGGCCGAGATCGCCTTCGGGAAGGTGGTGACGAAGGTCGATCCGCCGTGTCCGGCGGAAGTCACCGCAGCGGAGGTGATCTCGAGTCCGGTCAGCGTCCCCGCCGAGGTGTTGGTCAGCGGGACGCGGGCGCGGAAGACCTCGCAGTTGTCGAGGAACGGATCCGCATCGCCGCCGAACAGGCTGCTGCTCGCCGCCGACTGCTGCACCGTCAGGTTGCCCACTCCGCCGCCCGGTGTGGCCGCCGTGCACGAGCTCACGGCGGTGCCGAAGCACTCCGCGCCGGGGCCCATCGGCACTACGACATAGGAGTACAGTCGCCCGTTCTGAAGCCCGCTGTCGGAGAAGGTCGTGCCGGCCGTCTCCCCGACCAGAATCTTGCCGAAGTCACAACCGAAGACGCCATCGGTGCGATAGACGCGATAGGTCGAAGCGTTCGCCACCGCGGTCCATGAGAGGTCGACGCCCTTGTCGCGAGCCGTCGGCGTCACCGTCGGCGCCGTGGTCGGGCCCGGAGAGCAGCCGCTCTCCTGCACTGTCGGGACCGTGCAGGCGATCTGGTGGGCATTGAAGGCGTTGAAGATGTCCTGCATGTTCGGCGTGCCGTCGGCGAGGTTGCCGTTGTCGTCGTCGGCGCCGATGTACTGCATGTAGCCGTTGGTGGCGCCGCAACCGCAGCCGTTCGGATTGCCGCAGCCGCCGGTGCCGCCGACGCAGGCGAACCAGGCAGTGATGCCCCCGGCGCCGTCAAGCGTCAGCTGCGTCGCGATTTCGCGCGCCCGATCACGGCCGCCGGGAAGGCCCCGGTTCCAGAGATCCCAGACCGACTCGGCGTAGACGGCTCCTTCGCAGTGGGTGCTGCCGCCACAAGGGGTGCCACCGCCGCTGCCGCAAAGGCTGTCAATGTCGGCGAGGGTGTGCTCATTGTTGGAGCTGCGATGCGCCCAGTCGATGTCGCGCACGCCGGTGCAGAGCAGATTGTCGGCCCCCGGCGGGTCGATGCACGGGTCGCCGTAGCCGCCGCATGCGGTCGACCGGAAGTGCCTGCCGATGCAGCTGTCGTGGAGTCGCAGCGAGGCGTAGATGTCGGCGATCCCCTCGCCCGGGTTCGAGATGGACGGCACGGCATCGTTGTTGTCCATGCCGTGGCCCCACTCGTGATCGAAGACCCCGGCCAGCTCGCCGGTGTTGAAGCAGGCGCCGCCCGGGTCAGATCGGTAGAAGTTCACGCCCGAACCGTCCCAGTTGGCATTGCAGACCTGGTTGATGTTCATGGTCGCGGTCAGCTGAGTGGGCAGCCAGGTGTTGCCGGGGAGATGGCTCTTCGCCATCTCCTTGATCATGCCGATCTCGAAGTAGCCGCTCCTCGAAGCGTGCGTGTTGCCGGCGCCGCCGCTGCCCGGGGTCGTGCAGTCGGTGCCGGCGCTGGCTCCGAAGTTGAGATCGCCGGCGCCCGCGAGGCTCGAGGCGCCGCAGATGTCGTTCATCCGCATGAACGGACCGGTGAGGCTGGCGGAGATGCTGCCGTCGACGCAGACCGGCAGGTTGCCGCCGATGTCGGTGGTGTAGGTGTCGGGACCGACCGTGACGTTGGTGAACGGCAGGGGCCAGTTGGCCTGTTCGGTGCCGTCCGGGAAGCCGTCTTCGGCCAAACCATCGTTGGACACCGGCAGAACGCCGCCCAGGACTCGCCGCGGCGTCGCGACCCAGTGGGCGGTATCCAGAAGGGCCAATACCTCGCCCGTGGCCGCGTCGATGCGCGCCTCGAATCTGCCGCCGGGCTCGCCCAGGGTGGTGCGTACGACCCAGACCAGGCGGTAGGAGAGGCCACCACCCACCGCATCGGCGCCGACATCTTCGCGCGCCGACATCGGCAGCCAGGCGAGGTTGCTCGCCTTCCAGGTCTGCATCACCGCCGCGTCGCCAGCGTAGCCGCGCAACGAATTCAGCGCGTCCGCCTCGGAGAGCGAGGCGAACGCGTCGCCGTCGACTTCGCCCCAGTTCTGCGCGCCCCAGAGCACGAGGTTGCCGTGCCGCACGAGGGCGTTCAGGCTGGAATCGAGGACCGGGTAGCCGGCGACGGCACGCGGCGAATGGATGATGATGTGGTCAGGACGCTGAATGGTGATGAGGTGCGAGGCCGCTTCCAGCGGATCGATCCCGAGCGCCTGGGCATTCTCCACCAGGAAACTGCCATAGGAAGTCCCGAGAGCGAGCTTGATTTCGGCGTTCGTCGGACTGTCCGCCGTCGCGAGGCCGTCCCAGGAGAGCTGGTTGCCGACACCTTTGCCGGGAACGAGCGGTCGCGCGATCAAAAGCGTCGCGAAGCGGCCGGTGCGGAGATCGACCTGGGTCAGCGCGGGGTTCGCCTGGAGTGAGCTCAGTCGCTCGGGCGAGATCGCCGTCGCGGAGAGCTGATCGGCCGCGAGGTAGCGCTGCGCCACGAGGGCGTCCGGGTGCTGATAGAGGAGGGTGCGCTTCCCCGTCTCCTCCGGCGGCACGATCGCGAACGCCGTCGCCGCGGCCAGACTTCAGAGTACCCACCACAGGCTCCTGCCGGTCTTGTGCTGGAACATTCCGCCTCCTGGGTTCGCCGCGCTGGCCGCGCCTCAAGCCTCGAGAATCGTGCCAGCGACGGCGCAACAGTTCGTGAGAGGGCTCCGATTCGATGCCGCGTGTCGTGCCCCGTCGGGGTGACCAAGCCTGAATCTCGAGAAAGCTAGCATCGAATGAAACCGCCGGCAATCGTGTCGTGCGCTCGATTCTCGACCGGCGCCGGAAGCCAATTCGGAGGTTGGGCCGACGATGCTAGTCGCGCAGGGCCTGTTCGAGGCGATCCAAGGCCCCTTCGAGTCTCGCCAGCGTCGGTTCGTCGCGGACCGGGAGCCGCCGCCCGGGCAGCTCTTCGAGGCCGACGCCGCGCCAGAGCTCGCGGCGTTCCTCGAGCACCCGCCGGTTGAGCGACAGCCCGTGGCGGCCGAGAATCGGCGCGATGTCGTCGAAGCGCGCCCGGAGGTCGCGGCGGGTGCGCTCGTAGGCATGCGCGCAGACCGCGCGGCGCGCCGAGAAACTGAAGATATTGGTGAAGAACATCCGATGATCGTCGCGGCCCGGCTCGAGCAGCACGACATCGGCGTCGCCGTGACTGCGCGCGTGGTGTTCCATGCCCATCGTCAGGCGCGAGTGGATGAGCGTGCGGAAGGTCTGCGAAAGCACGGTCGGAAGGCCGCGCTCCACCAGCTCCTCGGGGCCGTGCTCGACGTCGATCGGCACCGACGAGACGTCCACCGGGACGATCGGGTTGACGCACAGCACGAGGTCGGCCCCGGCCTCGAGCGCCACGCCGGCATGCATCGTGTGATTGAGGATCCCGTCGACGTAGAGCTTGCCATCGATCTCGACCGGCGGGTAGAGCCCCGGCAGGGCGCTCGACGCCTGCACGGCGCGCGAGATCGCGACATGGTCGTGCCCCGCGGCGCCGAAGTTCACCGAGCGCCCCGACTCGAGCTCGGCGGCGACCACGAACAGGCGGCGCTCGAGCTCGCGGAAATCGTCGGTGCGTCCCTTGATGGTGTAGATGGCGCGCAGGTACTCGCGGATCGGCGCGTTGTCGAAGATACCGACCGGCAACGCCCGCGACAACCGGGTGAGCGAGTCGAGGAGCGAGCGGTCGCGCGGATTCTTGGCGAACTGCCAGAGCGCCTCGAAGGCGAGGCGGGGAACGGAGAGGCCGCGCCGCGCCCACTCGCCGATCGCGGGCGTGAAGAACGTCTCCGGAACGAACGGATGCTCGCCAGGCTCGTGCTTGACGATGGCGCGGCACATCTGCGCCGGTGTCAGGCCGTTCGCCAGGTTGGCGGCGAGGAAGGCGCCGGCCGACACGCCGACGTAGACGTCGAGGGTGTTCAGATCGAGCCCGTCGATCGCCTCATCCAGCGCCCGCAGGGCGCCGATCTCGTAGATCGCGCCCTCCGGGCCGCCCCCCGCCAGCGCGAGACCGATCGAAGAGCGGCGGCCCTTGGCCGCAGGGACCCGCCGCTTCGCCCGGCGAGCGACCGGGCTCACCGGGCTTTTCGGCTCTTCGTCGACTTGCGAACGGCTCCGCCCCGTTTTTTCGCGGCGGCGGCCGCCGGCTTGAGCTTCTTCTCGACCAGGGCGGTCAACTCCTCGACGCGGTGCGTGAGCGAAGCGATTTCACTACGGCTCGGAACGCCGATCTTGCGGAGCGCGCCGACCACCTTGTCATCCCAGCGTTCCTCGACCACTTCCGCCTTCTCTTCGACCTTCTCCCACGCGCCTTCGGCACGCTCCTTCGCCGCTTCGGCCAGCGTTTCCACGCGATCCTTGAGCTTCTCGATCTGCGCCATGCCCTTCTTCTCGTAAACCTCGCCCTTCTTCACCAGGCTGCGGAAGAGCTTGCCGCCCTGCTCCTCGGCCGTCGCCAGGGCGCCGAGGCCGGCGAGCCAGACTTTGCCGGCGTTGGCCTTGATCTCTTCCTTGATCTCCGCTCCTCCACTCTGCTTGCGCGTCGTCATGTTGTGGCTCCTTTCTAGTTCCGGATGCGAGAGGTTTCGATTCAGCCGAGACGCGAACGCAGGGTCTTGACTCCCGCGTCGACGCTGGCGCGCAAGGCGCGGATGTCGCTCTGGCTGGGAACACCGAGCCGGCCGAGGAGCTCGGAGGCCTGCCGGAAAGCGGCGCGGCCGACGCTCTGCGCGAGATCGGCGGCCTGGGCACCGCTCTCGGTGAGGGCGCGCTGCGCCTTCTCGACCGGCGACTCGCGGCGCCGCTTGCCCTTTTCCACCAGCGACCCGAACGTCGAGGCGCCGACTTCACCGGCCGTCGCCAACAGTCCGATTCCGGCGAGCCAGGCGCTGCGACCGATCGAGAATGCGCTCTCTCGTGCCGTGCGGATGCCGCTACGGGCCACTCCGGCGGCGACCTTCTTCATTTTCGTGGTCATCTCTACTCCCCCTTCTTGCGCCGCAGGCGGCGCGAGCTGGCGGCGCCCGAGGGCGTCGCGCGATTCTTGGTGGCGCGACCCGTCGTCGCGCGGCGGTCTTCGAGCTGCGTGAGCGAACCCTCGAGCTGTTCCAGCCGGTCGCGCAGGCGCTCCATCTCTTCCCTTGCCTTCTTCACCGGCGCCAGCCGATCGATCGAGGCCTGAAAGAACCGGTCCATCTTGTGCTGCACCTGTTCCACTCCCGTCTCGACCGCCTTCTGCCCAGCCCGCACGAGCTCGTGCAGGAGCTCGCTGGGCAGAAACGCGGTTCCCTTGCGCCCCTCGTCGAGAATGATCTGGGTCAGCATCTGCGCGGTGACGTCAGCTCCCGAGCTGTTGTCGACGACCTGGACCTCGTGGCCCTCGCGAATCCACTCCGCGAGCTCTTCGAGCGAGACATAGCGGCTCTCCTCGGTGTCGTAGAGCTTGCGGCTCTCGTAACGTTTGATCAGGCGTCGCATCTCGGGCCTCGATTTCTTTCCGTTCGCGCCGCGCATCCTCATTCCCAAAGCGGCATGCCGCACCGCGGCGGAACGGAGAATTTATACCGCACTGCGGCATGCAAGTCAATCCCATGCCGCAGTGCGGCATGGGAGGAGCGCCCCGCACTCCCGCCCGCTTCCGTCCCGGCGGGCCTGTGGTAGAAGGCGAACGATGCGCGACACCGCGGACATCATCGTCGTTGGAGCCGGCCTGGTCGGTCTCGCCACGGCGCGCGAGCTCGCCGGACGCGGCCTCGCGGTCGAGCTCCTCGAGGCGCGCCGCGCGGGCGCCGGCGCCTCCTCGGCCGGCGCGGGACTGCTCGCCCCGATCTCCGACTGGGAATCGACGCGTCCGATCCTCGAGATCTGCCGCCGCGCCCGCGACCAGTGGCGCCCTTGGCTCGCCGAGCTGGTGGCGGAGAGCGGCGTCGCGGTCGAATTCGACGACTCCGGTTGTCTCCAGATCGAGCTCCGCGGCGAGGATCCCGGGTTCCTCGATACCGAACGCGGGATCGCGGCCGCGGCGAACGAGCCCTGGGCCGAGCTCTCGCCTCTCGAGGCGCGCCAGCGGATGCCGGATCTCTCGCCCGCCGTCGAGCGGGTCCTCTACCTGCCGGGCGAGCATCGGGTCGACAACGTGGCCGCTTGCGAAGCCCTGGCCGTCGCCTGCCGCCGTCGCGGAGTGTCGATTCGCGAGGGCTTCGTCGCGTTACGCGGCCAGATCGGAGCGCAGTCGGTGGCGATCGAGAGCTCGAGCGAGCGGATCGAAGCGCGAGAGCTCGTGCTGGCGACCGGCGCCTGGAGCGGGCAGATCGCCGGCTTTCCAGAGCTTCCCGTGCGACCGGTTCGTGGCCAGATGTTGCGCCTTGAAGGCGCTCGCTGGCCCTGGCTGGGAAGCGCCCGCGGGGCGCGCGGATACGTCGTCCGACGCGGCGAGGCCGGGCTGCTCGTCGGCGCCACGGTCGAGGAAGCGGGCTTCGCCGAACATCCGACGGCGGACGGAATCCGTTCGCTCCTCGACTTCGCGGTCGAGTTCTTTCCGGGCCTCGGATCGGCTCGGCTCGAATCGATCTGGGCCGGCTTGCGCCCGGGCTCGCCCGACGGCCGCCCGCTGCTCGGCAGAATCGACGGCGGCCCGCTCGTCGCCGCCTGCGGGCACTATCGCAACGGCATTCTGCTCGCACCTTGGACGGGCGCCGAGATCGCGTGCCATCTCGTCGAAGGCCGGCCGATCGAGAGCGCCGAGTTGTTCGCGCCCGATCGCTTCTCGAACCGCTCCCAAAACGCCGCCACGCTGACGTGACTGGCGATCGAGTCGTAACGCCTCGCGGGTTGAGCGTCCGTCCGCGAGTCGATAGAATCCGCCGACGCGATCGGTCGATCGCCGAACGCGGAAAGGACCGCCACCCATGACGCACATCATCACCGAGCCGTGCATCGGCGTGAAGGACAGCTCCTGCGTCGACGTCTGCCCGGTCGACTGCATCTACGGCAAGAGCGAAGAGGGCGAGATGCTTTACATCCACCCTGAAGAGTGCATCGACTGCGGCCTTTGCGTCGACGCCTGCCCCGTCCAGGCGATCTTTCCCGCCGAAGAAGTCCCCGACAAGTGGAAGCAGTTCATCGCCAAGAACTACGAGCACTTCGGTTTGAAGGTGTAGGCGCGGGCGGCGCGGGCCGCCCGCGTTCGCCAGCACGACGTTCTCGCCCCCGCAGAGCGCGCCAGAGTCGGCAGCAGGCGCTTGTCTTCGGAATGTAATCCGCTTCGACAAGGTTGTAAGAATCTGACCTTCTCGCACTCAAATCCGAGTCCGCGAAAGGAGAGCCGTGGATTTCAAGGACTACTACAAAGTTCTCGGCGTCAACCGCGAATCGACTCCGGAGGAGATCCAGAAGGCCTACCGGAAGCTGGCACGCAAGCACCATCCCGACGTTTCGAAAGAGAAGGGCGCGGAGGCCAGGTTCAGGGAGATCGCGGAAGCCAACGAAGTGCTGAAGGACCCCGAGAAGCGCGCTAAATACGACCAGTTCGGCGCCGCCTGGCAGCAGCGCAGGGCAGGCGGCCCGCCGCCTGGTGGTGCAGCGGGCTTTGAAGGCTTCGACGGCTTCGACTTCCAGTTCGGTCCCGAGGGTGGTGGGTTCGCCCAGGGCGGCTCCGGCTTCTCCAACTTCTTCGAGATGCTGTTCGGCCAGGCGCAGGCGTCCCGCGGCGCGCCGTGGGCCGCGCGGAGCAGTGAAGGTCGCGGAGGTTGGGCGCGGCCGGGAGCGAACCAGGAAGTCGCGCTCTCGCTGACGCTGCAAGAGGCGCTGGCCGGCGGCGTCCGCGAGCTCACGCTCTCGTCCGGCGTCGGCCACGAATCCCGCGTCCTCAAGGTAAATCTCCCGCGCGGCATTCGGCCCGGACAGACGATCCGCGTCGCCGGCAAGGGAGAGCCGGGACGCTCCGGCGGCGCGGCGGGCGATCTTTTTCTCCGCATCGAGGTGCTCCCCCATCCGCGCTTTCGCCTCGAAGGCAAAGACCTTCACACCGCCCTCGATGTCGCCCCATGGGAGGCGGCGCTCGGCGCGGAGGCGAAGATTCGGACGCTCGACGGCGAGGTCCGCGTGCGGGTTCCGGCGGGCACCTCGACCGGCCGGAAAATCCGCATCAAAGGACGCGGCTATCCCGCCGGAGCTGGCGGCTCGGGCGAAGCTGGAGACCTCTACGCCGAGGTGCGCATCGTCGTTCCAGAGTCGCCGAGCGAGAAGGACAAAGAGCTCTACGAAGGGCTAAGGAAAGCCTCGGCGTTCCGCCCGCGCGGCGACGAGAGCTGAAGGCGAGGGGACCATGGACCGCAACCGACTGACCCAGAAATCGCAGGAAGCGCTCGCCGCGGCGCAGAAGCTCGCGGTCGAACGCGGCCAAAGGGAAGTCGACGTCGAGCATCTGCTCGCCGCACTGCTCGCGGCGCCAGAGGGTCTCGCGCCCCGCCTGCTTGCCCGGCTCGACGCGCCAGCGACGGACCTCGCCGAGGCGCTCGAACAGGAACTCGCGCGCCGCCCGGCGGTAACCGGAGGGGGCACCGAAAGCGGCAAAATCTACGTCACCCAGCGACTCCAGAAGGCGCTCGCCAGCGCCGGCGACGAGGCCAAGCGGCTCAAGGACGAGTACGTCTCGGTCGAGCATCTGCTGCTCGCCATCGTCGAGGAAACGCCGGCGGGCATCGCGGCCAGGCTCCTCAAGACGCACGGCGTCACCAAGGACCGACTTCTTCAGGCGCTGACCGCGGTGCGCGGCAGCCAGCGCGTAACTTCGGCCGACCCCGAGGCCGCCTACGAGGCGCTCGAGAAGTATGGTGTCGATCTCGTCGCGCGGGCGCGCGCCGGCAAGCTCGACCCGGTGATCGGCCGCGACGCCGAGATCCGCCGCGTCATCCGCATCCTGTCGCGCAAGACCAAGAACAACCCGGTGCTGATCGGCGAACCGGGCGTCGGCAAGACGGCGATCGTCGAGGGGCTCGCCCAGCGCATCGTGCGCGGTGACGTCCCCGAGTGGCTGAAAGACCGCGCCCTCTTCTCGCTCGACATGGGCGCCCTGCTCGCCGGCGCCAAGTATCGCGGCGAGTTCGAGGAGCGCCTGAAGGCGGTGCTCTCCGAGATCCAGCAGAGCGAGGGTCGGATTCTGCTCTTCATCGACGAGCTCCACAGCATCGTCGGCGCCGGCAAGACCGAAGGCAGCCCCGACGCCGGAAATCTCCTGAAGCCGATGCTCGCGAGGGGTGAGCTCCACTGCATCGGCGCCACCACCCTCGACGAGTACCGAAAGCAGATCGAGAAAGATGCCGCCCTCGAACGCCGCTTCCAGCCGGTCATGGTCGACGCCCCGTCGGTCGAAGACACGGTGTCGATCCTGCGTGGCTTGAAGGAACGCTTCGAGATCCACCACGGCGTCAAGATCCAGGACAACGCCCTGGTCGCCGCCGCGACGCTCTCGAATCGCTACATCTCCGACCGCTTCCTGCCCGACAAGGCGATCGACCTGATGGACGAGGCGAGCGCCATGATCCGGACCGAGATCGATTCGATGCCACAGGAGCTCGACGAGGTCAACCGCAAGGTATTGCGGCTGGAGATCGAAGAGGCCGCCCTGAAAAAGGAAAAGGACAAGGAATCCAAGAAGCGCCTCGAAGGCCTGCGCAGAGAGCTCGCCAACCTCAAGGACAAACACTCCGAGCTCAAGGCGCAGTGGGATGCGGAGCGAGAAGCGATCAGCAAGGTAAGAAAACTCCGCGAGGAGATCGAGCACCTGAAGCAGAGCCTGGAAGCCGCCGAGCGCCACTACGACCTGAACAAGGCAGCCGAGCTCCGCCACGGGCTTCTACCTTTACTGGAAACAAAACTCGCCCACGCCGAGAGCGGCGCCACCGCCGGGGCCGGTGCCGGCCCTGGCGGGCCCCGGAAGTCGCGGCTGGTAAGAGAAGAGGTTACAGAAAACGAGATCGCCGAGATCGTGTCGCGCTGGACCGGCGTTCCGGTCACGAGACTGGTCGAAGGCGAACGCGAGAAGCTGCTTCGCCTCGACGCGATCCTGCACGAACGGGTCGTCGGCCAGGACGAAGCGGTGCAGGCGGTCGCCGACGCGGTGTTGCGCGCCCGCTCGGGGATCAAAGACCCGCGGCGCCCGATCGGTTCGTTCCTCTTCCTGGGACCGACCGGCGTCGGCAAGACCGAGCTCGCCAAGTCGCTCGCCCAGGCGCTGTTCGACAGCGAAGAGAACCTGGTGCGGATCGACATGTCGGAGTACATGGAGAAGCACACCGTGTCGCGGCTGATCGGCGCCCCTCCGGGGTACATCGGCTACGAGGAAGGAGGGCAGCTCACCGAGGCCGTGCGGCGAAAACCGTACAGCGTGATCCTGTTCGACGAGATCGAGAAGGCGCACCACGACGTCGAGAACGTTCTCCTGCAGGTGCTCGACGACGGCCGTCTCACCGACGCGCAGGGACGAACCGTCGATTTCAAGAACACGGTCGTCATTCTGACTTCGAACATCGGCTCGCCGCACCTGGTCGACGGAGTCACCGACCAGGGAGAGATCCGGGAAGCGGCGCGCGACGCGGTGATGCGCGAGCTCCGCGAACAGTTCCGCCCCGAGTTCCTCAACCGCCTCGACGACATCGTCCTCTTCCGTCCGCTTACGCTCGCGGAAATCGAGCGCATCGTGGATCTCCTCACCGCCGAGCTCTCCAGGCGGCTCGTCGAACGGGGCGTGAAGCTGGAGATCACCGAGCCGGCGCGCGAGCTCATCGCCCGCCAGGGGTACGACCCGGTTTACGGCGCCCGCCCCCTCAAGCGCTACCTGCAGCGCCAGCTCGAAAGCCGCATCGCCC
>ERZ1292633.730-Hain-H41-02um-R1-730-length-37068-cov-9_pt1 | contig 37068 bp, 36 predicted proteins | sample MGYA00564406_ERZ1292633 | MGnify/ENA primary metagenome ERZ1292633 (study PRJEB36523, sample SAMEA6512639) | groundwater metagenome | collected 2019-01-08 | study: AquaDiva: Metagenomics assemblies of 32 groundwater samples
TTTGAATCCAGACCGTCGCCACCGCATCCTCCGCGTAGCGGCTTCGTCCAACCCTTTGTTGCTGCGGACGGGCCGCCAGCATCGTGCCAATGCAAACTTCGCGGTGGCCCGCCGCAGAACAACACGCTAGGCCCAAGTTCCACCAAAGAAGAAGGGAGACATGCCCCGGCTAAAGCAATAGTGATCATGGGAAAATTGCGTTTGAATTCCCCATACAACTCACCACTCTCAAGGAGGACTCGATGTCCAAGACGAATCTGAGCAAAGGCCGCGAGATGCGCCGCAAGCTGCTGGGTGACGCCTACGTCGACAACATGGCGGCGACGACCTACAAGGATCCGCGGATGCAGAAGTTCGTTGACCTCGCGAGCGAGACGGTCTTCGGGACGCTGTGGACCCGGCCGGGGCTCGATCTCAAGACGCGCACGCTGATCACCGTGATCTCCGACGCGTCGACCGGCAGCGAGCCCGAGCTGGCGATCCATCTGCGCATGGCGCGTCGCCAGGGCTGGACCGAGGACGAACTGACGGAGGCGATCCTGCACCTGCTCGGCTACGTGGGCGCGCCGCTGGTTCGCGACGCGATGCTGGTCGCGACGAAGGTGTTCGCGGATTTGCGCGCGGAGGGCCCGAAGGCCTGAATGCCAGGCGAAGCTGTTGCGGACCGCGAACACCCGGAGCGCGAATCGCGGTATATTGTTTTCGGAATTCGTTTTGGGTCTCGGCATTCGACTGCGGGCAATAATCGCAACAAAGGGGGTTCGAAATGGCGCTTACTCTTCCCAAGCTGACTCTTACAAGAAACCAGATCGTGTCCATCGTCGGCGGGGTGGTCGTGCTCTGCGCGGCCGGGTGGTTCGGCTGGCAATATTTCGCGGATGCCGGACCGGCGCCGGCCGCGAAGCCGCAGCCCGTGGCGGCGGCGAAACAGGCCGCAGCGGCGAAGGCTGCCGCGCCGGCACAGAAAGCCGCCGCAGTTGCACCCGCTGCCGACAAGCCGCAAGCCGACGCTCAAGCCGCGGCGGCGAAGCCGGCCGCCGAGACGGTCGCGGTCGCCGACGCGCCCAAGCCAGCCGACGCGCAGCGCGATGCGACTCCGGCGCAAGCAAAGCGCCGGCTGCCGGCCGCGAATCAGGATCTGCGTAAATGCCTGGATCTGGAGAGCAACGCGGCGATCATCAAGTGCGCCCAGCCCTAGCGCCAACGCGGGCAGTCTGCCGTACAGTCGGACCGCAAGCGCTCGGATTCACATGACTCTATGGGTGAGCGCGGGCAAGCTTTGCCGCACTTTGGCAATCTCGGCATGATCTATTTCGGCGCTGACCACGCCCGGACCGCTATCAAGCACCGCCAGCACCTTGCCCCAGGGATCGACAATGATGCTGTGGCCATAGGTATCGCGGCCGTTCTTGTGATGCCCTCCCTGAGCCGGGGCGAGCACATAGGCCTGGTTCTCGACCGCGCGCGCGCGCAGCAATAACTCCCAGTGCGCTTTGCCGGTGGTGGCAGTAAAGGATGATGGCACCAGGATGAGATCTACCGCACCCATCTTGCGGTACATTTCGGGGAAACGCAGGTCGTAGCAGATTGACAGCCCGAGCCTGGCAAAAGGCGTGTCGACCGTCACCACCTCGCTGCCTGGCTCGATACTGCGCGACTCCTGGAAGCGCTCCGTTCCCGAATCGAAGCCGAACAGGTGGATCTTGTCGTAGCGCGCGACGCGCCGTCCGGCATCGTCGAACACCAGGCAGGCATTCCTCACCTTGTTCGGGTCGGCACACGCAAGCGGCGCCGAACCGCCTGCCAGCCATACCTTGTTCTTCGCCGCGGCCTCGGCGAGAAAGTCCTGAATCGGCCCGTGCCCGTCGGCTTCGCGCACGCTCACTTTGTCGCGGTCGCGCAGGCCGAGGATACAGAAATATTCGGGCAGCGCCACCAGCCTGGCGCCCTCGCCTGCCGCTTGGGCGATCAACTCGCCCGCGACTGTGAGGTTCGCCTGTACCTCGGGCTCGGACACCATCTGCACTGCCGCTACCTTGAACTTGCCTTCAGCCATGGATGTTCTTCCTGTCGTCCGTTCGATTATGGGTGATGATGCTAAACAAGCCTGCTCACAGCCCGCGCTTGCTATTCGCTATTTTCCGCCCTCGGCGCCGGGTTGCTGCCCGCGCGCCACCTTTTCCACCTTGGGGTCGGTCCAGGTACCGCTTACCGCATACTCGAAGGCGAACACCTGCCCCAGGGGGTCTTTTAACAGACGCTGCGCCAGAAATGACGCCACCCCTGCGATCGGGTTGGCGAGGATCAGCCCCGCCACCGACAGGCTGTCGCCCACGCTGGGTACCACGCGCACTCTGAGCGCCTGCGTCTCTTGGGCGAGATCGATATTTCCCGACATCGCGACCTGCGCCGAAGGGCCGAGCATGGCGAAGTCCTGTGTGTGCAACACGCCTTTTGCAACGGTGGCAGTACCGGTGATGTTATCGAAGGCGAAGCCCTCGCTGAAAATATCGCGGAAGTCGAGCGTGATCCGGCGCGGCAGGGCCTGCAAGCTGAGGACTCCCAGCAGTTTGCCTATCCCCGGCTCGATCTTGAGAAACTGCCCTTTTTCCGCAATCAGCGACAGGTCTCCGGCAAGCGTCGGGTAATCGATGGTTTGCGGGTTGCCGGCCCAGGCGAGTTTGCCCAGCAGCTTGGCGCTGCCGCGCTGCATGCTGCCCGGATAGCCGAAGCGGTCCAGATATTTGCCCACGTCCTTTATTTCGAGCTTGAGGTTCACGCTGGTGCGCTGCTGCGCGGCGACGCCCTGCCACACTCCGTCGGCGCTCACCTGGCTTTCGGGCGTGGTCAGCGTCAGCTTCTCGATGCGCCAGTCGCGCCCCTCGTTTGCCGCGGCCAGTTCCAGCCGCCCGAGTTTTTTGTCGCGCACGACCAGGTTGTCCGCAACGATGTCGAGTCCGGGCAATTCCTTCGGCGGCGCATCGTCCGCCAATTTGCCGGGAGTAGGCTCGGGAAACGTGAAATGCGAAAGCCGCGCGCTCACCCGCCCCTTGCCCAGGGAGCGCCAGCGCACGTCACCCGAGAGTTCGCGCGCATTGATATTGGCGAGCCAGTCGTTGCCCTGGAAACCGGCGCGCAGGGTGACATCGTTGATGCGCTTGCCGTATATATCCAGTGCGCCGACCTTGAGGTTGAGCGCAGACAGCGGCGCCAAAACGCCGCCCGATCCGCTGAACGCGCGGAGCCATTGGTCCAGGTCGAGCTCGGGCGCATTTCCGCCGATGACCATTCCCATTTCCGGCAGTCTGGGCGCCTCGTTGATGCCGATGGCGCCGCGCTCGATCACCATCTTTCCGCCGTCGCGGCGGCGCTGTATTTCCATGCGCACGACCTTGCCCAGATCCAGTGTGCTGCGATCCGCCGTCGGCGGCCCCGTCCAGCCGCTGCCCTGCTCCTCGGCGACGACGGTGCGCTCGAAACGCAGCGGCAGCACATCGGCGCTCGCTTTGTTGAGCGGCGCCGGCAGCGTCGAAGTTATCCCCTGCAGCCCGGATTCCACCAGAATGGTGGCGCCGCGCTTGCGAAAATTCACGCTCGAGTTCCATGCGGTCGTGCCGCTCACCTGGCGCAGCAGCGGCTGTCCCAGCGCCGATTGCAGGACCGCCGCATTGAGCGTGCCCCGGGCATTCACGCTGATGCTGCCGTCGCGCTGGTTGGCGATGGCTAGCGTGACCGGACCGCCCAGAAACTGCGCGTTGACCGCGCGCATGCTCACGCCCCTCTCGGTGAATTCGAGCCGCCCGCTCGCCTGCGTTACCGGTGGCCAGTCCGCATCGATGCTCACCTGATTGGCGATGAACTGGTAGCTGCCGGCCACCTTGGTCTCGGCAAGGCGCGCAAGCGGCAGATCGAGCTTGAGCTGCAGCCTGCCGCTCCCCGTCGCGCCCACATTCTCGGTGAATCCGCCGGTCAGCTTATTCACCGGGCTTTGCCCGATGAACTTCAGGAATTCCGCGGTCGGGCCTTCGGCCTGGCCGGTTACCGCGAGCACCCGGTCGGGCGCGAACAGGTCCGGCAAGACGACGTGCGCATTGGTCACCCTCGCGCCGAGCACGCTCGCCTTGCTGCTGACCACCTCCATGCGCTTGCCGTCGAAATGCAGTCGCGCATTGATGCCCTCGATCGCCGGCCAGCCCGCGGCGTACTGCAGTCTGCCATCGACCACCTTGGCCGCTATCTGGAACACGCCGCCTCTTGCGCTCTGGAACGGGAAGTCCTTGAGGTCGCCTTTCAGGCGCAGGCTAACCTCGCTCGCGCGCCCGGCAAGCAGGGCGCGGTCGAGCCAATCGAGCGCGACCTTGTTCATGAAAGGAATGTAGCGCGCCACATGGCGCGCGTCGGTGCGGTTCAGCCGCGCCGTGAGATCGATGACCCCGGGGCCTTCCGCCGTGGTGGTGTAAGTGCCGAAGGCCGTTCCGGCCAGGTCGGCGTTGGCAAAAGCGATATTGGACAGCTTGAGCTGCAATTCACCCTCCACATGGCGCCAAGCCAGCTGCGCGGTGAGCGTGTCGAAATTGCGCGCCGGGTCGACAAATACGCGCGGCAGCTCTACGCTCGATTTGGCCGCATTGAGCAACACGCTGCCGCCCTTTTCGTTGCCGTCAATATTGCCGCTGACGCCCGTGAATCCCGGCAATCTGGCGTAGGCCCGCATGCCGAGTTGATCGAAACGCCCGCGCACGCTGTAGCGCTGCGGATTCGGCAGGGGTCCCTGCCAATCGAAATGCATGTCGGCAATGCTGCCCTGAGGCGCGGCTTCGGCCAGAATCTTGCGCACCTGTTGCGGCAGAGGCAGGTACTCGCCCAGGAGCGCCAGCGGCTGCAGTTCGAGGGCATCGATCTTCACTTCGCCCTGCTCCGCACGCTTGTCGTCGCCAGGCCGCCACTGCAGCGCAAACTGCGTCGGCGGCAGCCTCTCTCCGGTTAGCAGTGCCAGCGCCACCTGCTTGCCGGCAACTTCGTAGCCGCCCCACGAGCGCTTCGCCGACAGGCGCCCTTGGAGCGATCTCATCTCCAGCAGAGGCAGTTCAGGCGCAAGGCGTGCGCTGATATTGGCCAGCGAGACATCGGCGGTGGCATCCTCCAGGCGTTTTTCGGCGAAATCCAGCCACAACCTCAAGCCGCCCTGTCCGCTCTTGATTTCCAGCGGGTAGTCGATCCAGGTGCGCCAGACCGCAAGATCGGCATAAGCGAGTTCGGCATAGAGCTTGCCGTTCCAGGCCTGCAACTGCTCGAAAGTCCTGCCCTCGAGATCGCCGCGCAGGTCGAGCGCGGTGGCAGACTCGCGCGGTGGCAGAGCGCGCAATGCGAATCGATGACGGCTGCCGCGGTTGCGCATGACGAAATTCAAATTGGTTAGAGACAGAAGCGGCGCCTGGCGCAGCTGATCCTCCCAGCTCACAAAGGCGTCGCGAATGATGACTTCGCGCTGTGCCAGCAGCCAATCCGCAAAACCGCCACCCCCGACTTCCGGGTCCAGCCTGACGCCTGCTACATGGAGCATCCCGGAATTGTCGCGGCGGATGGCGAGCTGGGGTTTGTCGAGCGAAAGGGAATCAAAGCGCAACGCGCCGAAGGCAAGCGAGTCCCAGGCCAGGGTGCACGACACCGAGGGCAGGGACAGCGCGACCCGGCCCTCCTGGTCGTACAAACGCACGTCGGTCAATGCGAGATAGGGATGCAGGCGCTGCCAGCCGGAATCGACGCTGCCGATACTGACGCGCTGGCCGATGTTGCGCGATATGATTTGGGCGATGGCCTCCGGATGGGCCTCGATCTGCGGCAGAATCCAGAAGCGCAGCGCCAACACCGCCGCCGCGAAACCGAAATAGACGACCAACGCGGCAATGCCGAAGAAGCGCAGCAGCTTGCGCACGAGGCTGCGTCGCTCTGGCGCGAGCCCCAGCTCCGCCAGCGGAGAAAAATCCCCCTCTGCCGGCGGCGTAGTGCTACTTTCGGCTTGGTCGGGCTGCTCCATCCGGGGACGAATTCCTTACACTGGGGCCTGTTAACATCCACCGCATGAGGCATGCGCTGGATGTCAAATTGCCTTGATTGAGCGCTTTTGAGCCAAAGCCCTACAATAAACGCGCGACGTGAACAAAAAAGAGACAATGTAACGCTCCATTTTACCTGCAATCTATCAATAGATGCTCCCAGATCAGGGTTTACCAATAGGCTTGCCGTCAGGCGTGCCGTCAGGCGTGCCATCAGGCGTGCCGGCTGGTTCGCGTTACGCTCAGCGCCTGGCGCAGGCGCGGCCGGAACTGTTCCGCGCCGCGCTCGCCGCCATCGAGCAGGCTTTTGACGTCGGCGCCATGCGCGCATTCCTCGAAGCGCAGCCGGCCGGCGACGAGACCGCGCTGAAGCGCGCGCTGCGGCTGCTGCGCCAGCAGGTGATGCTGCGCGTGCTGCTGCGGGATTTGAGCGGCCGCGCGCCGCTCGCCGAGGTGGTCGCCAGCATGAGCGACCTGGCCGAAGTGAGCCTCGATTACGCGTTAAAGCATTTGGGCGCATGGCTGCAAGCGCAGCATGGCACGCCCATGGCGAACGGCAAGCAGCAGGGGTTGATCGTCGTCGGCATGGGCAAACTGGGCGGGCGCGAACTCAACGTCTCCTCCGATATCGACCTGATCTTCGTTTATCCCGAGGAAGGCGAGACCGCATGCTCAAGCGAAAGACCGCGGCCCTTATCCAATCACGAATATTTCACCCGTCTCGGACGCAAGCTGATCAACGCGCTTGCCGACGTGACCGAGGATGGCCAGGTGTTCCGCGTCGACATGCGCCTGCGTCCCAACGGCGATTCCGGACCGCTCGCCTGCAGCTTCGATGCGCTGGAAAACTACTTCGTGGCCGAGGGACGCGAATGGGAGCGCTACGCCTGGATCAAGGCGCGCATCGTGGCCGCGAGCGGCAACGCGAGCCTCGCCGCAGGCTGCGGCGACCTCGAGCGCGCGCTCGCCGCCGTCGCCCGGCCTTTTGTGTTCCGCAAGTACCTCGACTTCGGCGCGTTTGCGGCGATGCGCTCGCTGCACGCGCAGATCCGCGCCGAGGTTGCGCGGCGCGAGCTGACCGGGCACATCAAGCTCGGCCCGGGCGGCATACGCGAGATCGAATTCATCGCCCAGGCATTCCAGCTGATACGCGGCGGGCGCGATCCGGAGCTGCAGACCCGCCCGACCCTGGAAGTGCTGGCGCTGCTGCAGAAAAAAGGGCTGCTCCCCGCGCAGGCGGTGGCCGAACTGCGCGCGGCCTACGATTTCCTGCGCCGGCTGGAGCATCGTCTGCAGTACCTGGACGACGCCCAGACCCACGAACTGCCCGCGGACTGCTGCGACCAGGCCCTGATCGCGGGAGCCATGGGCTTTGACGATTACGCCGCATTCATGACCCGGCTCGATGCGCATCGCGAGCAGGTGTCGCGCCATTTCGATGGCGTGTTCGCCGGTCCGGTGCAGGACCAGCACGCTTGCACGCCGCTTTGGAACGGGGAACTCGACGCGGAAACGGCGCATGAGCGGCTCGCAGCGCTGGGCTTCATCGATACCGGCGCCGCGCTGACGCGGCTCACCGGGGCGCGCGCATCGCAGCGCTATCTGCAACTGCCGCAGGCGAGCCGCGAGCGCTACGACGCCCTCGTGCCGTGCATCATCGAGCTTGCGTCCAAGGCCAGCGCGCCCGAGGCTGCGCTGGCGCGTGCCCTCGATCTGCTCGAAGCCATCAGCCGGCGCGGCTCTTATCTGGCGCTGCTCTATGAGTACCCGCAGGCGCTGGAGAAGGTGGTGCAGCTTCTGGCCGCATCGGGCTGGGCCGCAGCTTACGTCACGCGCCACCCCTTGCTGCTGGATGAGTTGCTCGATGCGCGCACGCTGTACGCGCCGCCGGACTGGAAGGAATTCGCCGCCGGCCTGCGCGCGCAGCTAACACGCCACGAAGGCGACGCGGAGCGGCTGATGGACGTGCTGCGCGAAGCGCACCACGCTCAAGTGTTCCGCCTGCTGGCGCAGGACCTCGCCGGTCAGCTCACGGTGGAAGTGCTGGCCGACCATCTGTCGGCGCTGGCCGACCTGATGCTCGCGATCACGCTGGAGTTGTGCTGGACGCAGCTGCGCAATCACCACCGCGACGCGCCGCGCTTCGCCATCATCGCCTATGGCAAGCTGGGCGGAAAGGAACTGGGCTACGCCTCGGACCTGGATATCATTTTCCTGTACGACGATGCCGATGCGCGCGCGCCCGAGCTGTACTCGCGCCTGGCGCAGCGCATCAACACCTGGCTCACCAGCGCGACCCCCTCGGGCGTACTGTTCGAGACCGACCTGCGCCTGAGGCCCAACGGGGCGAGCGGGCTGATGGTGAGTTCGATGGATGCGTTTCGCGAGTATCAGGAGAAGGACGCCTGGGTGTGGGAGCATCAGGCATTGACGCGGGCGCGCTACTGCGCCGGCGACCCGGACGTGGGCGCCGCGTTCGAAGCGGAGCGCATCGCCATCCTGCGCCGCAGCCGCGATCCCGAAGTGTTGCGGCGCGAGGTCGTCTCCATGCGCGCGCAGATGCTGGACGCTCACCCCAACCGCAGCGACCTGTTCGACCTCAAGCACGACCGCGGCGGCATGATAGACATCGAGTTCATCGTGCAGTCCCTGGTGCTCGCGCAGGCGCATCGCTACCCGCAATTGACCGGCAATCTGGGCAACATCGCATTGCTGAAAATGGCGGGAGAACTCGGGCTGATCCCTCTCGCCGCGGCCATGACCGTGCGCGACGGCTATCGCGAATACCGCAAGCTGCAGCACGCACTCAGGTTGAACGGCGCCCAGTACGCGCGCGTCGAGCATAAGCCGCTGGCGCCTTACATCGAGGCCACGCTGGACCTGTGGAAAGCCGTGTTCGCCTCCGGCACGACCAGCCCTGCGGGCGCGTAATGCTGAGGCGGTGGCCGGCTCCTGTGTGTCTTATGCCGCCAATTTCGCACTTGCCAACCGGTTCAGGCTGACCCCTTGCTCGGCCGCCGTCAGCGCCAGAGTGCGGTGCAATTGAGGCGGGATGCGGACGCGAAACTCGCCGCTGTAGTGTTTTTCGGCCAGTGGCTCCGGCACCGCTTCGCCTTTGGCCTGCATGTCGGTCACCACGTCGGCCACCACCTTCTGTATGCCCCTGAGCGCGGCCTCGGGCGTCTTCGCCAACCAGCTCAGCGACGGGAACTCGGCGCACAGGCCCACATGCTCGCCGTCTTCGGTCGACCAGGTCACACGGTACGTGTAGTGTTTGATGTTCATCGCTTACCTTCCAGTTTGTCTATGGCCTGCAGGACTTGCCTGACCTGATAGGGCTTGGCCTTGCCTTTCGTGTTCTGGATGTTGACGCGCGGATCGCCAGGCCAGGGTGTCTTGAAAATGGCATGGCTACTGCCGTCCTGCCGTGGCTTGCCGAAGTAGGCTTGGCACACTTTCTTCAGATCGCCGAACCCCACATTGGCAGGTTCGCGGCGCATCTGTTCCAGAAGTTTTTCGACGCTGGCCATGACGGAAGCAATGGTGCCACTATTGATACCACCTGTCAACGGCGGTGACAGGCGTCGGCTAGGTCAAGATGGCGCGAATCCTGAGAAGCGTGGGGCTGCGTTCGGGGCGAACTCATCTCCAGTCCTCGACCTGTAATCCGCTCACCCGCTTGAACTCACCTACATTCGAAGTGACCACCACCAACCCCCGTGCCAGCCCCGTTCCGGCGATCAGAACATCGTAAGCACCGATTGGCTGTCCGCGGGTCTTGAGCGCAGCGCGGATTGCCGCAGCGGCCTGGGCATCGACTTCGTCGAACGGCAGCGTGGCGATAGTCGAAAAGAAAGCGTCCAGCATTGGCGCCAGCTTTCTTGCCCGCTCAGCGTTGAGCGCGAGGCCGTAATCAACCTCCATGCGCGTCAGCGCTGATACGGCTATCAGGTTCGGAGGTGTGACCTTCACGCGAGCCAAGACGTTTGGTTGACCTTTGACGAAATCAGAGACCGTGCAGGTATCGAGCAGATACTTCATGCCAGCGGGTCGGCATCTGGCGGTTTGAGCCTGCCTCGGCTGGCCTCAAACAGGGGCATATCGGCCATACCCTTGAACGCGAGCACTTCATCGGGCCATTGAGATTTGCCATGTCGGTTCAACCACTCGCTCACCGCTTGGCGAACCAGTGCATTCCGGCTTTCGCCCTCCTGCTTGGCCACATGGTTGAGCTGCCGACCGGTTTCGTCGTCGAGGTAAATGTTGAAGTTCATGGCTGCGGCCTCCTTATAACTGCTGTATATGTTATATGGGATGGAGCCAAATTTCAAGAGGTACGCGACATGATGGTGCCGCCGTGGGATTTTTTGGAGGGCGGGCAAATAACGACCATCGTTGATCGGCAGCTATCGGCCAGGAACCGCCACTGACGGAGCTTAAAGATTTTACTTTTGAGCGGCGGCTTTCCAGCTATGAGCGGCCGGCCACACTTGCGATCCCGTAGCTGCGACACGCCCCTCCTATCGATGCTCGCCGCCCCTCTTGCAGGCCATACCGAAAACGGTATACTTCACCTATGAGCGACTCTCCTCGAACCGAGCGCCCGTTGCATTGGGTCGGCTCGGCCAAGCGCAATCTGTTGGATTTCCCCGAGGAGGTGGTTAACGAGTTCGGTTACGGGCTCGGCGTGGTGCAGATGGGCGGACAGCCGCCAACAGCGAAGCCGTGGAAGGGTGAAGGATCTGGCGTCTTCGAGTTGGTGGAGGATTTTCGTGGGGGCACATATCGGGTCGCGTACACGGTGCGGTTCGCCAAGGCGGTCTATGTTCTTCACTGCTTCCAGAAGAAATCGCCATCAGGCATCCGCACCGCCAAGACCGACATCGACCTCATCCATGAACGATTGAAAACGGCGCGCAACGACTACGAGGTGCGATATGGCAAGGAAGGCTGAAACGGTAGAAGTCGGCACGGGTGACGTGTTCCAGGACCTGGGATTTGCAGATGCGGGAGAACGGAAGCTTCGTGTCCAGATCGCCATGCGCCTCAATGACCTCATTAAGGATCGGAAGCTGACGCAGACCAGTGCTGCCGAAATCTTCGGCATTCCCCAGCCTCATGTATCCGAGCTGCGCAACTTCAAACTTAGTCGTTTCTCGTCGGAGCGCCTGCTACACTTCATTACGCTACTCGACAAGGACGTGGAAATCGTCATTCGTCCCAAGGCGGCAAATCACACGGCAGGTCTGGTTTCCGTCCTGGTTGCTGCCTGAATAGCGAGAGGCAAATACCCACCGTCTGCTCATGAAACAGGCGAATTGGAAGGCACTGCCAGTCGGCGGCGTTCGGCCACGGGTCGTTCACGGCGACCCCAATGCTCACCAATGGACGTCCGGTTAGATCGAGATCGGAGGCATTCGACGAGACTGGCGCAATACCAGCCAATCGGCCTGAGCGGACATTCGGGTTCGATCAACTGGAGGTTTTCTCTGCAGCATTCCTCTCTAGCATCGCTCTTTTCCCGACCCCTCACGCCACGTGATCGCCTCACGCATCTCAGGATTCGCGCCATCTTGACCCAACCGGCATTGCAATCGGCCGGGCGCAGGCGCAATATGCTCTGCGCGTAGTGCTCGGCGGCGCTGAATCAGCAGCAAACTGCGGCCATCGACCCGACGCGTGAAATGAGCAGGTTTGAATTTCCTATCGCTCAGGGCAAACGAGGTAGATTCACGTGACTGTGCTTATTGCGCCTGACTTTCCAGTTTTCGAAAGCTCCGACTTCAGCGGTTAGGCCGAGAACCGGCCAGTCGCGACGTCTTAGCTGAGTGACCGCACAGGGTCGATAGCAGGCGCCGAGCGACGATTCCCCCAATCTGAAATTTGCTTTCCCGAACAGCCGTGCCTAGCTATCTTCCTCGATGGCGTCGCTGTCGCTACGGTGGAACTGCAAGTAAAGCAACGTCGCGCCCCAGGCATAGGCGACTAGCATCACGGCGAGGCCCAGCTTGTGCGCAATCCCCGCGATCAAATGAGCCCTCTTGATTAGCCCGAGGTCGCCGAGGATGTTCTGCCAGTCGTGGCCGTCGGACTCGGCGCCGGTTTTCCCGCCGAGCAGCATCATCTTCGGATCGAAGGCGTCCCAGATGTAGGGCGCCACGTCGATGATGGAAACCGCGGCCCACCACAACATGACCGAGGCGGCGAAGTTGTCGCGCCGGCTGCCGCCGAACCCGAACACGAACGAGGCCATCAGGACCAGCGGCAACAGCACCTGCAACAGGCTGCCGCCGAGTACGGTCATGAAGCGGCCGAAGGGAATGAACAAAATGTGCCCCGCCTCGTGGATGGGAAGCACGATCAGGTGCATGAACGAACCCATGATATCGGCATCGCCGATGTCCATGGCATACAGGCACCAGCCCCAGACGAAGAAGAACAAGTAGGCGGCGCAGCGGCCGTAAAAGCCGATGCCGTCAACGCGCGCCGGCACATACAACAGCCGGCCGAGCAGCGCGGGGCGATCCGGCGCGGGCGCAGACGCGGGGTGCGATGCCGGCGCGCGCGCAGGTCTGCCCTGCCGCGCCTGCAGGTATTTGGAAAATATCAGGCCGCAGGCTGGACAGCGTTCGCGCGCTTCGGCATCACCGGGATCGAGCGCGGCATTGCACTTGGGGCATTTCGGGAACACCTGGTTCCGCTCTCCTTGGTGATGCGCTGCTCAAGCCAGGCGCTTTCCGCTAAAATAGCATTTTCCGCCTTGCTTTGAAGGAGCTGGCAATAATGTCAATGTCCGACCGCGACGGATACATCTGGTACGACGGCAAGCTGGTGCCCTGGCGCTCGGCTACCACCCATGTGCTCACCCACTCGCTGCACTACGGGCTGGCGGTATTCGAGGGCATACGCGCCTACAACACCGTGGACGGCACCGCCGTGTTCCGCCTGCAGGAGCATATCGACCGCCTGTACAACTCGGCGCACATCTATATGATGAAAATCCCCTACAGCAAGGAGACGCTGATCGAAGCGCACAAGGAAGTGGTGCGCGCGAACAAACTCGCAGAATGCTACCTGCGCCCGATCGCCTTCTACGGCTCGGAGAAAATGGGCGTTTCCCCCAAAGGCGCGACGGTCCACGTCGCCATCGCCGCCTGGCCCTGGGGCGCTTACCTCGGCGCCGACGGGCTGGAGAAGGGCATCCGCGTCAAGACCTCGTCGTTTGCGCGCCACCACGTGAACGTGTCGATGTGCCGCGCCAAGTATTCCGGCACCTATGCCAACTCCATCCTGGCAAACCAGGAAGCGCTCGACCACGGATACGACGAGGGTCTGCTGCTCGACGTCGATGGCTTCGTCGCCGAAGGCGCGGGCGAGAACCTGTTCCTGGTCAAGAACGGCCGCATCTACGAGCCGGAGCTGACCTCGGCGCTGATGGGCATCACCCGCGACAGCGTGATCGCGCTCGCCGCCGACCTGGGCTACACGGTCACGCCGCGGCGCATCACCCGCGACGACCTGTACATCGCCGACGAGGCCTTCTTCACCGGCACCGCGGCCGAAGTCACGCCTATCCGCGAAGTCGATGGCCGCAAGATCGGCGCCGGCCGCCGCGGCCCGGTCACGCGCAAGCTGCAAAAGGTGTTCTTCGAAGTGGTCAATGGCCGGGACAAGCGTCACAGCAACTGGCTTGCGCCCGTTGCCAAAGGCAAGTCTAAAGTGACCGAAGGCAAGTCTAAGACGGCCGCAGGCAAGGCCAAACCTGTCGCGACCAAACCGGCGCAAAAGAGGAAACGCTAATGTCCGCCACTGCACAGCAACAGCAACGCAGCGTCGAAGTCACGGAGCAGGACCTGCCGCTGCACTGCCCTACGCCCTCGACCCCGGTATGGAACATGCATCCACGCGTGTTCCTCGACGTGGCAAAGTCGGGCGAGTTGCTCTGCCCTTACTGCGGCACGCGCTACGTGTACAAGGGCGCACTGCCAAAAGGGCACTGAAAACTCTGGAGGCAGGAGGAACGAGGAGTAACGGCACCACGGCCGATCACCCCCTACCTCCTCTGCGCTCACTCCTCACCCGATGCCGCGCATCCTCATCGTCGCCCCCTCCTGGATCGGCGACACGCTGCTGGCCCAGCCGCTGCTGCGGCGTCTGCATGACAAGCTCGGCCGCGTAAGCATAGACGCGCTGGCGCCGCCCTGGTGCGGCCCGCTGCTCGAGCGCATGCCGGAAATAAGCGAAGTCATCCCGTCGCCGTTCGCGCACGGCGAGCTGAAGCTGCGCGCGCGCTGGAAGCTCGGACGCGGACTGGCGCAGAGAAAATACGACCAAGCCATCGTCCTCCCCAACAGCTTCAAGTCGGCGCTGATACCCTTCTTCGCCGACATTCCGCTGCGCGCGGGCTATGTCGGCGAGTCGCGCTACGGCCTGCTGAACCTGGTGCACAAGCTCGACCAGGCAAAGCTGCCGCTGATGGCCGAGCGCTACGCCCAGCTCGCGGAAAAGCCGGGCGCGGAATTGCAGCGTCCGCTGCCCCCGGTGCGGCTGGAGGTCGATCCGATCAACACCGCGCGCACCACCTCGCGCCTGGACCTGGACCGCTCGCGGCCGATCGCCGCGTTCTGCCCCGGGGCGGAGTACGGCCCGGCCAAGCGCTGGCCGGCGCGGCATTTCGCGGCGCTCGCGCGCGAGCTCGCGCAGCGCGGCTACGCCGTCTGGCTGATCGGTTCGGGCAAGGACGCGGAGCTGGGCGAGGAAATCCGAGCACAGTCGGCCGGCGCCTGCGACAACCTGTGCGGCAAGAGCGATCTCGCCGCCGCGATTGACCTCATCGCCTGCGCCAAGCTGGTGGTGAGCAACGACTCCGGCCTGATGCACGTCGCCGCCGCGCTGGGCAAACCGCTGGTCGCGCTGTACGGATCTTCCAGTCCCGCGCACACCCCGCCGCTGTCGCTGTCGTCGCAACCCGGATTGGCGCGCATCGTAAAAATCGACATCGAGTGCAGCCCCTGCTTTGCGCGCGAGTGCGCGCTAGGCCATTTCAAGTGCATGAACGATCTTCTGCCTGCGCAGGTGCTCGCCGAGATCGACGCGATAGGCGAACCGACTGGCGGCGGCTGATGACTAGATTCACCGCCTGCGACTAAGCGAGGGTTCCGTCAGACCCTATCCCGCGCTAACCCGCTTCTCGTTTTCGGCGGCGTCGATTCTGCGAGCGAGCATGTCACTTGCCGTATCCAAATAGCGGTAGGCGCGTAAGATCTGTTACGCCCCTTCAGTAGGGGCGAGCTTTGAGGAGACAAGCTCGTGCGATTTGCATATCTCGATGAGTCCGGTATTGGTGACGCCAAGGCAGAACCGTTCGTAGTCGTTGCCGGTGTTATAGTTCATGCCGACATTCAGATAAAGGCAATCGAAAAATATCTTCACGACATGATCGCCGATTATGTCCATCCGCTATTGCGGAAGGCTGCCCATTTCCATGCCAAAGAATTATTTAGCGGTGGCGGAATTTTCAGTAGGAAGACCTACGCAAAAGAATTGCGCTGGAAAATACTACGGGAGGTTTGTGAGATACCGCTGAAATTTGATCTTCCGGTGGTAATGGGCTTCATTTCCAGGGAGCAGTACAAACTTTCCCCAAACCGCAGCGTTTGGAAAGAAAAGAAATTGATTGCCGGAGCTCAGTCAATCGCTTCAACAGCGTGCCTTATAGCTATCGAGCGATATATGCGAAAAGTCGACGAAAAGGAAGTCGCAGCATTGGTCTACGAAAATAATGACAATGCTAAGGCTCTGATTAGAGACACTCAGCGCATGCTGAAAGACTCAGACTTTGTTAAACATCTTGGAGCCGACGTGCTCAGCCCGAATTGGACGGCATACTTGCCGCTTTCGCGGATAGTTGAATCCCCTCTCTTTTCAGAAAAGAATGAGAGTAGCATTCTTCAAGTTTCAGATGCTATGGCTTGGGCCATTAATCGGAAACTGAGAAGCGCTGAAGAGTGCGACAGGTTCTTTGAACCGATAGACAAACAGTTAATCGTTAGGGCGAAGGCTTGGGAGTCCGCGACGGTGCCGGCTTCTGAGCAACAGCGGGCTTAAATGCACGCTCAAACGTCTTTCCGCTCACCCCTGACCCGCTCGCGCAGGCGAGGGGAGAAAACCACGCCAATGCCTGGAGAACCGTGTGGATGCTTAATCTCCGGCACATGGCCTCTTTCACAAAAGGCAAAGCGAGGGTGCACGTTCGAAGCCTACACAACTCGAGAATTCGGCACGACGATTGCGGTTGGGCCCCCTGTGACGCGCCGAGCAGCTCGCGCAGGCCTGTAGCAAGGGGGCGTGTTCGAATTTTATCTCTAACGAGTGGTGATCCGCTTGAGGCAGTCGGCGGGCGAGAGGACGGGGATACCTTGGTAGTTGCCAAGCGCGTGCAGATCGGCATCGCCCGAGACGATCGTCTCTGCTCGTGCGGCGAGCGCGCACGCAAGGACGTGGGCGTCATCGGGGTCGCGTAGTTCAGGGGCGGTAACTTTCGGCGGCGCGATGAGTGTGGCGAGCTGGGTGTAGCGGGCAAGCAGGAAGGCGGAAGTAAAACGGGTTCGCCTGAGCTGCGCGGCGAATTTCTCGCGCGAGAGCACATCTTCCAATTCAGCGATAAGCGCGCGGCTGGTGAAGAGTTCGATGCGCTGCGCTTCGACCGCGTCAAGGAGGCGGCGCGGCACGCCGCCCCAGAGGAAAGCCGACACGATGACGTTCGTGTCAACGACGATGCGCACCGAGGATTACTTGCTGGTGCGCGCGCGGCGCTCGGCGCGCGCCGCGTTGATCTCAGCCTGAACCTCTACCTCGGTCATCGGCGGGAGCTTGAGTGCTTGGATCTCATCGAGCGCGGCGAATAGCTCGCCGACGGCCTGCTTACGAAGCGCCTCCCGAAAAACCGTCTCCAACGCGGCCTCATCCAAGAGCCCTGCGGCCCGGATCTGCCTGGCTAGTTCGTCGGGAAGCTTCACAGTCAATTCTGTCATGTCGGTAGTCCTCGCTAGGCGGTACCTTTGCCCGGGGCCTTCCTCTTTAGCGCGCCGTGCTCGATTGGCTCGTCGATGATCCGCAAAGTATAACAAAGAGTAACCCAACGGGGTCGTGTTCGCATCAATTTTCCGCCTCCGACATTCGTCGATCGGTCTGAGAACCAGTATTGACGCGCTTCTTCGGGCATCTGCCCAATCTGGACAAGACGAACCGGTGGCGCATAAGGGGGACTGCCATGCGCGTTGGTAAGCTCCCGGTGCTCGCCGAGATCGACGCGGCACGCGAGCAGGCTACGCCGGCGAAATCTGCAGGAACACCACCGCCGCTTCGACCCTGACCGGGTAGCGCCTGGCACAACCGACATCGGGGGCCACGGCACAGCCGTCTTCGAGCTGTATGTTCCAGTTGTGCAGCGGGCAGGCGACCTTGCGTCCGAATACGATGCCCTGCGACAGCGGCCCGCCCTTGTGCGGGCATTTGTCGGCGAGCGCGAACACCTCGTCTTCGGCATTGCGGAACACCGCGATGTCGCCCTGCGCGCTTTTCACCACGCGCGCGCCCAGCCGCGGAATGTCTTCGACGCGGCAGGCCCTGACCCACTTCACCACCACTAGCCGCTCGGCGACCGTTCCCACGCCTATACCTCCAGCAATTCGAATTCGTGCCTGGCGACGCCCGCGGCACGCTCCTGCCACGGATCCTTCTCGCCCGAGAGCGCGTACTGCAGCCGCGCGTAGAGCGCCTTGCGGTTCTCCCCGTCATCGACCACGCGCTGCTTGATATAGTCCAGGCCGGCGCGCGCCACGTAATGCACGGTGCGGTCGAGGTAGCGTCCCTCCTCGCGATAGAGCTGCAGGAAGGCGCCGGCGTATTCGAGCACCTCGGCTTCGGTCTTCACCTTGCACAGGAACTGCGCCACCTCGGCCTTGATGCCGCCGTTGCCGGCGACGTAGATTTCCCAGCCCGAATCCACCCCGATCACGCCCACGTCCTTGATCGTGGCCTCGGCGCAGTTGCGCGGGCAGCCCGACACCGCGAGCTTGACCTTGTGCGGCGCGCACATGCGCCACAGATCCTTTTCCAGGGCGATGCCCATGTTAGTCGAGTCCTGCACGCCGAAGCGGCACCATTCGGAGCCGACGCAGGTCTTCACCGTGCGCAGCGCCTTGGCATAAGCATGGCCTGAAGGCATGCCGAGGTCGCGCCACACCGCGGGCAAGTCCTGCTTCTTCACCCCCAGCAGATCGACACGCTGGCCGCCGGTGAGTTTTACCGTGGGAATCTTGTACTTGTCCACCACGTCCGCGATGCGGCGCAACTCGGCCGCGCTGGTGCTGCCGCCCCACATGCGCGGCACTACCGAGTAGCTGCCGTCCTTCTGGATATTGGCGTGCGCGCGCTCGTTGATGTAGCGCGACTGCGGATCGTCCGCCGCTTCGCGCGGCCAGGTGGAAAGGAGGTAATAGTTGAGCGCCGGGCGGCAGCTGGCGCAGCCGTTGGGCGTGCGCCATTCCATGAACTTGATCACCTCCGGGATCGATAGCAATTTGTGCTCGCGGATCATGCGCCGCACATCCTCGTGACTATGGTCGGTACAGCCGCACACGGGCTTGGTCTTCGATTCGGCCGGCTGGTAGGCGCCGCCCACGGTCGAGGCGAGGATCTGTTCGACCAGCCCGGTGCATGAGCCGCAGGAGCTCGAGGCCTTGGTGTGTTTGCGCACATCGTCCAGGCTGAACAGGCCCTTCTCCTTGATCGCGCGCACGATCGCACCCTTGCACACGCCGTTGCAGCCGCACACCTCCATCGCGTCGGACATGGCGGCCGCATTGCTTCTGCCCTGGTGGCCGCTGTTGCCGAGGTGGCCTTGTCCGAACATCAGATGGTCGCGGATGTCGTGAATGTCCTGCCGGTCACGCAGGAGCTGCAGGTACCAGGAGCCGTCCGCAGTGTCCCCGACCATGATGCCGCCGACGATGCGGTCGTCGCGGATGACGAGCTTCTTGTACACGCCGCCGACGGCATCGTGCAGCACGATGTCCTCGGTCTCGCCGTTGCCGATGAAATCGCCGGCGGAGAAGAGATCGATGCCGGTGACCTTGAGCTTGGTCGACAGGATCGAGCCCTCGTAGCGGCCGATGCCTAAATGCGCCAAATGATTGGCGCAAACCTTGCCCATCTCGAACAGCGGCGCGACCAGGCCGTAGGCCACGCCGCGGTGCGCCGCGCACTCGCCCACCGCGTAGATCTTGGGGTCGTAGGTCTGCATGGTGTCGCTCACCACGATGCCGCCCTTACAATACAAACCGGCGGATTCGGCGAGTTCGGTGTTGGGCCGGATGCCCACCGCCATCACCACCAGGTCCGCTACCAGTTCGCTCCCGTCCTTGAACCGGACGGCTTTCACGCGGCCATCCGCGCCACCGAGGATTTCGCTGGTCTCGGTTTTCAACAGGAACTGCAGGCCCTTGGCTTCGAGCGATTTTTGCAACATGTCCGCGGCGGTGCGATCGAGCTGGCGCTCCATCAGCCAGTCCGGCAGATGCACCACGGTGACGTTCATGCCGCGCGCTTTCAGGCCGTTGGCGGCTTCCAGGCCGAGCAGGCCGCCGCCGATCACCACCGCGTGCTTGTATTTCGCCGCGGCTTCGATCATGGCGTTGGTATCGGCAATATCGCGGTAGGTGAGCACGCCCTCGAGGTCGGCCCCGGGAATGGGGAGGATGAAGGGATTGGACCCGGTCGCAAGCAGCACCCGGTCGTATTCCGCTTCGGTGCCGTCGGAAGCAATGACTTTCCTTGCAATGCGGTCGATTTTCACCACCTTCTTGCCCAGGTGCAGGCGGATGCCGTTGTCGCGATACCAGCCGACGTCGTTCAGCATGATGTCCTCGAGCGTCATCTCGCCCGCCAGCACCGGCGACAGCAGGATGCGGTTGTAGTTGGCGTGCGGCTCGGCACCGAACACGGTGATGTCATACAGATCCGGGGCAAGCTTGAGCAGTTCTTCCAGGGTTCTCACTCCGGCCATGCCGTTTCCGACCATCACCAGTTTCATCTTTTTCATGCCTGCCTCAGCTCCTTGCCGCGAACACGACCACCAGCAAGACGGCCGCGACCACGCCGATCGTGCATACGGAGGCGCCGATCGCGGCGCTGCGAATTTCCTCCGAATGAACGTCTCTGCCAAAGCCATGGTGGTTTTGGCCCCGACACCTCAGCTAACGCAAGCACCATGCCATGCACGGGCAATTGCCCGAAACTCCAGTATCGGCGCGGGCTTCCGGCCGGTTGCTCGGCGCGGAGGCAGGTCTGCGTTTCTCGGATGCGCACTATTGCGGTGCAGCATGCATGGCGACTGCACCTTCGATGCGTTCCTGCGCCGCGCGCATTTTCTTCAGCTCCGGCAGGCACGAGCCGCACTCGGTGCCGCACTTGAGCCTGGCCTGCAATTCAGCCAGGGTGACACCCGGCACCAGTTCGCGCCGGATCTCGGTTTCGGACACGTCCAGGCAGTTGCAGACGATGCGGCCGCGATTGAGCGTGCCGCGCGGCGGCGTGGACACCGGCGCCAGCACCCAGGGGCGGACCGCCTCGGCGGAGGCCCCCTGCACCATCATGTTCTTCAGCCACTCCTCGCCCGCCGTCTCGCCCACCAGGCGCACCGCAATGACCGCGTCGCCCTCGACGCGCGCCGCCTTGAACACGCCCCGGCGCAGATCGCGGTAGTGCATGGTGGACTCGGGCGCATCCAGCCCAAGCATGCGATCGAGTTCGCGCAGCGGTGCGGCATCCGGCGGCGCAGCACTGTAGGCGCGGAACACCACCACCGCATGTTCGCGCCCGACGAGATTCACGCTGGCGTAATCGAATTTCGCCAGCAGCGGCTGCAGCCGCTCGGCCAATTGCTGTGCCGAGGGCATCGCGCCGGCGGCAACGCGGCGCATCGCCACCAGGGTGTGCGACAATTCCACTTTTTCCGCCTGCACCGCAGCGTGCTTCAACTCCGGCTGTTTCGAATACGGGTCGAAGTCGCTCGCGGTGAGCGCGTTCGCGCCCGCGCCCGCCATGAACTGGCTGCCCCAGTGCATGGGAACGAACACCTGCGCCGGGCGCACCTCATCCGAGCCCTGCACGCGCAAGGTCAGCTTGCCGCGGCGGCTTTTCAGGCGCACCAGGTCGCCGTCCTCGAGGCCGCGGCGTGCCATGTCGTCGCGGTGCATCCCGGCATAGGGTTCGGGGCTGTGATTGAACAGCCGCGCCACCGTGCCGGTGCGGCTCATGCCGTGCCACTGGTCGCGCAAGCGGCCGGTGGTCAGATGCAGCGGATAGCGCGCATCAACGCACTCCGCGGTGTCCTGATGACGCACGCAGGCGAAAGGCGCGCGGCCGTCGGCGGTGGCGAAACGTCCGTCTGTATACAGGCGTGCCGCGCCGCCTGCGGCGCCCTGCGGAAGCGGCCATTGCTGCGGGCCTTCGGCTTCGAGCCTGGCGTAGGTGAGCCCGGTGATGTCGAGGTCGCGGCCGCGCGTGCTTTCGCGATGCTCGTCGAACACCTCTTCGGCCGTGCGGTAAGCGAACAATCTGCCGGCGCGGACGTCGCCGAGCTTGGCTCCGAGCCGGCGCGCAAAGTCGGTGACGATTTCCCAGTCTGCGCGCGCCTCGCCCGGCGGCGCCACCGCGGCGCGCACCCGGCTGATGCGCCGCTCCGAGTTGGTGACCGTGCCTTCCTTTTCGCCCCAGGTGGACGCGGGCAGCAGGATGTCGGCGCAGGCCGCGGTATCGGTGTTGCGATAGGCCTCCTGCAGCACCACCAGTTCGGCCGTGGCGAGCGCCTTGCGCACCAGGTTCTGATCCGGCATGGATTGCGCCGGGTTGGTGCAAGCGATCCATACCGCCTTGATCTTGCCTTCCTCAATCGCCTGGAACAGCTCGACCGCGGTCTTGCCCGACTCGGCGGGCACCCAGTCCACGCCCCACAGCCGTGCCACTTCGGCGCGGTGCACGGGGTTGGCGAGATCGCGATGCGCGGACAGCAGGGTTGCCATGCCGCCGACCTCGCGCCCACCCATGGCATTGGCTTGTCCGGTAAGCGAGAACGGCCCCGCGCCGGGCTTGCCGATCTGGCCGGTGGCAAGATGCAGGTTGATCAGCGCGGCATTGTTGTGCGTGCCGTGGACCGATTGATTCAAACCCTGGCAATAGAGCGACAGCGTCGGGGTGCAGGCCCCGAACCATTTGGCCGCGCGCACGATATCTTCCGCCGGGACGCCGCACAGCTCGGCCGCGGCTGCGGGGGTGTACTCGCGCACGATCTCCTTCTGCGCGTCGAAACCCGTTGTGTGGGCACGGATGTATTCATGGTCCACCAAGCCTTCCCACAGCAGCACGTGCAGCATCGCATTGCAAAGCGCAATATCGCTTCCGGGCAGGATGGACAGATGCAGGTCGGACATCGCCGCCGTGTCGGTGCGGCGCGGGTCGACGACAATGAGTTTGAGCGCGGGATTCCTGGCCTTCGCCTCCTCGATGCGGCGGAACAGCACCGGATGCGCATACGCGGTGTTGGAACCGGCGATGAACATGCAGCCGGCATGGTCGATGTCCTCGTAGCAGGCGGGCGGCGCGTCCGCGCCCAGGGTCGCCCGGTAGCCGGACACGGCGGAGGACATGCACAAGCGCGAATTGGTGTCGACGTTGTTGGTGCCGATGAGCCCCTTGGCCAGCTTGTTGAAGACGTAATAGTCCTCGGTGAGGAACTGGCCGGAGATGTAGAAGGCAACACTGTCCGGGCCATGGGCGCGGATCAGGCCGGCGAACTTCACCGCGATGCGATCGAGCGCCTCGTCCCAGGTGACGCGGCTGCGCGCGAGACTGCGCGCCTCGCGCTGCTCCGGATACAGGGCGCGGGTGTCGTGGCGCGCGGTCAGATGCAGCGTCGAGCCCTTGGTGCACAGGTTCCCGAAATTGGCCGGATGGTCAGGATCCCCGCGCACGCCGCTAATGCGACCGTCATCGCTCGCTATGATTACGCCGCAACCGACCCCGCAGTAGCAACAAATGGATTTCGTTTCCTGCATTGCACCCTCGCTTTAAGGAGATGCAAAGCAACAGCCGTGCCACGGCACTTAGGCGCAGCAATTCATGGACCTCTATTTTCCTGACCGACAAAAAACCAATCCCTGGACGCAACAGCGTAGTGCGCCGCAACGCCTGGGTGCATCGGCGTGGTGCGCGATTCGAGCTAGTTGGTGTTGTTGGAGCGGCACCCTCGCCACGACATGCGCCATGATCAACCATCGATCGGCCCGGGGGCGGGCCTCCCACAACACCGCACACCGATCGGCCCTAGGGCGCAAGCTGCTCGGCCTTGCGCAGCAGGTTCTCGGCCATTTTGATCGATGCGATGTCCAGCAGTTTGCCATCGAGCGCGACCGCCCCGCTGCCTTCGCGCTTGGCTGCCTCCATCGCCGCGAGCACGCGCTTTGCATGCTCAATCTGCTGCGCGCTCGGGCTGTACACCTCGTTGGCGAGCGCGATCTGCGACGGATGGATCGCCCATTTCCCGTCGTAGCCCAGCATCGCCGCGCGCCGCGCCGCAGCGCGATAGCCTTCAGCATCGGAAAAATCGCCGAACGGCCCGTCGATCGGCCGCAGCCCGTAGGCGCGGCAGGCGACGAGGATGCGCGTCTGCGCCGCATGCCAGGGATCGCTCCAGAAATATTCCCGCGCGCCCTCGGCGTCGGCATCGGCAAGCACGCCATAGTCGCGGTGCACGCCGCCGATGGCGTTGGAGGGCACGCGCGTGGACACCGCGTAATCGCCGATGCCGAAAGTCATCGCCTCCAGACGGCGCGAACTCTGCGCAATCGCTTCCACATTGGCCATGCCTAGCGCGGATTCGATGAGCACCTCGAGGCCGATGCGGCCGACCCGCCCCTGAGCCTCGCGCAGCGCCACGCGGCCGGTCGCTGCCTCGATCTGCGTCACCAGCATGTCGATCGCGTACACGTCCGCCGGCACGCCGACCTTGGGGATGAGCAGCATATCGAGCCGCGGACAGCGCTCGACCACGTCGATCACGTCGCGATACATCCAGCGCGTGTCGAGGCCGTTGATGCGCACCATCACGGTCTTTTCGCCCCAGTCGACATCGTTCAGCGCGGCAATGACCTTGGCACGCGCGGCTTCCTTCTGCTCCGGGGAAACCGCGTCCTCGAGGTCGAGAAACACCACGTCGGCCTGCGAAGCGGCGGCCTTTTCGAACAGCGCCACGTTCGAGCCCGGTACCGCGAGCTCGGAACGGTGCAATCGGGCTTGCGCCTCGGGATAGGATGTGAAGCTCATGTCGCATTTCCCTCCTGCCAAAAAATCGACTTCAGGCGAAATTTAATGCTCGGGCCAAATCCGCTGATTGAAACAATGAAAAAGTGAAGCCGGCCGGTAAGCCGGGTTCTGTTACGGGGATTGCTCCCTATGACGGTCATTCCTCTAGGCGCCGGGTTGCCCCGGCGCTCCAGCCACCTACCCGCGGACTTGAGCGAGCCACTCATTGCACGCCAGGCCTGCGCGTGCAGCATCCGCCTATTTGGTGTTGCTCCGGGTGGAGGTTACCGCGTTTCACCCGCCGCGATCCTCTGCGGCGACTCGTCTCTGTGGCCCTGTTCCTCGTCTTCGCCAAAGGCAAGCCTTCGACTAGTACGTACGGCCGTTAGCCGTCACCCTGCTCTATGGAGCCCGGACTTTCCTCTCCGTACCCTCAAGGTACGCAGCGACCGCCTGGCCAGCTTCACAGCGCGATTTTAGCACCTGACTCGCGCGCGGCACTGACTCATACCCGCAACCGCATTCGCTTCCTGTCGCCGAGGACAGGTTCGGGCTATTTCTTCCGGCCCTTGCGCGGCGGGACTTGGTTCCCGCTTCGGCTTCGCGGAGCTTCCTGCTGGCCCGGTTCCTCCTGCGCCTCATCCGCCTGTTTGCGCCCCGGGCGAAAGTGCTGCGTATCGTCGTAATAGCGTTCGTCTTCGTTGTCCGCGGTCCAGCCCGGAATGCCCAGCACCGGCAGCGGCGCATAAGCCTCGGTCGCGGCGAGCGCCTTCGGGTCGCTGAAATATTTTGCCAGGCGCGCATCCAGCGTTGCGAGCTGCTGCTGCAGCGGCCGCTCCAGCTCGCGCTGTGAAACATCGAAAATCACGGTCTTGGCGGTAATGCCCTTGTAGGGTTGCAAGGCCTTCTCGTAGATCGAATGCCCGAACACGTAAAAGCGCATCGACTCGATGACCTCGGCCCGGCGCTGCCAGAACAGTTCCTTCCACTGGAACTCGCGCAACAGCGCGCCGAGCTCGGGTTCGCTGCTGACCACGATCACGCCGCCTTCGTCAAACAGGGTCAGGACGTCCCGCGGTGTGCCGCGCTTTCCTTCTGCCTGGCGCGCGAGCATCTCGCTGTAATGATGGCGGTTGATCGCCGCCTTCGTCCTTGGAAACGTGATCCAGACCAGGGCATTGAACAGGTCATGCCAGTTGTTGCTGCGGGTCAGCACTTTGCCGCGGGAATAAACGCGGGTCTCATACGGCTCGTCGGTCTTGGCTTCCTGCGGCACGAACTCCACCGGCACGCCGTTTCCGCTCACCACCTCGTGCTCGTCGCACATCCGGTTCAGCTGCGCCAGGGTGGGAAAGTGGTCTTTCGGCAACTGCTCCAGCAGCGGGGCGAGTGTGGCGAAGGCGGGTGCGGCGAGGAGATCCCACCGGTTCCAGACAGGAGCAGCTAAGGTGGCCATGGCATTCGATCCGCTTACTGCAGGCGCCAGTGAAGCGTCTCGCCGGCGCGCAGCGGCACCAGCTCGTCTTCACCCAGGGGCAGCGAGGATTGCACCTGCCAGATCTCGCGCCGCAGGGTGATTTTTCCGGTGTTGCGCGGCAGGCGGTAGAAATCCGCTCCGTGAAAGCTGGCGAAGGCCTCGAATCTGTCCAGCGCACCCGCTGCCTCGAACGCCTCGGCGTAGAGCTCGATCGCCGCGTGCGCGGTGTAAATGCCCGCATGCCCGCATGGCGCCTCCTTGTTGCCGCGCGAGTGCGGTGCGCTGTCGGTGCCGAGGAAAAACTTGGGGCTGCCTCCGGTTGCGGCCTGCACCAAAGCCTGGCGGTGCGCCTCGCGCTTGAGCAGCGGCAGGCAGTAGTGATGCGCCCGGATGCCGCCTGCGAACATGGCATTGCGGTTCATTAGCAGGTGATGCGCAGTGACGGTGGCGGCGATATTGTCCGGCGCCCCGGCCACGTACGCGGCCGCTTCACGCGTGGTGATGTGCTCCAGTACCATGCGCAAGCCGGGAAAACGCTGCGTGATCTGCGGCAGCACCGTGTCGATGAACACCTTTTCCCGGTCGAACACGTCCACTTCGGGGTCGGTGACCTCGCCATGCAGCAGCAGGGGCAGGCCGATTTTTTCCATGAGCTCCAATACCCGGAAGCAGTGCTCCAGGCGCGTCACGCCGGAATCGGAATTGGTAGTGGCCCCGGCAGGGTAATACTTCACCGCATGCACCCTGCCGCTCGTCTTCGCCGGCGTAATCTCGCCCGGCGCCGTATTGTCGGTGAGATAAAGCGTCATCAGCGGTTCGAACCTGGATCCAGGGGGCAAGGCCGCCAGAATGCGCCTGCGGTAGGCATCGGCCAGCTCTACCGTAGTCACCGGCGGCCGCAAGTTGGGCATGACGATGGCGCGCGCGAACTGGCGCGCCGTGTGCGGCAGCACCGCGACGAGCGCGGCGCCGTCGCGCAAATGCAGGTGCCAGTCGTCGGGGCGGGTGAGCGTGAGGACCTGTGGGATGAGAGTCGGCATGGCAGGCGCAATTATACGCGCCGCGAGCTCTGAGCCCGGACATCAAGCAGCGACAGGGGAAGCGCTACTTTTTCCCTGTGGTGTCACGCAAGGCAAGCGCACGCGCATACAGTTCGTTCTTGCGTGCGCCGGTGATTGCGGCGGCAAGCGCGGCCGACTGCTTCAGCGGCAATTCCGCCAGCAGCAGGCGCAGCACGCGTTCCGCCTCGGCCGGCAAGCCTTCCTGTTTTTCAGCTTGCGCGCCCGAGACGATCAACACGAACTCCCCCCGCTGCCGGTTGGTGTCGGCTGCCAACCAGGCGCCAGCCTCGCCCAGAGGGCAGCGGTGGATCGCCTCGAACAGCTTGGTCAGCTCGCGCGCGATCACGATCTCGCGCTCGCCGCCCAGCGTTGCCGCGAGGTCGGCGACGCACTCGGTCACCCGGTGCGGCGCCTCGTAGAACACGAGCGTGTAGGCAAGCTCGCGCAGCGCCGCGAGCGCGCTGCGTCGTGCGGCGGCCTTGACCGGCAGGAAACCATAGAACAGAAAATGCGGCGCAGCCAGACCGGCCGCCGACAGCGCGGCAATGGCGGCGTTGGCGCCGGGTATCGGGCAGACCGTAATGCCTGCCTGCATTGCGCGCGCCACCAGCAGCACTCCCGGATCGGAGATTCCCGGCGTGCCGGCATCGCTCACCAATGCAATCGTCTTTCCCGCCAGCATCTGCGCCACAAGGTCGGCTGCGCGCTCCATTTCATTGTGCTCGTGCAAAGCAACGAGCTTGGCGGCTATGCCGTGGTGCGCGAGCAGGTGTCCCGTCGTGCGCGTGTCCTCCGCGGCCACCAGGTCGGCTTGCGCCAGAAGCGCGAGAGCGCGCGCGCTGATGTCACCCAGATTTCCAATCGGCGTGGCAACGACATATAATTTCCCCGCACCCTCCGAGGCTTTCTCCCCATGGTCCTGCGGTTCCGATTGCATCGCGCGCTTTTTGCTTTTGTGCTGATCTTCCATGGCATGGGATTGTGCGTTGCGGCCGGCAATGAAGCAAGCGCCAACGCAGCCTTGGCCGCAGGCGAGGTCCAGCCCGTGCTGGCGCTGCTCCTGCCGCTGGCCTCTGCCGATTTCGCCCGCCCTGCCGAGGCGGTAAAACTGGGCTTCATCGCTGCACACAAGCACAGCGGCGAAAAACTGACGGTCGGCATATTCGCCACCGACGCATCGAGCGAATCAATTCTTTCCGGTTACGACAAGGCGGTGAAGCTGGGCGCGCGCCTGGTAATCGGGCCGATGACCCGAAGCGGCGTTTCAACGCTGGCCGCGAGCAAGCTGGTCAGCGTGCCGACGATAGGGCTCAACCTTCCCGAGGACAAAACCGCTTTGCCGCCCCGGTTCTACACCTTTGGCCTGGCGCTGGAGGCCGAAGCGCAACTGGTGGCCCAAACGGCCTTTGCCGACCACTTCAGGAGCGCCATCCTGGTGAGCGCGAAAAGCCCGCTCGCTCAGCGCAGCCGCGATGCCTTCGCCGACGCCTGGAGGCGGCTGGGCGGCAGCATCAAGGCAGCCTATGAATTCGGTCCCCAGACAGACCTCCTTGCGCTCAGGGAAACGCTCTCTACCGCCGCGGTGGACATGATTTTCCTCGCCGCCGATACCGAACAAGCTCGTGCCGTGCGCCCGTTTCTCAACAACATCATCGAGGTATTCGCCACTTCGCAGGTCAACTCCGAGCGCAAAGACGCCATAGCCAATGTCGATCTGAATGGCATACGCTTCGTCGAAATGCCCTGGCTGGTGCAGCCGGACCATCCGGCGGTGATGGTCTATCCGCGCGCGGAGGGCATCGCCGCCGAGCTGGAGCGCTTCTATGCGCTGGGCATCGATGCCTTTCGCGTCGCTGCCGCGCTGATCGAAGGCCCGCGCAGGATCAGCCTGGACGGCGTCACCGGCAGGCTCACGCTCGATGGCAGCCAGGTGACGCGCGAGCCGGTGCAGGCAGTATTCAGGAACGGCGTCGGCATTACCCTGGACCATGATGAACCGGGCGAAGGCAAGCGGTAAGCTCGCCGAGGCGCTCTGCGCCGACTATCTGCAGGCGCGCGGCCTGCGGCTGATAGCGCGCAACTACAGCTGCCGCCTGGGCGAGATCGACCTGATCCTGGCCGATGGCCCTGCCCTGGTGTTCGCCGAAGTGCGCTTGCGCCGCAATCGCGATTACGGCGGAGCGGCAGCGAGCATTACTGCCGCCAAGCGTCAACGCATCCTGAGGGCCGCGCGTCATTACCTCTCAAGCAGGCCGGAACAGCCTTGCCGATTCGACGTCATGTTGCTCGACGCCCTGGACCCGGACCATATCGAATGGATCAAGGATGCTTTCGGTGAATAAAAGTTCATTACAAAACGAGGGGATACCTCCCCTCGTGCTCCCCTAGATCAGAGCCCATTTCGGTAATTCTGAAATGGCCTCAATAAACACTCTGCTCGCGGCCGCCCTCCTCGCCGGTTTGTGCGTCACGGCAGGACAGGCAGCGGCACAGCAGGTGCGCCTGCTGGTGCAAAGCTCGCCGCTTGCCGGGTTCAATTATCACCAGGCGCCCGAAGTATGGCGGGGCATGCGCGTTGGCGATGCGCTCGATCTCGAGCGCGAACCGGACAACGTCCACGACGGCAGGGCGATCAGCGTGCAATGGCGGGGCCACAAGCTCGGCTACGTGCCGCGCGCGCAAAACACCGCGCTAGCCTGGGCAATGGACCGCGGCGAGACCCTGGACGCGCGCGTGAGCCGCTTGCGGCCGCATCGCAATCCGCGCAACCGCATAGAGTTCGAGGTGTATGTCGAGTAAGGTAGAATGGGCATTTCGATATCACGGAGCAGTGATGGATCTCGTTGCACGCGTCAGCCGGCATTTCGCCGACAGCGTCCAGACCAAGCAGGAGTCGGCCGAGCTCCTGGCCGCGCCGATCGCGCAGGCTGCGGAGCTGATGGTGAAATGCCTGCTCGCCAACGGCAAGATTCTCGTCTGCGGCAACGGCGGCTCCGCCGCCGACTCGCAGCACTTCGCCGCCGAGCTGCTCGGGCGCTTCGAGCGCGAGCGTCCGGGTCTGGCGGCGATCGCCCTTACCACCGACACCTCGGCCCTGACCGCGATCGCCAACGACTACGATTACGAACAGGTGTTCGCGCGGCAGGTGCAGGCGCTGGGACAGGTGAGCGACGTCCTGCTCGCGATCTCCACCAGCGGGGATTCGAAAAACGTCATCGCCGCCATTCATGCCGCGCACGAGCGCGACATGCAGGTGGTCGCGCTGACGGGCAAGAGCGGCGGCAACATCGCCGGCCTGCTGGCCAAGGAGGATGTGCACATCTGCGTGCCTTCGGACAGGACTTCGCGCATTCAGGAGGTGCATCTGCTCACGCTGCACTGCCTGTGCGACGGCATCGACACGTTGTTACTGGGAGCTGAATCATGACCGCTTTGAACAAGACCTTTCCTCCGTTTCGCGCCCTGGCGCTCATCGCTCTGCTCGGACTCGCGCCGCAGTTGCAGGGATGCTTTCCGCTGATAGCCGGCGGCGCCGGCGCCACCGCGCTCGCCCTGGACGACCGGCGCACGGTCGGCGCGCAGACCGAGGACAAGGAAATCGACCTGCGCGGCGAAAGCCGTGTCAACGACCGCTTTGGCGACAAGGTGCATATCAATGTCACCAGCTTCAACCGCAACGTGCTGCTCACCGGCGAAGCGTCCGACGCCGCCGCCAAGGCGCAGATAGAGAAAATCGTGCGCGAGATCCCCAACGTGCGCGGCGTGGTGAACGAGATCCAGGTCGCCGGGGTGAGCTCGTACTCTTCCCGTGGCAACGACACCTACATAACTTCAAAGGTCAAGGCGCGCTTCATCGACAACAGCGGCGGGTTCTCGGCCAATCACGTGAAGGTGGTGACCGAAGGCGGCGTGGTCTATCTGCTGGGACTGGTCACGCGCAAGGAAGCCGAGGCGGCGGCGGAAATCGCGCGCACCACCGGCGGCGTGCAGAAAGTGGTGCGCGTGTTCGAGTACATCGAGGCGCCACCGAAGTGATGGACACTGGGGAATAGTCCAAGTCGTTGCGATTCATCCGGCGCCCATTCCCCGTCACGCATCGCCCGAATGCCCAACAGACCTGAATTCGAGGCGAAGCTGTGCGAACCGGCGCAGCTTGCCAGCAGGATCGCAGCCCTCGCCCGCCCGCTGGTATTCACCAACGGCGTATTCGATATCCTGCATCGCGGCCACGTCACCTACCTCGCGCAGGCGCGCGCCCTGGGCGCGAGCCTGCTGGTCGCGGCCAACAGCGATGCCTCGGCCAGGCGCCTGGGCAAGGGCGAGGACCGGCCGATCAACCGGCTCGAGGACCGCATGGCAGTACTCGCCGCCTTACACGCGACGGACCTGGTCACCTGGTTCGATGAAGACACGCCGCTCGCGCTGATTCTCGCCTGCCGGCCGAACCTGCTGGTGAAAGGCGGAGACTGGAAGCCCGAGGCGATCGTCGGCGCGAAGGAAGTCATCGCCTGGGGCGGCACGGTGCATTCGATCCCGTTCCTGTTCCAGCGCTCGACCACCGCGACCCTGAACAAGATGCGCAGCCGTTAGTTGCAAAATTGACAGCAGGGCGGCAATCCCTTGCCGCCATCGGCGCAAAGTATCCCGCTTTTCTGGCGCAAAACGATTCCCTCTCTATCCGTTGTACTTGCGCATCAGCCGCGCGGTCTCGGCGGCCACGCCGTCGCCGCCCGCCTCGAGCTCCCGCGCGATGCGTTCGCGTTCGACCGGATTCTTGTCCTGCGACAGCTTGTAGCGCGCATCGATGCGGGTCGCCACCAGGGAAAAGGAAACGATGGCGGCGAGCCTGGCATCGAGGTAGCTCTCGGGCAGCTCGGCCATCTGCGTGAGGTAGCTCGCGTCGTGCTGGCGGATGAGCTTTCTCTGCAACTCGATCTTGGCCGCGCGCTCCTCGATCAGCACCGGCCGGCCGTATGCGTGCACGGCGACGTAGTTCCAGGTGGGCACGTTCTGCCGGCTGTCGTAGAGCCGCGGCGAGACATAGGCATGCGGCTGCATGAATATCACCAGGGCTTCGCCCCCCGCGCCAAAATCACGCCACTGCGGATTGGCTTTCGCCATGTGCGCGAGCAGCGTGATCCGGCCACCCTCCTCCTCGACCACGAACGGCAGGTGCGTGGCCGTCAGGCCCGCAGGACCTGCGGTCGCCAGCGCCGCAAAGGAATAGGCGCGCATATAGGCGAGCAACGCCGCGCGGTCTTCCAGCTGGTTGTGCTTAGGTACGTACATGCCGGTATTCAGCCTTTTTTTTCATCCGGCGCGCACTCGCGCACCTCGGTGCCCGCAAAACCCAGCTTCAGTTCGTTCAGCTTCGCCGCCAGGGTGGAATTGGCCTCGCGCACCTGGAAATAGGTCTTGCCGAGTTGTGTGTCGCGTGCGCCGATGGCGGCGCTCTTCACGCCCTTGGCGCGCAAGGCATCGAGGCGGGCCTTTGCCGCATCCTCGGTCTTGAACACCCCGAGCGAAATGGCGTTGCGCCATTTCGGGTCGTCGGACACGACAAAATATTCGTCCACGCCCAGGCGCTTCAGCTCGCCCGCCTTCTGCGTCGCGACCTGGCGGCTGGCGAGCGGCGCGATAAAGACCCAGAATCCCGCGACCTCCTCCTGCTTGCGCTGCGCCAGCTTCGCCCCGAGCCCGAGCGGCTCGAGCGCCTGTCCCGCGCGCGCCGCATCGCCGCCGACGAATGCGCCCCATTCGAGGCACACGGCGGCCACCTTCGGCGGCTCGGGCTTGCGTGTGAGGGCGCTCACCTGCTCAGGTATGAGCAGGCGGATTTTTTCCGGATTGAGCTGCTGGCCGATGATCCGCGCGTCGCCCTTCCCTTCGGCGCCGCTGTCCGGCCAGGCAAACGCGAAAAACGCCACATTGGCCAGCACGAGGATGAAAAACACGGTACGCATCGCATCAAGCCTTGCGCACGCCGGACAGTCCCTCGGACGCCTCCCGCATGAGTGCCTCGCTGATGCAATGCAGGCCCTCGAGCACCAGGTTTTCGTGGTAACGGAACACGATGGCAAGATGCGGCGTCAGCGCCTTCGCCGCCCCGCCCGAGACCAGGCACAGCAGATCGCTATGCCCGCGCCGATACAGATCGTAAATGCGCTCCACCGCCCCGGCCTGCGCGTGCTGGCAGCCGCTGACGATGGCATCGACGGTCTGGGTCGGATACTCGGTATACACGCCATCGGCGTCGGGCAGCACCGCGGTTTTCTCATGCAGGGAACGCAGCATGGTACCGACGCCGGGCATGATGCAGCCGCCGGGGAATTGGCCCTGCGCGGTGAGCAGGTCGATGGTGGTCGCGGTGCCGCAACAGACCACCAGCACCGCGCGCGCCCCGTGCAGCGCGCGCGCGCCGATCAGCGCGGCCCAGCGGTCGCTGCCCAACTGCGCCGGATTGCGGTAACCGTTCTTCACCCCGCATTGTTCTTCTTTCGGAATCACCCAGTACGGGGGCGGCGCATCGGGCCAGATTTCCAGCAGGCGCAGCATGGTCGCGCGCACGCGCGTGCCGGCAACGTTGGAGATCACGATTTGCGTCGGCGCCGGATGCCTGCGCAATTGCGCCGCCAGCGCCGGAATTTCCTCCAGTAGCGCATGCCCGGAATCGAGGCAACTCGCGTGCGCCGTCGCGGTCGACCGGGCTTTGTAACGCCCCCACTTGACGAAGGTATTGCCGATGTCGACCAGCAGGTTATAGGGCTCGTTCATGTTGGCAGGGGGAAAAAGGTGGCTAATTCTACGGCGAATCGCGCCTAAATAATATCCAGCGGATAAATCGGCCGCGCGAGCTTGCGGTAGCGGTATACCGACAGGTCGGCATTGGTGACGCCGGCGCCGGCGCACTCGACGATATGCGCGGCAATCGGCTTGAAACCGGCGCGGTAGTGGATGCGCGATTTCAGCATGATGAACTTCTTCTTCGTCGGCTCGATGCCGCAATGGCGGAAAATCACCAGATCGAAGGGCTCGTGGTGGCGCTCGGTGACGACAATCTGCGCGCGCCCCGTGTCGAGCACCGCGGTGCGCCCGAGATGGCTTTTCAGGCCGGTGTACATCGGCCCGGTGAATACGATTTCGCCGTCGGTGATGTTGCGCACCCGGCCGGCAAGCTGCAGCGGTTTGCCCGCGAGGCCGATTGCCGGCATGTCGGTCTTGCCGCCGAGCTCGAGGTTGACGTTGTTGCCCATTCCCGCTTCGACCATCTGCGCCACCGCCTGCGGATCGCGGATGGGCGCGATGGCGACATCGTCCAGCTCCTGTCTGAGGATCTCCTCCACCACCCGCATCACATCCTGCGCGCCGCCCGAGCCGCAGTTGTCGCAGTGATCGATCAACAGGATCGGGCCGTCGTGTCTGCTCGCGCCGAGCGCGCGCGCTCGCGCCACCGACTCATCCAGCGGCTGCGGATGGAATACGTATTCGGCGCGGCGCTCCCAGGCGATAGAGAGCATCCGGTCGCACACTGCCTGCGCCGCGGCGCGCGCGTCGGCGTCGGCGCCGGCGTCGGCCACGACCACGGCGGAGACGCCGGTGTAAGGCGTGTCGGCATGGGCGAAGCCGGGCAGCAGCGTCGCCGCCAGCACGCGGCCGGATTTTTCCATATCGCGCGCATGGCGCAGAATATCGCCCGACGGCCCGTCCTCGGGCGCGTGGCGCATGACCGAGGAGACGAGCGGCAGCCAACCCCAGGCCATCACCGGCCTCGCCTGGCCGCGCAGCGATCGCGCCAGGATGTCGCCCGCGAGCAGCCCCGACTCGTACATGTCGACATGCGGATAGGTCTTGTAGCCGGTGATCACAGTGGCGTTGGCGACGATATCCGGGGACAAATTGGTGTGGTAGTCGAAGGTCACCGCGATCGGCAGGTCGGGGTGAATGCGGCGCACGCGCCTGAGGATTTCGCCCTCGGCGTCGTCGCAGCCCTCGACCACCATGGCGCCATGCAGATCGAGAAAACAGGCGTCGCAGCCCGCGCGCACGGCCTCTTCCAGTGGTTGCAGCAGCGCTTCGAAAGTGGCGCGCGTAGCCCTGTTCGAGGGCCAGGACTCGGCTGCGATCGGCGTGACGGCTTCCGCGCCCTCGCGCCGCGCGATGTCCAGAAATGCCGCGAACGGAGTATTGGAGCCGGCGAACGCCGCCCTCGCGTCCTCGCCGTAATACGGGCCGTTGCCGTGGCCGAACGCCGACAGCGGCGTAGCGATCGGCGAAAAGGTGTTGGTCTCGTGCTTGATCAGCGCGATGACGAAGCGCTTGCTCACGCTCATGCCCCCTTGAACGCCGGGCCCAGCGGGCCTAGGCGCATCCCGTGCCGCAGCCGGGTCCAGGGAAAATCCGCCGGGTCGGCCAAGGCCGGGCCGGGCGCGCGCACCACCAGCACCTCCTTCGCCATCGGCTGGAAGTCGGCGCGAAAATGCACCGAGCTCTTGAGCGCGACCAGGCGCTGCGTTCTTGGATCGAGGCCGAGATGGCGGAACATTTCCTGATCCGCCGTCTGGCATTTTTTCGAGGCGAGCACCACGCGCACGCCCGGGGCCTCGCGGCTGCGCAACAGCGCCATCGGGCCGAGCTTCAGGTGAAAACCGCGGTAGAAAAGACCGGTGCCGGTGAAATTGCCGTCGCCCAGCGCTTCCACCGTGAATTCGCCCGCGAGCGGCACATGGCCGGGAACGCCGGAGATTTCGCCCAGCGCGAATCGCGCCGTTTTCCCGCGCCCGACTGCGTGTGCCGCCCTGGCCGAGGGCGGATCGATCAGCATGCCCAGCACTGCGTCCTCGGGACGCAGCCGAATCATCGCCGCAAGCAGTCCGGTGGTGTCGCCGTTGCCGCCCGCGCCCGGATTGTCCTGGGTATCGGCAAGCACCACCGGCGCTCCGGGTTCGCCGCGCTGCATCGCGCGCCTGACCGCGTCCTCGGGGGAGTACAGTTCCAGCGCGAAGTCTTTCTCGGCATCCGCAACTTCCCCCGCCAGCCGCGCCACCGCCGCACGCGCCTTCGCCTCGTCCGCGGCATAGCCGAACACCGCCATGCCGCACTCGGCGAAATCGGCCATCGGAAAGCCGGGGGTGAACGACAGCCACAGGCCGTGCTGCTGTTCGATTCGGCCCAGGGATTGGTACAGGCCTTTGCACGGCTCGATGAACGAACATTGCGACGGAATGCCGGTGAGGAAATTGAGCGTCTTCCAGGCTTTGGCCATGGGCCGGCCGCGCTTCAACGTGGCGTCGAGCAGTTGCGCCGCGCGCTGCCCGGTCTCGGCCATGTCGATATGGGGATAAGTGCGATAGGCGACGAGACCGTCAGCCAGATCGATCATCGCGCGCGTGACATTGGCATGCAGGTCCAGGCTGGCGACGATGGGAGTGCGATCGCCGACGATCTTGCGCACGCGCGCGAGCAGTTCGCCCTCGCCGTCGTCGAAGTGCTCGGCGACCATCGCGCCGTGCAGGTCGAGGTACACCGCGTCCACCGGTCCGGCCTCGGCCAGCCGCCGCACGATCGCTCCGGCGATGCGCTCAAAGGCGTCGCGCGTAACCTGCGCCGAAGGCGAGGCCGCGGCCCAGGCGAGCCCCACGGTCCTGTGGCCGAGCGCATGCAGGGACTCGAGCGCGCCCGCCGCCGGAATGTTGGCCCCTTCGACCGCGGGCGCGATCGCCGCGCCGAATTGCGCGCCCGGCCAGCCGCCGCCGGCCTCGAACGCCCGGTAATCGGCCCTGGTCGGGGCAAAGGTGTTGGTCTCGTGCTGGAAACCGCCGACGGCGATTAGGGCCATGCCTGCTCCTGACGTATCGTGCCCCGGCGTGGGCGGAGCGCAAGATTACCGTGAATCGGTGCGGCGCGACAACCGCCTTGTCCAATGGGGTTTGAGTCTGAGTCTGAGCGCTGCTGGAATGGCTGCAACAGGGACCGATCACTTTTCACGAAATTGGCATGGGCGACCTGGCGGTCATTCGACCCATCACGAAAAAATACCGCGATCTCTCGCCCGACTTTAGGGCACCTCGATAAATTCTGTTTTACGCACGCCAAGTGCGGTCAATCGTAACTT
>ERZ1292633.734-Hain-H41-02um-R1-734-length-37017-cov-8_pt1 | contig 37017 bp, 30 predicted proteins | sample MGYA00564406_ERZ1292633 | MGnify/ENA primary metagenome ERZ1292633 (study PRJEB36523, sample SAMEA6512639) | groundwater metagenome | collected 2019-01-08 | study: AquaDiva: Metagenomics assemblies of 32 groundwater samples
CGCATGTCACGCGGGTCAGAGGTGGTGAAACAGATCTGGTTGTTGATGATGATGTGGACCGTACCGCCGGTGGAGTAGCCACGGGTCTGGGCCAGCGCCAGGGTTTCCTGGTTCACACCCTGGCCGCCGAAAGCGGAGTCGCCGTGCACCAGCACGGGCAGCACCTGCTTGCCCAAGGGGTCATCGCGGCGGTCCATGCGGGCGCGCACCGAGCCTTCGACCACGGGGTTGACGATTTCCAGGTGCGATGGGTTGAACGCCAGCGACAGGTGGACCGGGCCACCCGAGGTGTTCACGTCGGAGCTGAAGCCCTGGTGGTACTTCACGTCACCGGCCGGCAGTTCTTCGGGGGCGGTGTGGTCGAACTCGGCAAACAGGTCCGCAGGCAGCTTGCCCATGGTGTTGACCAGCACGTTCAGGCGGCCACGGTGGGCCATGCCGATCACGACTTCCTGCACGCCTTGCGCGCCAGCCGACTGGATCAACTCGTCCATGGCCGCGATGAAGCTTTCGCCACCTTCGAGCGAGAAGCGCTTTTGGCCCACATATTTGGTGTGCAAATAGCGCTCCAGGCCTTCGGCTGCGGTCAGGCGGTCGAGGATCTGCTTTTTCTTGTCCGCGCCAAAGCTGGGCTTGCTGCGGATGCTTTCGAGCTTTTGCTGCCACCAGCGCTTTTCCGCTTGCTCGGTGGTGTACATGTACTCGGCACCCAGCGTGCCGCAGTAGGTTTCGCGCAGTGCATTGAGCAGCTCGCGCAAGGACATGTTGTTCTTGCCAAAAAACGTGTTGCTGGTGTCGAACACGGTTTCCTGGTCGGCGTCAGAAAAGCCGTAAAAAGCGGGGTCGAGGTCAGGAATATGGGGACGCTCGGTGCGCTTGAGCGGGTCCAGATCGGCCCAGCGCTGACCGACGTTGCGGTAGGCGGCGATCAGCTGCTGCACGGCGGTGCGCTTGCGGCCCATTTCGACGTTTTCGCTGGCCATGACGACCTTGGTGCCGCCGGCTTTGGCGCGCTCTGCGAATGCGTTGATGACCGGCAAATGCGGCACGTCTTTGGCATTGGAGCCGTCGACTGCGGGGACATGCTGGAGGGCGTCGAAATATTCGCGCCAGGAGTCGGGCACGCTACCGGGGTTGGCCAGGTAGTTTTCATACATCTCTTCGACGTATGGGCCATTGCCTCCGAAAAGGTGGGTGTTGCCTGAATAGGCAGCGTAGACGGAATTAGTCTCGCTCATGTTTCGCTGACCTCCGTTTCCCTCTGGGAAACATTAGTTGGTTGAGATTTACCTTCCGCGACACGGCTGAACCGGTTGGCGGATGCGACTGTGGCAGGGGAAGGGCCTGAGTACAGCGCGCATTGTGCCATGGCTTGTCCGATGTCAAGCTTACAGGCGAGGAAGTCCAGATGGAAAAAGACCCCGCCTGAGCGGGGTCCAAAATCATCAGCCTTTGATCAGATCCACGATCTGCTGCAAAGCAGCGGGATCGTCCATCGTGGTCAGGTCGCCAGGGTCGCGGCCTTCGGCCACGGCCTGGATCGCACGGCGCAGCAGTTTGCCACTGCGCGTTTTGGGCAAAGCCGTCACAAACAGCACACGCGATGGCCTGGCCACCGCGCCCAGCTGGGAATCGACCACTTTCATGACTTCGCCTTCGAGCTTGAGGCGCGCCGCCGCATCGCCCAGACCCGAGGTGTCCTTGGCAATGGCAAACGCCATGGCCACCTGCCCTTTGAGTTGATCGGCCACACCGACCACCGCCACTTCGGCCACGTTGGGGTGGCTGGAGATGCTTTCCTCGATTTCGCGGGTGCCCAAGCGGTGACCGGCGACGTTGATCACGTCATCGGTGCGGCCCAAAATGAAGAAGTAACCGTCTTCGTCGCGCACAGCCCAGTCAAAGGTGCTGTAGACCAGTTTGCCGGGGACGGTTTTCCAATAGGTCTTGACGAAACGCTCATCGTCGCCCCAGATGGTTTGCAGGTTGCCGGGTGGCAACGGGCCTTCGATGGTCAACACGCCCTTCTGGTTGGCCCCGGTCAGCTCTTCGCCCGTCTGGTCGTCGACCAATTTGACGTTGTAGCCATACACCGCCTTGCCGGGCGAGCCGAACTTGCTCGGGGCTTTTTCGACGCCGTTGCAGATCGTCAAAATCGGCCAGCCGGTTTCGGTCTGCCAGTAGTTGTCGATGATGGCCTTGCCGTTCAGGCCTTCTGAAATCCATTTGGCGGTGGGCTCGTCCAGCGGCTCACCGGCCAGGAACAGCGCTTGCAGGCTGGACAGGTCGTACTTGGTCAGCAAGGCAGGGTCCTGCTTTTTCAGCACGCGGATGGCGGTGGGCGCGCTGAACATGACGTTGACCTTGTACTTTTCGACCAGGCTCCACCAGATGCCGCCGTCAGGTCGGATCGGCAGGCCTTCGTACATGATGGTGGCCATGCCGCCGATCAGCGGACCATAAATGATGTAGCTGTGGCCCACCACCCAGCCGATGTCGCTGGTACAGAAGAAGGTGCCACCCGGCTTGCCCTGGTAAATATGGGGAATGCTGGCCGCCAGGGCCACGGTGTAGCCGCCGGTGTCGCGCTGCACGCCCTTGGGCTTGCCGGTGGTGCCAGAGGTGTACAGGGTGTAGCTGGGGTGGGTGGATTCAACCCACTCGCAAGGCACCACGGTGTCCAGGTGCTTGGCGCGCTCGGTGGCGTAGTCCACATCGCGGCCTGCCACGGGGCTGAAGGCAGCCAGTTGGCGATCCACCATGATGACGTTGGCAGGCTTGTGCGCGGACAACTGAATGGCTTCGTCGAGCAGCGGCTTGTAAGGCACGCCCTTGCCGCCGCGCGAACCGGCATCGGCGCTGACGATGACCTTGGGCGACGCGTCTTCGATGCGGGTGGCCAGCGAATGCGAAGCAAAGCCGCCAAACACCACCGAATGGATGGCGCCCAGACGGGCACAGGCCAGCATGGCAAACGCGGCTTCGGCAATCATGGGCATGTAAATCAGCACACGGTCGCCCTTGACGACGCCCAGATCCTTCAGGATGGCGGCCATGCGCTGAACTTCGGCGTGCAGATCGCGGAAGGTGTAGATTTTTTCCTGATCGGTCTCGGTCGAGACAAAGATCAGCGCAGGCTGGTCGGCGCGCTCGGCCAGATGGCGGTCCACCGCGTTGTGGCACAGGTTGGTCTGGCCACCCACAAACCATTTGACAAAGGGCGGGTTGCTGTAGTCGCAAATTTGCTGTGGCGGGACTTTCCAGTCCACCAATTTGGCCTGCTCGGCCCAGAAAGCGTCGCGGTCGTTGATCGAGCGTGCGTGAAAGTCAGCAAAGCTGCCCATGAAAGTCTCCTGAATGCCTGCAAAAGTGGATTCTCAGAGGGTGTGCGCGCAAGCTGGCCACCGCTCTTCTGAATTCATAATTATGGGCAAGGGACTTGCAACAAGCTGACTTTGCAGCGCCTCACAAATTCACTTGAACAGGCTTTGCAGCAGCTTGAAGTCGGGGTGCTCGGCCGTGCGAACCCACTCAAACGCCACCATCTCGGCGGTCACCAGCTCGGCCCCCGCACCCGCCAGGCGGTCGTAAGCGGCGTCGCGGTTGCGCTCTGTACGCGAACTGCAGGCATCGGTCACCACCCACACCTCAAACTCGTCTTCCAGCAAATCGAGCGCGGTTTGCATCAGGCAAATATGGGCTTCACAGCCGGCCAGCACGATGGTCTTGCGCTCTTGGGCAGCAGCTTGGGGCTTTTGCAAATGGCGCGGCAAGCTGCGCGCATTGCCACGCGGGGCCTGCACGGGTTCGGGTTGCAGCCATTCGCCCAGGCCTTCTTCCACGGCGCTGAACTGCATCTTGGCCAGCACCTGGCGGCAGTGGCTGCGGATTTCGGGGGGCATCTCGCCCAGGCGCGATGGGTTTTGTTCTGTGCCCCAGGTCGGCACCTCCAGCGCCTGAGCCAAGGTGGCCAGCCGTGCGGCATTGGCCCACACCGCGTCGGCGTCCTGCATCACCGGTTTCAAGCGGGCCTGGAAATCCACCAGCACCAATTGGCTTTCATCTGCATCAATCAACATACGTGTTCCTGTGTCATGGCACCGATTGTCGCAGGCCTGCGTGGGTGCCCGCGCGAAGGCATCCGTTATGCTCAGCGGCAATTGTCTGACCTTGAAAAAAATGAAAACTCAAATTGACCACCTGGTGGTGATGGCCTCGACGCTCGATGCGGGCGTGCAGTGGTGCGAAGACACACTCGGCATCATCCCCGGCCCTGGCGGCGAGCATGAAAAATACGGCACGCACAACCGGCTGTTCAAGATCGCGTCGCCCAAATTTCCACTGGCATATTTGGAAATCATCGCCATCAACCCGGCGGCAGTGATTCCCAAACGTTCACAGGTCCCGCGCTGGTTCGACATGGACGACCCGGTTTTGCAAAAGGCCGTGGCCGAGCAACCCCGACTGGTCCATTTTGTGGCCAGCACCGATGACATCAAAGCCGCCCGACATGTGTTGCGCACGCAAGGCATTGAACGCGGCCAGGTGGTGCATGCCAGCCGCAAGTCCGGCAAAGGCACGCTGAACTGGCAAATCACCGTGCGCGAAGACGGCGAACGCCTGTTCAATGGCACCCTGCCCACCTTGATCCAGTGGGGCAAGCCCGATGCCACCGACCCACTGCGCCTGCACCCGCGCAACAGTTTGCCGCGCTCGGGGGTGACCTTGCAAAGTCTGACCGCCAGCCACCCCAGCGCTCCCAAACTGCAAGCCGCTTACGCGTCTATTGGGCTGGAGGGCATCGCCATCGAAGCGGGCGATGCCAACCTGGTGGCCGCGCTCCAGACCCCCAAAGGCCTGGTGCAGCTGCAAAGCCTGGGCATCTGATCCGGCCCGCGCTGAGCGGGCCACCTCGTCACTGAACGGCTTGCGCCTTCATGGCTTGCACCTTGCCATACGCCGTCAGCAGCTTTTGGTGCATGGCGCAACCGTCCATCTGCAAGCCCGGGGCCGAAATGCCCATGAAGCGGTCGGTCTGCGCGATCAAGGCCTGCGCCTGCACCAAGGCAGCCGCACCATACAGCTGGCGCAAAGCCGACAGATAAGGCCCGGTGTTGCCGCCGTCGGACAGCTGAATCAGCGTTTCCACACAGGCATACACCGCACGGCGCTGTGGTGCGATCTGGTCAAAATGGCGAATCCACTCGCAGCCTTCCAAGGTGGCCTCTTCGTTGCCCGAAGCCAGCGCCAGCAAGGTTTTGAGTTCACCCACGCGCAGGTCGGCCCAAAACGAACCGGCATCGGCCACCATGCCGATGACCGCCGCCACGGGGCGCTGGTCGGCCAGGCTGGATTCGTTCAGGCTGGCCAGCAAATCCTCACACTCCTGGTCGTCCAGATCGGGCAGATTCAAAATCGCTTCGCGCATCGGGTTGGCGATGCTGTTGTTCTCAAAGTCCAGATCGTCCACAGGGTAGATCTCGGACATGCCAGGCACCAGGATGCGGCAACCGTAAACACCCAAATGTTCGAAATCCGAGATGTAGATGTCAAAACCCTCTTCGTGGATTTTGTTCACCGACCACGCGTAGTCCTGCGCGGTGGTGGTGGCAAAGTTCCAGTCCACAAACACATGGTCCGGAATTTCGCCCAAAAAGTTCCAGTGGATCACGCCACTCGAATCCACAAAATGGATCTCAATGTTGGTGGCGCTGGCCGCTTCTTCCAGATCAAACGTGGGCGGTGGAAAGCCTTTCAGCGTGTCCAGTGCGCGGCCTTGCAGCAACTCGGTCAGGGCGCGTTCCAGCGCCACTTCAAAGCGCGGGTGTGCCCCGAAGCTGGCAAAGCAACCCTGGTCTTCCGGGTGCAGCAAGGTCACGTTCATCACCGGGTACTGCCCGCCCAGCGAAGCGTCCTTGACCAAAATGCCAAAACCCGCCGCCCGTAACGCGGCAATGCCCGCCGCGATGCGCGGGTAGCGCTGAATGACCGACTCCGGCACATCCGGCAAACAAATGCCCTCGCTGATGATCTTGCCCTTGATGTAGCGCTCAAACACTTCCGACAAGGCTTGCGTGCGGGCCTCGGGCGCGGTGTTGCCCGCGGACATGCCGTTGCTCACATACAGATTGCCAATGATGTTGACAGGAATGTATGCCGTGCTGCCGTCGCGTTGGCGCACATACGGGATGGTGCAGATGCCGCGCTCTTCGTTGCCCGAGTTGAACTCGACCAGGCTGCGCGCATCGATGTTCCCCTCAGGGTTGTAGAACGCGTGCAACTCTTTGTTCAAAATGCCTTGCGGCCATGCGTCGTCTTCGGGCACGTCGAACCAGCGCTCTTGCGGGTAATGCACAAAATCATGGTTGGCGATGTCGGGCCCCAGGTAGTAATGGGTCCAGAAATAATTGGTCGACAAGCGCTCAAAGAACTCGCCCAAAGCGCTGGCCAGACAGGCCAGGCGTGTGGCCCCCTTGCCGTTGGTGAACAGGATCGGGCAATCACGGTCGCGGATGTGCACCGACCAGATGCCGTCCACCGGGTTGAGCCAGCTTTTTTGTTCGATGTGGAAACCCAGCGCTTGCAACTTGGCCTGCAGGGTCTGGATGGTGGCTTCCAGCGGCGCGTCTTTGCCGGGGATGTAACTTTGTGGATTCACGGCAAGGGCCCTGGGTGGAATAGTGTCCGGTTTGGACAAGCCCGCATTCTGCCTGTCTATTGCCGGGCACAGGGGCATTTCGATCACCGCACGGCCTGCACCCCGCCAAGCCCCGCGAGTCATTCAGCGGCGAAGGCTGCCGGGTTTTGCGAAGTCGGCGTCCACCCAAGCTTGGGCAGACTGGCGGTTGAGCTTGAACCCGGCATCCACCTTGATTTCGGCCAAGGCATCACCGCCTTCGTCCTGCGCGCTCAGCACCGCAGTGGGGTTGTCGTCGTCGGGCACGATGCGCAAGAGCACCGTCACGCGGCTGTTCGGGCCATTCACCGTCACGCTTTGGTTGAGCTGGGCGTGCAACTGTTGCTCGCTGCGGCGTACAAACTCACTGGCGGTTTTGACCAGGGTGATGAAGGCCGTGCCATCCAGCGGCTTGGGGTTCTTTTTGTCGCGGCCCATGGTCCAGGGACCGACCAGGGCGGGCTCAGCTTCTCCCTCCTTGAACATCGCCACGGCCCAGCCGTCGTCATCGTCGTTCTTGATGACCTTGGCGGTCCAGTGTTCGCCTTGCCACAGGCGAGGCTCTTGAATCAGGGGCGTGTCTTGGGTGTCGTCGGTCATGGGGCGTCAGAAAAAGGTGGATGGCGATCATGCCTGAAAACACCACAGCCGACCCGCAATTCGCGCGCAGGGGCGCGCTCCCACAAGGCTCGGTGGTTTTTGTGGGAGGCCGCCCCTGCGGCCGAAGCATTCGCGCGCAGGGGCGCGCTCCCACAGGGCTCGGTGGTTTTTGTGGGAGGCCGCCCCTGCGGCCGAATGCATTCGCGCGCGGGGGTGCGCTCCCACACAAGGCTTGTCGGGGCTGAAGCCGCCGACCAACCAAAAAACAAACTTCAAGGCTGCAAATGCAGGGCCAGCACCAGCACCTGGCTCACGCCCTGATCGCGCAACAGGGCGGCCGCCACGGTGGCCGTCCAGCGGGTTTGCGCAGTGGTGCTCACCAGCAGCACCGGCCCGTCTGGCAAGCTGGCAACATCGGTCAACCGGATGGCCGACTCCAGATGCGCCACCACCGGCGTGGAAGCCGCGTCATCGGGTGCGGGACCGCCGTGCCAGCCGAACACATCGTGCAGCGGCAAGCGCCCCTTGCGAGCCACGTGCGCGGCCAGCACGCGGTTGGCGGCCATGTCGGGCGCAGGCAGCGGCACCACGCACACCGGGCGGGCAGGCCAGGTCTTGGCCCAGCGCCCCAAGGTGGCCACTGCACCAGCCAACAGCGCCTCAGGCACCTCGCCGGTGGGGCCCGCACGCAAAGCCTGCAATTCAGCCACCCAGCCGGGATCGTCGGCAAAGGCCACGGCACGTCCGGCCTCAAAGCCGCGAATCGCGCCCTTGCGCCCCACCCCGGCGGGCCAACGTTTGCGCGGCTCGATGTCCACATCCATGCCGCGCAAGAAGTTGTGGGCGGCGATCAAGGAGTCCGGTGAAGGCGTCAAGCCCGGAAACGGCAGCCGACCGGTGCAGACCGAACACCGCCCGCAGGGCGCAGGCGATGGATCGTCCAGCGCGGTTTGCAGGTAGGCCATCAGACACCCCTGCCCGTGCGCGTACTGGCGCATGATGCCGGCCTCTTGTTGGCGCACCTGCGCCAGCGCCGCCCACTTGGCCGTGTCGTGCACATACGGCACACCGGTGCAGGTCCAGACGGCGCCATCTTTGTGCACCACGCCCTCCACCGCCAAAATTTTCAGCAAGGCCTCTAGCCGCCCGCGCCGCACGCCCGTCTCGGCCTCCAGCTCCAGCAGGCCCCGCCCTGCCCCAGCCAGACACGCCAGCACCTTGGCGGCCGTGGCCGCGTCGGGAATCGAGGCAGTGGCAAAGTAATCCCAGATGCGTTCGTCGGCATCCGATGGCAACAGCACGCCTTCGGCATGCGCCACGCCGCGCCCTGCCCGACCCACTTGCTGGTAATAGGCCACCGGGGTAGACGGCGAGCCCACATGCACGCAAAAACCCAAATCGGGCTTGTCATAACCCATGCCCAGCGCCGAGGTGGCGACCACCGCCTTGACCTGGTTGTGGCGCAAGCGGTCTTCCACCTGTTGGCGGGCGTCGGCATCGGTCTGCCCGGAATACGCGTCCACCGCGTGGCCACAGGTGCGCAAGAACGCGGTGAGCCGCTCGGCCTCGGCCACCGTCAGCACATAAATGATGCCCGAGCCTGGCAACTGCGCCAGCGCATCGGCGATCCAGGCGTAGCGCTCCAGTGGCGACAAACCCGGCACCACCGACAAGGTGAGCGAGGTGCGCGCCAAGGTGCCGCGAAAAGTCACCGTGTTGGCCCCCAGCTGGACGCCGATGTCGTGCGTTACCCGCTCGTTGGCGGTGGCCGTGGTGGCCAACACACTGGCCGTGGGCGTAGCCAAGAGCGCCCGCGCCAGCCGCTGGTAATCGGGCCGAAAGTCAAAACCCCAATCGCTGATGCAATGCGCCTCGTCGATCACGATCAAGCCCACCCGCGCCAGCAAGGCCCCCAAACGTGCCGCAAAACGCGGGTTGCCCAAGCGCTCGGGCGAGACCAGCAGCACGTCGATGGCGTCATCGTCCAACTGCTGGAACACCTCGTCCCAATCACCGAAGTTGGTGGAGTTGACCGTGGCCGCCTTCAGGCCCGCCCGCTCGGCGGCAGCCACCTGATCACGCATCAGCGCCAACAGCGGCGACACCACCAGCGCAGGGCCACCCCCCGTGCTGCGGATGGCGTGCGTGGCCGCCCAGTACACCGCCGACTTGCCCCAACCCGTGGCCTGCACCACCAGCACGCGCGATGCGGGCTGCAGCACGGCGTGCACCGCGTCCACCTGGTCGGCCCTGGGCTGGGCATGTGGCCCGGCCAGGCGGGCCAGCACGGTGTCCATGTGCGCCATGGCCCATGCACGCTGCGGACGGTCCGCAGCCCCGTCTGGACGCCTGTCGGAATGCGGTTCTGGCGTGGTGTTCATGTTTCCCCCTGACGCCTTTCTGGGCGCTTGTGATGAGGGGCTATTTTGCGGGCAAAACGGGCCTAGGCAGAGGGCCCCTCTTCGGGCAACGTGGCCAGCAAAGCCATGCCCGCCAGCATGACCGCGGCCGTCAACCACAGCGCGCCCTTGAAGCTGCCTGTGGCTTGTGCCATGGCGCCCGCCACCACAGGCGCCACGATTTGTGCCGCACCATAACTCAAGGTCAGCCGGGCCATGGCCTTGCCCGGATTTTGCGGCGCTCTGCGCCCCACCAGGGCCAGCGTCATGCTGACAATGCCAATGAAAGTGGCTCCGTAACCAATGGCCCCGATCAGTGCCGCCGCCAAAGAACCCGAGACGGCGGGCAAGACCACCGATGCGGTTTGCAAACCGAACGCCAACAGCAAGGCACGCGTGTCGCCCCAGCGGCGGGCCAGCTTGTCCCACAAAAAGACGGCGGGCATGGCCGCCAGCCCCACCAAGGCCCAGGCCAAAGCACCCTGTCCGGCCAAAGCCGGTTCGCGCTCGACGATGGCCACCGTGAACGTGGCACTGATGACAAAGCCCCAGCCCGCCGCAAAATAACTCCCAGCCATGGTCAGCATCCAGCGGCGGGAAACCACAGGCCCCACATCACCCGCCACCGTGGCCACCGGAGCCGGTGGCACAGGGGGGCGCCACAGCCAGGCGGGGACAAAGAAAATCAGCCCGATGACCGAAAACGCCAACCACTGCGCCGACCAAAGCGTCCAAAAAAACGACAGGCCCCAGGCCCCCAGCGCTGAAACCACCACCCCCAGACCGATGCCAATGAAGTACAGGCCCAGCTCCGGGCGACGACCTTGCCGCATCAGCCAACCCAGCACTAGGCCAGAACCGAGCAGCATGCCGGCAGCGCCGCAAAGGCCGCCCACATAACGGGACAAGGCCCAGGCGGGCATCCAGGTGGTGAGTGCCATGGCGGCGGTGGTCAACAGCGCCAGCCACAAACCCATGCTGTAGAGGCGGTGTCGCCAGCGCCCGTCATCGATCCAGGCCACCGCCAAGGCACCGCTGATGTAACCCGCGTAATTGGCGGCGGCCAGACCACCCGCAGCGGCATCGGTCAGCCCCGTCTGCAGCTGCATGGCGGGCAACAGGGGCGTGAAAACAAAACGCGCCAGCCCCAGGGTCAGCACCAGGCTGCAAATGCCGCCCGTGATGACTTGCCAAGCGTGCAAGGAAGCGGGTCGTGCCGTCAAATGTGGCCCCAGACCATCAGTGCGTCACGCCCTTCGGTGACCAGGTCCACCTTGGCACCGACCGGCAACAGCACCTTGGTCTCGACATGACCAAAGGGCAAGCCGGTCAAAACAGCCGCCTTGGTCTGGCTGCGCAGCCAGTCCACCACCGTGGCCAGTTTGAAGCCCTTGTCGTGCGCGGGCACCAGTTTGTATTGGCTGAACTGGCCCAACAACACCGCCTTTTGCCGGGCCAACACGCCCGCATGCAGCAACTGGGTGAGCATGCGCTCGACGCGGTAAGGGTGTTCACCCACGTCTTCGAGGAACAACACGCCGCCTTTCACTTGCGGAAAGTAAGGCGTGCCCAGCAAAGAACACAGCACCGACAGGTTGCCTCCCCACAACGGCGCATCTTTGACCTTCACGCGGCGCTCGGCCTCCAGCTTGGGCAACTGCCAACCGGTGCCCTCGCCCTGCTCCAAAATCAGGTCATCAAAGCAGGCCTGCATGATGTCGTCGGGCTCTTGCACGGGACCAAAGTCTTCCCCCAACGCCGGGCCCTGCCAGCTGATGCGGCCGGTCTTGGCAAACACCGCCTGGTTGAATGCCGTGAAATCGCTCAAGCCCACAAACTGGGTGCCCCCGTCAATGGCCTTGGCCAGGGCTTTGTAGGGCAAGCCGGGCAGGATGCGCGTGAGGCCATAGCCGCCGCGCGAGATCAAGGCCACGTCAGCGCCACTGGCGGCAGCACGGCCGATGGCGGCGATGCGTGTGGCGTCATCGCCGGCAAAACGCATGTGGCTGGCCAAGGCGGCTTCGTCCACTTCGACTTCATGGCCTTGGGCCTTCAAACGTTTCAAGCCGCGACGAAAAGCGGCTTTGTCGCGCACCGCGCTGGAAGGAGAAAAAATGTAAATGTGGGCCATGCCAAACTTCCTAGAACAGGCGCAAGTGTCGCATGCCCAAAGCCATTCATGGGGCCGCAACCACTGCGGCTACAGCAAACGCGACAAGGCGCGTGGTCCGGCGCGGTAGCCCTTGTCGGGGTAAGGCGCGTTGCGCCAAGCCTCTGGCAAAGGCAAGGCGTTTTGGGCGGGTTGCAGCTGAAAACGTGGGGGCTGCAGGGCCGCCAGCGCCTGCAATACGGGCTGAATGTCTGCAGGGCCCACCAGTTGCACCTGCGTCAGGCCCAGACGGTCACACAGTTCGAACAAGATCTGCGCATGCGTGTGCACCTGGTGAAAGGCTTCTTTTTTGGGCTTGTCGCTGCGGCCAAAGCCCACCAGATCGGGCACGATGTGCCGCCACCCCGCACGCCCTTGCGCTTGCGCGTTCAGCACTGTGTCACGCCAGCCCAAAGACCAGCTGTCGGCCCCATGCAGCCACAAGACGGCCTGCACGGCGTCCACCGGACCGGTGTCCAGGACGTGCAGGCGCAAGCCCTGCAAACTGGGCAGATCATTCAAATCCCAAGCCGTGGCTGGCCATGGCGGGATGGCCGCAAAAGCCGCATCGGGCGTGCGCAAGGCGTCTTCGCGCAGCGGGTCGGCGTTCAGCCGCCGGGGCTTGAAAAAGTCTTTCAACAACCGACTGCATTCATCGGCCAGCACCCCGCCTGTGACCTGCGTCTGGTGGTTCAACTGGGGGTGGCCAAACAGGTTGAGCACCGAGCCGGCCGCACCGGTGCGCGGATCGGGTGCGCCAAACACCACACGGTCCACCCGCGCATGCAGCATGGCGCCGCTGCACATGGCGCAGGGCTCCAGCGTCACATAAAGTGTGCAACCGTCCAAGCGGTAATTGCCCAACAACTGGGCTGCTGCGCGCAGTGCCACCACCTCGGCATGGGCGGTAGGGTCGTGGCCGGCAATCGGAGCATTGCGTCCTGCGGCAATCACCTGCCCACCCTTGACCACCACGGCCCCCACCGGCACCTCGCCCGCAGCCGCAGCCGCTTGGGCTTGCGCCAAAGCCAAGCGCATGCCTTGCGCATCGCTCCAGCCGTTCATGCGTCCATGTCCTGTTCAATATCCTCTTCAATGTGAAAACGATGCAAGAACCGGTGCAACACAGGTGCACCGATCACGCCCACACAAATCAGCGCCACAAAACCGCTGTACAACGCGTAAGTGCCGGCGAACAACTTGCCCGCCGTGCTGAGGGGCGCACCGACCGGCCCCATGCCCGACAAAATCATGGCGGCACTCAGGTAAGCATCCACCCAGGACATGCCCTCCAGTTCGCGGTAACCCACCATGCCCGCCAACAGCGACACCCCAACCAGAAACAAGACCAGCCCGGCGGCACCGATCAGGCGGCGGTGATAGGCCGCTTGCGCAATGAGGGGTTTGCTGTGGTGCTCAAACATGGCGGATCATCCCTTGCTTGGGGCTGCGGGCACCAGTCCCAGGTCTTCCATCCAACGGGCCAAGGCCTGCCCACTCACCGGGCCTGCTGCATAAGCCGCGTGCATGGCGGCATGGGATTCGGGGCGGTGCTGGTTGAGTTTGACGGCGCATTGCAAATCGGTGATGCGCATCTCGAACGCCACAATGCCTTTCAGCATGGCCTCGGTGTAACTGGCAGGCAACTCGCGCCACTGCTGGGCATAAGACGGCTCGTGGTCGGCGATCAGGCACTTGAGGATGCGGTCACGGTCTGCGTGCGGGTCCACGATGCGCGTCTGCACCTTGGCCTGTACCGCCAGGTAAATCCAGCTGGGTACACGCTGCTTGTCGGCATACACACCGGGTGACAGATAAGCCTGCGGCCCCATGAAACTCACCAAGGCCTGTGCTTGTGCAGCCAGCAACTGCGCCTGCGGATTCGCCCGGGCACAGTGCCCCAGCAAAACGCCGTGCTCTGGTGCGTCCTCTCCCCACAAGGACACGGCCTGCCAATGCATCGGGATGTGGCTGAGGACAGGAAACCCGTCTTCACCCACTGAAACGATGGAAGCCAGTGGATGCTCGCGCATGATGCGTTGCGCGATGGCCGGGTCGGTGTTGCGAAATTGTGGAGGCAGGTACATGGTGGGGTGAATGTACCAAACCACTGAACGCCAATTCGCCATGCTGCACCGAGCGGTTCGACGGGGCGATTCAACACCAAGATGCAGTTTTTGTTTTTGCAAAAATGAATTTTTGTACTACTTAGCCACAGTCAAATTGCTTTGAAAATATACTCAACACCAACCAGTCAAGCGGAAAACCCACTTGTTTGAATCTCAAACCCGCACTGTCAGCCAACCAAGCAAGGTTTCCCAATGGAAAAGAATCGACTCGAAGCCTTCAGCGACGGCGTGATCGCGATCATCATCACCATCATGGTGCTGGAGATGAAAGTACCCCATGGTGATTCATGGGAAGCCCTGGCCCAGTTGTGGCCGGTTTTCCTCAGCTATGTGGTCAGTTTTTTGTATGTCGGCATTTACTGGAACAACCACCACCACTTGCTGCATGCCACCCGCAAAATCACTGGGGCAACGCTTTGGGGAAACTTGCATCTGTTGTTCTGGCTTTCACTCGTGCCCTTCACCACAGGCTGGATGGGCGAAAACCATTTTGGCCGCCTGCCCACGGTTCTGTACGGCTGCAATTTGTTGATGTGCGCCTTGGCCTTTGTCATCCTGCAACAGGAACTGGCCAGACACCACGGCCCTGGCAACCCCATCGCGCAAGCGCTGGGACGTGACGTCAAAGGCAAGGTCTCAGTCGCCCTGTATGTGGTGGGCATCCTCGTTGCAGCGCTTTATCGGCCCATGTTGGGTTTTGCCGTCTTCATCATGGTGTCACTCATCTGGTTCATTCCAGATCGGCGGATGGAGGCCGCAGCAGACCAACATCGGATGAAAAAGGAATAGCACAACGGCTGTGAGATGGCTCAGACACGCATCCGGCTACGTGATGCGTGTCGTGCGACAAAGTGCGCGCTTAACGGCCCACTTCGCGCCTCGTGGTTATTCCCACTCAATTGTCGCCGGCGGCTTGGAACTCACGTCGTAGGTCACGCGGTTGATTCCGCGCACTTCGTTGATGATGCGGCCGGAGACTTTCTTGAGCAGCGCATAGGGCAGCTCGGCCCAGTCTGCGGTCATGAAGTCGCTGGTTTGCACAGCGCGCAGGGCCACCACGTAGTCGTAGGTGCGCCCGTCGCCCATCACGCCCACGCTTTTCACCGGCAGGAACACGGTGAAGGCCTGGCTGGTCAGGTCGTACCAGGTCTTGCCAGTTTCGTCGGTGAAGTTGCGCAGCTCTTCAATGAAGATGGCGTCCGCACGGCGCAGCAGGTCGGCATATTCCTTTTTGACCTCGCCCAGAATCCGCACGCCCAGACCTGGGCCTGGGAAGGGGTGGCGGTACACCATCTCACGCGGCAGGCCCAGCGCCACGCCGAGTTCACGCACCTCGTCCTTGAACAGTTCGCGCAGCGGCTCCAGCAGTTTCAGGCCCAATTGTTCTGGCAAACCGCCCACATTGTGGTGGCTCTTGATGGTGACGGCTTTCTTGCTCTTGGCACCGCCGGACTCGATGACATCCGGGTAAATCGTGCCTTGGGCCAGGAAGGTGGCACCCTTGTGGCCACCGTCGCCCGCTTTGAGTTTGGCCGCTTGTTCCTTGAACACGTCAACGAACAAACCGCCGATGATCTTGCGCTTGGCTTCGGGCTCGCTCACGCCGGCCAGTTTGCCCAGGAACAAATCGCTGGCGTCCACGCGGATGACGTGGGCGTGCAGTTTGCCGACGAACATGTCCATCACCATGTCGCCCTCGTTCAGGCGCAGCAGGCCGTGGTCCACAAACACGCAGGTGAGCTTGTCGCCAATGGCGCGGTGGATCAATGCGGCGGCCACCGATGAATCGACGCCGCCAGACAAGCCGAGGATGACTTCTTCGTCACCCACTTGTTCGCGGATTTTGGCAACGGCTTCTTCGATGTAGTCGCCCATGATCCAGTCGGGACGGGCCTGGCAGATGTCGAGCACAAAGCGGTTGAGCAGCGCCTGGCCTTGCACCGTGTGCGTGACTTCGGGGTGGAACTGCACCGCGTAAAAACGGCGCGCCTCGTCGGCCATGCCGGCAATCGGGCAAGCCGGGGTGGAGGCCATGACCTTGAAGCCGTCGGGCAACTGGGTGACTTTGTCGCCATGGCTCATCCAGACCTTGAGCATGCCGTGGCCTTCGGGCGTGGCGAAGTCTTCAATGCCTTTGAGCAGTTCGGTGTGGCCATGGGCGCGCACTTCGGCGTAGCCAAACTCGCGGGTGTGCCCGGCTTCCACCTTGCCGCCCAGCTGCTGGGCCATGGTCTGCATGCCATAGCAAATGCCCAGCACCGGGATGCCCAGCTCGAACACGGCATCGGGGGCGCGATCGTCCACCTCGTACACGCTGGCATGACTGCCCGACAGGATCACGCCCTTGAGGTTGCCGTCCTTGGCGTATTCACGCACCCAGTCGCTGCTCACATCGCAAGGATGCACTTCGCAGAACACATGGGCTTCGCGCACGCGGCGTGCGATGAGCTGGGTGACTTGCGAGCCGAAGTCGAGGATCAGGATCTTGGAATGGGACATGGCAAGCGGTCTCTATGAATGGAAAAGGCGTCTGGGATGTCCAGACGCCTTGGTTCGGAATGCCGTGATTTTAACGGCGCTCAATCAGCCCGGTAATTCGGCGCCTCTTTGGTGATCTGCACGTCGTGCACGTGGCTTTCGCGGATGCCGGCTGCGGTGATTTCCACAAACTGCGATTCGTTGTGCATGGCCTCGATGGTGGCGCAACCGCAATAGCCCATGCTGGCACGCAAGCCACCGGCCATCTGGTAAATGATGGAGACCACCGAGCCTTTGTAGGGCACACGGCCTTCGATGCCTTCGGGCACCAGCTTGTCGGCATTCGGGTTGCCGGTGCTGCTTTCCTGGAAGTAACGGTCGGCACTGCCTTGCTGCATGGCGCCAATGGAGCCCATGCCCCGATAGCTCTTGTAGCTGCGGCCCTGGAACAGCACGATCTCGCCCGGGGCTTCTTCGGTGCCCGCAAACATGCCACCCATCATCACGGTGCCCGCGCCTGCGGCGATGGCTTTGGCGATGTCGCCGCTGTAGCGGATGCCGCCGTCAGCGATCAGCGGCACGCCCGTGCCTTTGAGGGCTGTGGCCACAGAGTCCACCGCCATGATTTGCGGCACGCCCACACCGGCCACGATGCGGGTGGTGCAAATGGAGCCAGGGCCAATGCCGACCTTGACGCCATCGGCACCAGCTTCGACCAGCGCCAGCGCGGCGGCGCCGGTGGCGATGTTGCCGCCAATGACTTCGATGTGCGGGTAGTTTTGCTTGACCCAGCGCACGCGGTCGATCACGCCTTTGCTGTGGCCGTGCGCGGTGTCCACCACGATGGCATCGACACCGGCGCGCGACAGGGCTTCGACGCGTTCTTCAGTGCCCTCGCCCACGCCCACGGCCGCGCCCACGCGCAGTTTGCCTGCAGCGTCGCGTGCGGCGTTGGGGAAGTTCAGTTGTTTGGTGATGTCCTTGACGGTGATCAGACCTTTGAGTTCAAAGGCTTCGTTGACCACCAACAGGCGTTCAAGCTTGTGTTTGTTGAGCAGGTGCTTGGCTTGCTCGGGGGTGGTGCCTTCGGGCACGGTGATCAGGCGCTCGCGCGGCGTCATGATTTCGCTGACCTTCTGGTCGTAGCGGGTTTCAAAGCGCAGATCGCGGCCGGTGACGATGCCGACCACTTTGCGGCCATCGCACACAGGGAAGCCAGACACGCCCAGCTCGTCGCTCAGAGCCATGACCTGGCGCACGGTGGTGTCGGGTGTGATGACGACCGGGTCGCGCAACACGCCCGATTCGTAGCGCTTGACCTTGGCCACCTGGGCCGCCTGCTCTTGCGGGGTGAGGTTTTTGTGCACGATGCCAATGCCACCTTCTTGCGCAATGGCAATGGCCAGGCGCGCTTCGGTCACGGTGTCCATGGCAGCGGACACCAAGGGCAGGTTCAAGCGGATGTTGCGGGTGAATTGCGTCGCCAGAGAAGTGTCCTTGGGCAGGACTTGGGAGTAGGCGGGGACGAGGAGAACGTCGTCAAAAGTAAGGGCTTTACCGAGTAGGCGCATAAGCTAAGGCTCCAAAAAATCGATTGTACCCGCGCAGGGCAAGGGGTTTCCCTGCCCCACCGCCAAAATTCATGGCTTCACACGGGCCACCAGCGCGGTGACCCGGACACTCGCCGCTCAGGCGTTTTGGTAATGCAGCACTTTGAGCGACTTTTCTGGGTCGATGTCGACAAAAGCCGCCGGATTGACCAAGCGCTCGACAAAGCGCAATGCGGGGGCCGCTTCGGCCACCTGGCTGTGCAAAAACTGCGTGTCCAACTCGGGCGCGTTCAGACACAACAACACATGGCCTTGCGGCTCCAGCAAATCAGGCAGTCGCCGGATCAGCTTGATGTAGTCCTTGGTGGCGATGAAGCTGCCTTTTTGGTAGCTGGGCGGGTCGATCACGATCACCCCATACGGCCCCATCTTGCTGATCTTGCCCCAGGTTTTGAAAATGTCGTGGCCCAAAAACCGGGCCTTGGCCGGCAGATCATTCAGGCGGTGGTTTTGCTGTCCCACGGCCAGGGCGGCCTGGCTCATGTCCAGATTCACCACCTGCGCTGCCCCACCCTGCAAAGCCACCACAGAAAACGCGCAGGTGTAGGCAAACAGGTTGAGCACGTTCTCGTGCTTGGCGTGGCTTTTCATCCACTCGCGGCCATGGGCCATGTCAAGAAACAGGCCATGGTTTTGACCCCGCATCACATGCACCAGGTACTTCGCGCCTTGCTCGGTCACCACATGCGGCTCGGGCACGCTGCCCGCCATCAGGCGGGTTTCGGCTTCACCCTGGGCCCGGCACTGGAAGACCCAGTTCAGCGGCTCGCCAGGTGCCAGCACTTGCCAGCGCGCTTGCAAAGCCGCTTGGCACTGCGCCAGCTCTTCGTCGCTCACTGGCTTGAAGCTCGTCAGGACCCAGACGGGTGCAAACCAGTCCAGCGTCCAGTGCGCACAGTCAGGAAACATGCCGCCGCGACCGTGGAACACCCGGTGTGCATCGGTGCTGTGGTGCATCTGGGCGATGGCGTTCAAAAGGGCTTGCATGCTGGCTTTCAATACCCTGCCGCCACGCCGCTTTTGCGGTTGGCAAACAAGCCGGTACGCCCCTTGCCTTGCCGCTTGAAGCGTTGACGCCGCGCCACTTTGGGGTCGACATTGAGGGGACGGTACAACTCAATGCGGTCACCCGCCTGCACCTGATGCCCCCACGTGGTTTTGTGGCCCCAGATGCCGGGTTGCTGAAATGGCAACGAGGTCAGCAACGCAGGCTCAGCCAAACCCTGGCTTTCCAGCCATTGGGTCATGCCCAGGTCCAGCACGGCCCGAACGGTACTGCCCACGGGCACCCGCAGGTGCACTTCATGCACCTGCCGCGGCACCAGACTCCAGCACAGGGTGACGGCGATGGTCGTTTCAGCCATAAACCACTTCGGCGCGTTTGACAAACGCATCGACCAAGCTGGCCGCAATTTTGTCAAACACCGGCCCGACCAAAGCGGCCAGGGTTTTGCTGGAAAAACCGTATTGCAAATCCAGCTCCACCTTGCAGGCCCGCTGCGTGCCATCGCCCACAGGAATGAACCGCCACATGCCGCTCAAATTGGAGAATGGGCCTTTGACCAGGCTCATGCCCACCGAACGCCCTTCTTCATGCGTGTTGCGTGTGATGAAGGTTTGTTGCATGCCGCCCAGGCCAATGCCCACTTCGGCCAACATGCCCTGCGCGTCTGTTTCCAGCACGCTGGCGTGGTCACACCACGGCAAGAACTCGGGGTAACGGGCCACGTCGGTGACGAGGCGAAACATTTCCTCTGGGGCATACCAGATGAGGACGGACTTGTGGATATTCTTCATACAATGCAGCGATTGTAGTTTTTCGAATCGCCTGTTGGCGCAACGCCAGACCGCACATCCTTGCGAACGGCCATGCCGTCCTTATCTGCTCACCATGGCCACCACCAAAAAGTCCCCCGCTGCACCCACTTTTGCCAAGATCGCCGAGAACAAAAAGGCGGCCTTCGACTATTTTTTCGAAGAGCGCTACGAGGCAGGCATGGTGCTGGAAGGCTGGGAGGTCAAGGCCATCCGTGAGGGCAAAGTGCAGCTCACAGACGGTTATGTGGTCATCCGCAATGGTGAACTGTTCATCATTGGCTGCCTGATCAACCCGCTCAAAACTGCCTCGACCCACATCAACCCCGAAGCGGCACGCACGCGCAAGCTGCTGCTGAACAAAGAAGAGATCAAGCGCCTGATTGGCAAGATTGAGCAAAAGGGCTACACCCTGGTGCCCATCAACCTGCACTGGAAAGCGGGCAAAGTGAAGTGCGACATCGCGCTGGCCAAGGGCAAGGCCGAGCACGACAAACGCGACACCATCAAGGACCGCGAAGGCAAGCGCGAGGTCGAACGCGCCATGAAGAGCCGTCACCGCTGAATCGGCATGGGCAGCGGTTGCCGGCCCTCATTGGCAGAAGTTGCCGATCCTCATGGGCAGCGGTAGGTCGGTGGCTTCAGCCCCGACATGAACCTGCGCCAGTGCCCGCCAACGTCGGACCTGAAGGTCCCGACCTGCGGCATCAGTTCAGCTCGCGCAGCGGGTGGGCATGTGCAGGCCACGGGCTGACAAAGAACGCCGCCACTTCTGCCGCGTCCACGTCTTCGGCCCGTGCAGGCTGCCACTTTGGGCTGTGGTCTTTGTCCACCGCCAGGGCGCGAATGCCTTCCACCGTTTCACTTTGCGCCACTGGCCGCAGGGCAAAACAATGGCGCACCAGATCGCGCTCCATGCGCAGGTCATCGGCCAGGCTCAGCTTGCGCGCACGCCGAATCTGTTCCAGCACCACGTGCAGCATCAAGGGTGAACGTGCACGCAGGGTTTTGGCGGTGCGTTGCGACCACTCATCCTGCGCCGACTCCAGCTGGTGCAGCATCTCCACCACACTGCCCTGTGCCATGGCGGCATCCATCTCGCCGCGGTGGTCCAGCCCGCTGTGCTGCAAGCGGTCAAATTGGGTGGTGACCCAGCGCTCGACCGCTTCGCCGTTTTCAAACGGGGTTTCGATCAAGGTTTGCCAGATGTGCGGCAACTTGCCCGACGCGATGTAGCCGTCGGCCAAGCCTGCGTGAACGGCTTCTTCGCCGTGCAGCATGTAACCGGTCAAGCCCAGGTATTCACCCAGGTGACCTGGGCAACGGCTTAAAAAGTAGCCCCCGCCCACATCGGGAAACAAGCCAATGTGGGTCTCGGGCATGGCCATCTTGCTGCGTTCAGTGACCACGCGCACGCTGGCCCCCTGGCTGATGCCCATACCGCCACCCATGACGATGCCGTCCATCAACGCCAGGTAAGGCTTGGGATAGGTGTGAATCAGGTGATTCAGCCGGTACTCTTCGGTGAAGAAATCTTCCAGGCGGGGGTCCCCCTTCGTGGCAGCCTGGTGAAAAAACCGAATATCGCCCCCTGCACAAAAGGCACCAAAGGGACCTTCCTTGTTGCTTCCGCGCACGGCCACCGCCAGCACCTGTGGCTCGTTTTTCCAGGCCAGCAATGCGGCGGTGATTTGGCGCACCATGTCCAGCGACAAGGCGTTCAACGCCTGCGGCCGGTTCAAGGTGATGCAGCCGATGCGGCCTTCGATTTGTGCGATGACATCAGACATTGTTTTGTCTCCAGCCTAACCATTCGTTGAGAAGCAAGGCCCCCAAAACCAGGGAACCGCCCAGCAGCACGCTCAGCTGAGGGGCTTCACCCGCGCCCCACCAAGCCAAAGCAATGCCAAAAACAATTTCAAGCAAAGCCAGCAGCGCCACTTCGGGCGCTTTCAGCACCCGGGCACACACCACCGACAAGGCGCAGGGAATGGCCAATTGAAACAGCCCCAACATGGCCAACAGACCCACATCATGCACCGAAGCCTGGAACGGCATGGCCAGCGGCAGTGTGAACAAGGAAGAAATGACGGCGCCCAGCAAGACCGAAGGCACCAGATCCAGGTTCTGCCCCTCGCTCTGGCTTTTTTGCGCCAGCGTCCACTGCACAGAACCCGCCAGCGGCACGCACAAAGCGACCAGTGAGCCGATCAGAAAATTCGGGTCCGCCAGACTGAGCTGTGAACCATACATCCAGCCGATGCCGATGCCCGCCAACACAATGGCCAGCCAGGTTCTGGCAGGCAGGCGGTGTCGCAAAAACACCCGGGTGATCAAGGCCGTGAGCAAGGGCCCCAGCGCCATGGTGATCAACACATTAGCCACCGCCGTCAGGGTGAGGGCCACCATGAACGCGGTGAACATGACACTCCAGCACAAACCAGAGAACCAAAAGTAACGGCTGCGCAAAGGCAGCCGTAACCCCACACGTCGGCCCTGCCACAAGGGCAGGATGACCAGCAAGGACACCGCAGTGAAGAAGCTGCGCCAGAAGGTGACTTCAAAGCTGCGCGCTTGCTCCAGGTGCCGCGTGACCACACCGGCCATGGACCACAGGGCGGTCACGCCCACCATGGTCCAAACGGCCAGTCCGTGCGTCAAACGCATGATCGTCAGCCGATCACTTGTTGCGCTTGCGGTCACTTTCCTTCAGGTAGCGCTTGCGCAGACGAACGCTCTTGGGCGTGATTTCGACCAGCTCGTCGTCCTCGATGAATTCAACGCCGTACTCCAGCGTCAGGTCAATCGGTGGCGTGATCTTGATCGCGTCTTCCTTGCCAGACACACGGAAGTTGGTCAGCTGCTTGGTGCGTGTGGCGTTGACCACCAGGTCGTTGTCACGGCTGTGGATACCCACAATCATGCCTTCGTACACCGGATCGTTCGCCTTGACGAACATGCGACCACGGTCGTCCAGCTTGCCCAGGGCGTAGGTGAAGATTTCACCGTCGTCCATGGAGATCAACACGCCGTTCTTGCGGCCGCCGATGTCACCCTTGTGGGGTTCGTAGCTGTCGAAGATGTTGGAAATCAGGCCGGAACCACGGGTCAGGTTCAGGAATTCGTTGGTGAAACCAATCAAGCCACGGGCTGGAATGCGGTATTCCAAACGGACACGGCCACGGCCATCGGATTCCATGTTGACCAACTCGCCCTTGCGCTCGCCCAAGGCTTGCATCACGCCGCCCTGGTGGGTTTCTTCGATGTCGGCTGTCACCAACTCGATCGGCTCATGGCGCTCGCCATTCACATCGCGGAACACCACGCGGGGCTTGGACACCGCCATCTCATAGCCTTCACGGCGCATGTTTTCCAGCAAGATGGTCAGGTGCAATTCACCACGACCCATGACTTCAAAAATACCTTCTTCGTCGGTTTCTTTGACGCGCAAGGCGACGTTGTGTTGCAGTTCTTTTTGCAGACGGTCCCAGATCTGGCGGCTGGTCACGTACTTACCTTCGCGACCGGCCAAAGGGCTGGTGTTGACGCAGAAATTCATGGTCAGGGTCGGCTCGTCCACTTTCAACATGGGCAGCGGAGCGGGATTGGCGATGTCAGTCACCGTCACACCGATGTTCAGATCGGCAATGCCGTTGATCAGCACAATGTCGCCAGGACCGGCTTCGGTCACCTGTACGCGGTCCAAACCCTGGAACTTGAGCACTTGGTTGATACGCCCTTTGATGGCTTTACCGTCCGGGCCTTCCATGACCACCACATCCATTTGCGGCTTGATCGTGCCCTGGCTGATGCGGCCCACACCGATACGGCCCACGAACGTGGAGAAGTCGAGTGCAGAAATTTGCAACTGCAAAGGTGCCTTGGGGTCACCCTTTTGAGGCGGCACGTGCTTGAGCACGGTGTTGAACAAGGCCGACATGTCGGGGCCCCACTGCTCACCAGGTGCGCCTTCTTCAAGCGATGTCCAGCCGTTGATACCGGAGGCATACACCACAGGGAAGTCCAGCTGCTCGTCGTTCGCGCCGAGTTTGTCAAACAGGTCAAAAGCGGCATTCACCACTTTGTCGGGGTTGGCACCGGGCTTGTCGACCTTGTTCACCACGACGATGGGCTTGAGGCCCAAGGCCAAGGCTTTCTTGGTCACAAAGCGGGTTTGTGGCATGGGGCCTTCTTGCGCGTCGATCAGCAAGACCACGCCGTCCACCATGGACAGAGCACGTTCGACTTCGCCGCCGAAGTCCGCGTGGCCGGGGGTGTCGACGATGTTGATGTGGGTGCCTTCCCAGCTCACGGCACAGTTTTTGGCCAGGATGGTGATGCCGCGTTCACGTTCGATGGCGTTGTTGTCCATCACGGTGTCCACAATTTTTTCGTGGTCAGCGAAGGTGCCCGATTGGCGCAGCAGCTGGTCCACCATGGTGGTTTTGCCATGGTCAACGTGCGCGATGATGGCGATGTTGCGGATTTGCTTGGTCATGCTTTCTCTTCCTTTAAACCTGCTCGGCCAGCAAAGGCTCGGTTGCAGGTGATTTTTCCAAAATCTGTTGAATTTCCAGCGGGCTCAACAATCGACCCGGAATCAATTCGCCGCCATGCACACTTGCCGTTCCCAGCAAGGCACGAGGATGTTCTCCATACACCACGACTTGATCACAATCCACCCAGGGGCCGTGTCTGCGCACCCCATTCAAAAAACGGCCAGTGTTCTCACTGTCCAAACTCACCTCGGTGCAGCCCGGCAACAAAACGTCAACCGGCCGCAAAACGTCCAGACGCTGGTTTTCAGGCAGGGCTTCCAACTGTTCCAGCGTCACGCATTGCGCCGCTTCAAAAGGACCGGTGACCACCCGGCGCAAAGCGCTCAAGTGGCCGCCACACCCCAAGGCCTCGGCAATGTCTTCGCCCAAGGTTCGGATGTAAGTGCCTTTGCTGCAACGCACACGCACACGCAAAAATGGCGCATCGCCTTGCAATTGCATGTCCAGCAAATCCAGATCATGGATCACCACGTTGCGCGCTTCGCGCTCCACGGTTTCACCCTGCCGGGCGTATTCGTACAAGGCCTTGCCATCCTTTTTCAAGGCGCTGTGCATGGGGGGCACCTGGCTGATCGGTCCCATGAACCGGTCCAGCACCTCCACCACCCTGCCCGGCGTACAAGACACTTCACGCACGGCAATCACGTCACCTTCGGCATCGGCCGTGCTGGTTTTCAACCCCAGGCGCACCGTTGTCTCGTAAGTCTTGTCGGCATCCAGATGTTGCTGACTGAACTTGGTCGCCGCACCAAAACACAAAGGCAACACACCGCTGGCCAGCGGGTCCAATGTCCCTGTGTGCCCAGCTTTCTCGGCGCGCAGCAACCACTTGGCCTTTTGCAACGCCTGGTTACTGGAAAGACCCAATGGTTTGTCGAGCAACAGCACCCCGTGCACAGGGCGCCGCTGCACCCTGGTGCGTGGCGCGTTCATGCTCAATCCTCTTGGGCACGCGACGACACCGCCTTGGCGATCAATGCATTCATGTCGGACGCACGCTCGGTGGTGCGGTCAAACAAGAAGTGCAGTGTCGGCACGGTGTGGATGTGCAAACGCTTGAACAAACCGTTGCGCAGAAAACCCGCTGCAGCGTTCAGTCCTTCTGTGGCTTCTTCGGGGTTGCCCGTCAAAACACTGAAATAGACCTTGGCATGGGCGTAATCGGGCGTGACCTCGATCGCGTTGATCGTGACCATGCCCACACGCGGGTCTTTCAACTCGCGTGCGATCAACTCGGCCAGATCACGCTGGATCTGGTCGGCCACGCGAAAACCGCGATTGGGAACGGACGATGCCTTCTTGCGCGCCATTTACAGCGTTCTCGCAATTTCCTTGACGTCGAAGAATTCGAGTTGGTCGCCTTCTTTGATGTCGTTGTAGTTCTTGAGCTTGATACCGCACTCGAAGCCTTCCTTGACTTCGCGCACATCGTCCTTGAGCCGCTTGAGCGAATCGAGCTCGCCGGTGTAGATGACCACGTTGTCGCGCAACAGGCGGAATTTGGCATTGCGGGTGACTTGACCCGAAGTGACCATACAACCCGCGACCGTACCGATCTTGGAGGCCACGAACACGGTCCGGATTTCGGCCATGCCCATGATCTCTTCACGTTGCTCTGGAGCCAACATGCCCGACATCGCGGCCTTGAGTTCATCCACAGCGTCATAAATGATGTTGTAGTAATGAAGATCAATGCCGTTGCCTTCGGCCAGCTTGCGCGCACCGGCATCGGCACGCACGTTGAAACCAATCACGATGGCCTTGGAAGCGATGGCCAGGTTGACGTCCGACTCGCTGATACCACCCACACCGGAGTAGACCAACTGCACCTTGACTTCGTCGGTCGACAGCTTGAGCAAGGACGCACCCAGGGCTTCTTGCGAACCCTGCACATCGGCCTTGATGATGATCGGCAGCATTTTGACTTCGCCCGCAGACATGTCGGTGAACATGTTTTCCAGCTTGGCGGCTTGTTGCTTGGCCAGCTTGGTGTTGCGGAACTTGCCTGCTCGGTAAGTGGCGATTTCGCGGGCACGGCGTTCGTCGCCCATGACCATGAACTCGTCGCCGGCTTGCGGCACTTCGGTCAAACCCTGGATCTCGACCGGGATCGAGGGACCGGCAGTTTTGATCGTCTGGCCATTTTCGTCCAGCATGGCGCGCACGCGGCCAAAGGTCTGGCCGGCCAGCACCACGTCGCCGGTGTTCAAGGTACCGGACTGCACCAGGATGGTGGCCACAGGACCACGGCCCTTGTCCAGACGTGCTTCGATGACCAGGCCCTTGGCGGCGGCTTGCACCGGCGCTTTGAGTTCCAGCACTTCGGCTTGCAGCAACACTTGCTCCAGCAAGTCGTCAATGCCCATACCGGTCTTGGCAGACACCGACACAAAAGGAGAATCGCCACCGAATTCTTCAGGCACGACTTCTTCGGCGATCAGTTCGCTGCGCACACGGTCGATGTTGGCATCGGGCTTGTCCATCTTGTTGATGGCGACCACGATCGGCACCCCTGCAGCTTTCGCGTGCTTGATGGCTTCTTTCGTCTGGGGCATCACGCCGTCGTCACCCGCCACCACCAGGATGACGATGTCGGTGGCTTGGGCACCCCGCGCACGCATGGCCGTGAAGGCCTCGTGACCGGGGGTGTCCAGGAAAGAGATCATGCCGCGAGGCGTTTCGACGTGGTAGGCACCAATGTGCTGGGTGATGCCACCGGCTTCGCCCGAAGCCACTTTGGCGCGGCGGATGTAGTCCAACAACGAGGTTTTACCGTGGTCCACGTGGCCCATGACGGTGACCACAGGGGCACGCGGCAAGGCTTCGGCGTGTTGGTCCAACACTTCATCGTCGGTGAATGCTTCTGGATCATCGAGCGCAGCGATCACCGCCTTATGGCCCATTTCTTCCACCACGATCATCGCAGTGTCCTGGTCCAGCGGCTGGTTCATGGTGGCCATCTGGCCCAGCTTCATCAAGTGCTTGATGACTTCCGACGCCTTGATGGCCATCTTGTGGGCCAATTCGGCCACGGTGATGGTTTCGGGCACGTGCACTTCCAGCACGCGCACTTCTGCCGGTGCTTGTTGGGTGTGCATGTCATCGCGATCACGCTCGTTGCCACGACGACCACGCGGTCCAGCGCGCCAGTTGTTGCGCCCCACACCGCCACTCGTGTCACCACGGGTGGGGATGGCTTTTTTCTTGGCAGGATCACCCGCCCAGCTGGAGGACAGCTTGGCCGATTTGACTTCCTTGTTGCCACCGGGGCCCGAAGGCGCGGCAGCGGGTGCAGCAGCCGCACGCGTGCCAGGTGCTGGCGTGCCTGCAGGCTTGTGCAAAGTGCCTTTGACCGCCGCTTTGGGCTCGACCTTGGGCTCTTCTTTTTTGGCGACCAACACCTTCTTGGGGGCGTTCATCATGTTCCGAATCGCCTCGGCTTCGGCCAGGGCTTTGCGGCGACGTGCATCCAGGTCCTGGGCGCGCGCAGTTTCTTCGTCGGCTTTGGCCTTGGAATCGGCGGCGGCTTTTTGCGCAGCGGCTTCGCGCGCAGCCTGTTCGGCTTTGGCTTTGGCAGCCGCCTCTTCAGCGGCCTGGGCGGCTTTGCTGGCCGCCAGGCTTTCAGCCGACACGGCAGCGACAGGCTTGGCCTGCGATGCCGCATTGATGCTGGCCGCTTCAGCGCGAGCAAGTTGCTCGCGGTCTTCGCGGCTCAACTGGGGCTTGGCAGGCACCTCTTGTTCAGCAGCCAGGGTGGCCGCTTCGGCCAACGCCTTGGCTTCGGCTTGCGCTTTGGCCTCTTGGGCCGCCAGGGCCGCACGCTCCTGGGCTTCTTGCGCTTCGCGCAAGCGGCGCTTTTCGGCCAACTCTTCTTCCTGACGTTGGATCAATTCGGCCTGGTGACGGGCTTCTTCTTCGCGCCGCGCCAGGTCGGCATGGTCAACCACCGGTTCTTCGGCCTGGCTCGCTGGCTCGTCATCGCGCTTGATCAGGGTGCGTTTTTTGCGCACTTCCACCTGGATCGTGCGGGCCTTGCCTGATGCATCGGCCTGCTTGATCTCGCTGGTGGATTTCTTCACCAGGGTGATTTTCTTGCGGTCACCAGCCACGGTGCCGTGGCTGACTTGCAAGTAGCTGAGCAATTTTTGCTTGTCAGCGTCGTTCAGCGTGTCGCTGTCCGAGGTTTTGGCAACGCCTGCAGATCGCAATTGATCCAACAGAACGTGGGCAGATTTTTTGAGTTCATGTGCGAACTCGGCAACAGTGGTACTGGACATAATTTTGTTCAAGCCTCCATCAGATCAAGCCTGGCCTGCGAACCAATGTTCGCGGGCTTTCATGATCAGGGCGGTCGCCTCTTCAGCTGTCTGAGCAGTGATGTCAGTCAGTTCATCGGTGGCCAAGTCAGCCAAATCGTCACGGGTATGGATACCCGCTTCAACCAGCTTGGAAATCAGCTCAGGCGTCAAGCCTGGCAGGTCACGCAGGTCCTGAGAGACGTCTTCAACGCTCTCTTCGCGTGCGATTTCAAGGGTCAACAACGCGTCTTTGGCGCGTGTGCGCAACTCGTTGATGGTGTCTTCGTCGAAGCTCTCGATCTCCAGCATTTCCTGGATGGGCACATAGGCCACTTCTTCCAGGCTGGTGAAACCTTCGCCAATCAGGATGTCGGCGATTTCCTGGTCCACATCGAGCTTTTCCATGAACAGCTGACGGATACCGGTGGTTTCTTCGGCATGCTTCTGGGCCGACTCGGCCGCGTCCATGATGTTGATTTTCCAACCGGTCAGGTCCGACGCCAGGCGCACGTTCTGACCGCCACGACCGATGGCAATCGCGAGGTTTTCCTCGTCCACCACCACATCCATGGCGTGCTTTTCTTCGTCCACCACGATCGACTGCACGTTGGCGGGCGCCAGAGCGCCGATCACAAACTGGGCGGGGTCTTCGCTCCACAAAACGATGTCGACGCGCTCGCCGGCCAATTCGTTGGTGATGGCATTGACACGGGTGCCGCGGACACCCACGCAGGTGCCGATCGGATCGACGCGCTTGTCGTGCGACAAAACGGCAATCTTGGCGCGTGAGCCAGGGTCACGGGCGCAGGTCTTGATTTCCAGCAGACCTTGCTCAATTTCGGGCACTTCTTGACGGAAGAGTTCAATCATGAACTCAGGCGCTGAACGCGACAGCAAGATGGGGGCGCCGCGCAAAGTCAGGTCCACTTCCATGATCATGGCGCGCACACGGTCGCCACTGCGCAGGTTCTCCTTGGGGATCATTTCGCTGCGACGCAAACGGCCTTCAATGCGGCCGGCCTCACAGATGATGTCGCCCTTGTCCATGCGCTTGACAGTGCCGACAAAGATCTTTTCGCCGCGCGACATGAAGTCGTTGAGCAGCATTTCGCGCTCGGCATCGCGGATTTTTTGCAAAATGACCTGCTTGGCCGCCATGGCACCAATGCGGCCAATCGGCAAAGACTCGATCGGCTCTTCGATGTACTCGTCGACTTCGATGTCCGGGATTTGCTCTTTGGCCTCGAACAGCAAAATTTCCTGCTCAGGCAATTGCAGACCGGCCTCATCGGGGACCACGTGCCAGCGGCGGAAAGTTTCGTAATTGCCGTTGTCACGGTCCACCGCCACGCGGATGTCCACTTCGCCGACATACAGTTTTTTGGTGGCCTGTGCCAAAGCGGCTTCCACAGCACCAAACACCACATCGCGCTCAACGTTCTTTTCACGTGAGATGGCTTCGACCAACATCAACATTTCGCGATTCATGACTTAACTCTCCTGTTCCACTGGGCCTGCGGTTCAGACCCGATAAAAATGCTCAAAACCCGACACCCAGGTCAGGCTTCAACCTTTGGCTTGCGCCCTTTGAAATCCACCACGGGCGCCAAACGGGCCTCGCGCAACTCGTCCAAAGTGAAACCCAACGCATGCAAGGGCGCTGGGGCACGTTTTTTACTGATTCTTTGACCGGGCTTGACTGCAAGGGCATCGCTCCAGACGATTTGCCAGCCTTCGCCGTTGGCGGTTCGCTCGAGGGTGCCGCGAAACTTCTTGCGACTGGCACTGACCAGACCGGCTGCGTTTTCACCCATGGGGGCCTTGAGGGTGATGTCGATCAACTCACCAACAAAGCGCTCAAAATCTTTTTCATGCCGCAAGGGGCGGTCAATGCCGGGGGAGGACACCTCCAGCCGGTTGTAGGTCACGCCATCCACTTCCAGAGCAAACTGGAGTTGTCGGTTGACTTTTTCGCAGTCTTCCACATTGATGAACAGCTCTGTGCCGGGCAGCCACGGCCAGTCGATGGTGATGCGCAACAAACCGCCCGCTGTGCGGTCAATCTCAACCAGGTCATAGCCCAGGCCGGTCACGGTTTCTTGAACAATTTGCTGCAATGCCACAGAGCGTAGAAATATCAATGTTAAAAAAGAAAGACCCAAAAAAAACGGGCGGTGAAAACCCGCCCGTTTGGTCGTGAAGCCGGTATTCTAGCCGAAAAATGTGCTAAGTGCGTGATTTTGAAGGAAAACACGGCCCAGTTTGCCGCGAATGGACTCACGCATTTGGAAAGGCGGCCAGCAAACTGCGGGTGTAGGCGTGCCGGGGTTCATGCAACACCTGATCGGCAGGCCCAGCCTCCCTGATGGCCCCCGCCTGCAACACCAGGACCTGGTGCGCCATGGCCCGCAAGACGTCGATGTCGTGGGTGATCAACAAATAGGCGATGCCGCGTTTTTTCTGCAAATCCTGCAGCAATTTCAGGATTTGTTTTTGCACCGTCACATCCAGCGCGCTGGTCGGCTCGTCCAGCACCAGCACATCGGGGTCCACCACCAAGGCACGGGCCAGCGCGATGCGCTGTCTTTGTCCACCCGAAAATGCATGGGGGTAGCGGTTGAGCAAATCCGGGAAATCCGCGGTGCTCAGCCCCACCTCGGCCAAAGTGGCCACCACGCGGGCCTCCACCTCGCGCTCGGACGCTTGGGGTTGGTGCAAGCGCAAGCCTTCGGAAACAATCTCGCCCACCGTCATGCGCGGCGAAAGGCTGCCATAAGGGTCTTGAAAAACCACCTGCACACGCCGCCGCAAGGCCTTGTCGCGTGCGGGCGCGTTTTGCCAGGTCTGGCCGCCAAAGGACAGCGCACCCGTGAAAGGGATCAAACCCAACACGGCCTGCGCCAGGCTGGACTTGCCCGAACCCGACTCACCCATCACGCCCAAGGTGGTGCCCGGCGCGAGACTGAAATCGGCCTCGTGCACGGCCGTGAAATGGTGTTTTTGAAACCAGCCACGAAAACCGGGCACGGCCATGGGGTAACGCACCTGCAAGCCCCGGGCCTCCAGCAGGGGCTTGGCCGAAGCGGCATCGGCTGGCACCAGGCCCTCCCGACTGGGCCGGCTGTCAAGCAGCCTTTGCGTGTAGGGATGCTCTGGCTTCTGAAACACGGCACTCAAACTGCCCTGCTCCACCAAATGCCCCTTTTCCATGACCGCCACCCGCTGGGCAAAATGGCGGACCAAGGCCAGGTCGTGGGTGATCAACAACACCGCCATGCCCGTTTTTTGCTGCAAGTCAGCCAACAAATTCAGCATTTGCAAGCGCAAGCTGGCGTCCAGCGCGGTGGTGGGTTCGTCGGCCAGCAACAGCTTGGGCTCGGAGGCCAAGGCCATGGCCATCATGGCGCGCTGACGTTGCCCGCCCGACAGTTGGTGCGGGTAGGTGCCAAAGCGGCGCTGCGGGTCGTCGATGCCGGTTTCTTGCAGCAACTGCACGGCGCGGCTGTCGGCATCGCGACGGGGCAGCCCTTTTTTGAGCTGCAGAACTTCTGAAATCTGCTGACCCACCGTCATCAGGGGGTTGAGCGCGGTCATCGGTTCCTGAAAGATCATGGCGATCTCGTCGCCCCGGATGCGCTGCATCTCGGCGGACGACTGTTGCAACAAATCCCGACCTTGCCACAGCACCTGCCCGCTGAGTTGGGCCGACTCCAGCAAGCGCAGCACCGACAGGGCCGTGACCGACTTGCCCGACCCCGACTCGCCGACCAGGGCCACGCGCTCCCCGGCCTGAATGCGCAGATTGACGCCCTGCACCACCGCCTGTCCGGCAAAGGCCACACGCAGGTCTTTCAACTCCAGCAAAGGTGACGGCTGCGGGGTGTTCATGCATCCGCCTTTCGGGGGTCCAGGGCATCGCGCAAGGCATCGCCCATGAAGGTCAAAAGCAGCAAGGTCACCACCAGCACGCCAAAGGTGGAGATCGAAATCCACCAAGCGTCAATGTTGTTCTTGCCCTGGGCCAGCAACTCACCCAAAGAAGGCGTGCCGGGCGGCACCCCCAAGCCCAGAAAATCCAGCGAAGTCAACGCCAAAATCGCACCGCTCATGCGAAAGGGCAAGAAAGTCACCACCGGCGTCATGCTGTTGGGCAGCACATGGCGCCACATGATTTGCCAATGCCCCAGGCCCAGCGCCCGGGCCGATTTGACGTAGTCGAGTTGTCGGTTGCGCAGAAACTCGGCCCGCACATAGTCGGACAGGCCCATCCAGCCAAACAGACTGAGCAGCACCAGCAACAAACCCACACTGGGCTCAAACACCGCGGAGAAGATGATCAACAAATACAGCTCGGGCATGGCGCTCCAGATTTCAATGAAACGCTGGAACACCAGATCGGTCTTGCCCACAAAGAAGCCCTGCACCGCCCCGGTCAACACCCCCAGCAACACACCAAAAAGCGTCAGGGCCAACGCAAACAGCACCGAAACCCGAAACCCGTAGAGCAAGCGGGCCAACACATCGCGCCCCCGGTCATCGGTTCCCAGCACATTGCGGGCCGAGGGCGGCGCCGGGTTGGGCAAGGGCGCAAAGTAATCGAGCGTGCTGTGGTGGTAAGGGTTGGGGGCTTGCACGGCCCAGTTGCCGCCTTGGTGCATTTGCTGCTGGATGAACGGATCCAGGTAATCGGCTGGCGTTTCAAAATCACCGCCAAACACTTTTTCGGGCAGGGTCTGCACCACCGGGAAATACCACTGCCCCTCAAAACGCACCACCAAGGGCTTGTCATTGGACAAAAACTCGGCCCCCAGGCTGAGGATGAACAGCGTCACAAAAACAATCAGGCTGCCCAACCCGAGGCGGTTGCGCTTGAAACGCTGCCAGGCCCGGGCCGAAGGCGAGACCTGCGCAGGCAAAGAAGAAAACGGCACGGCGGTCATTGATCAAACTTCACACGCGGGTCCACCCACAGATAACAAAGGTCGCTGACGAGCTTGGTCACCAGCCCGATCAGCGTGAACAAATACAAGGTGCCCAGCACCACCGGGTAATCGCGCCGGATGACCGCCTCGTAACTGAGCAAGCCCAGGCCATCGAGCGAGAACAGGGTTTCAATCAGCAAGGAGCCCGTGAAAAACGCGCCAATGAAGGCGGCCGGAAAACCCGTGACCAGCGGAATCAAGGCATTGCGCATGACATGGCGGTACAGCACCCGGTTTTCGCTCAGGCCTTTGGCCCGGGCCGTGAGCACGTATTGCTTGCGGATTTCTTCCAGAAACGCGTTCTTGGTCAGCATGGTGATGACCGCAAACGAGCCCAAGACACTGGCCGTGACGGGCAAGGCGATGTGCCACAAATAATCCACCACCCGGGCACCCCAGCTGAGCTGCTCCCAGTTGGACGAGGTCAGCCCGCGCAGCGGAAACCACTGCAGCTGCCCGCCAAAGACCACCAGCAAGGCCACGCCCAGCACAAAGCCCGGAATGGCATAGCCCACCAGCACCAGCAAACTGGTCAATGTGTCAAAGCGCGAGCCCGCCCGCACCGCTTTGGCAATGCCCAAGGGCACCGAAACGAGATAGCTCAAAAAAAACGTCCACAGCCCCAGGCTGATGGAAACCGGCAACTTTTCCTGGATCAGGCTCCAGACGTCTTTGGGGTAGAAAAAGCTTTTGCCCAGATCAAATTGCACAAACTGCTTGAGCATCATCCCGAAGCGCTCTACGGGCGGCTTGTCAAACCCATAGAGCGTTTTGATCTCGGCAATGCGGGCCGCATCCACACCTTGGCGCCCCCGATAACCACTGCCCGCAGCTGCAGCCCCCTCCCCGCCGGTATCGCGCCCTTGCAGCTGAGCCACCATTTGCTCCACCGGCCCCCCTGGCACAAACTGAATCACCACAAAGGTCATCAGCAACACCCCGAACAGGGTCGGGACCATCAGCAGCAAGCGTTTGAGAATGTAGGCCAGCATGGCTCAGGGGCCTTTCTTGACGGCGGTGGCCGCCGTTGCCCCGTCCACCGACCTGGACCACCACACCATGGTGACCAAGGCCTCGGGTTGGTAATAACGCGGCAAATTGGCGGGGCGTGCAAAGGCTGCAGCGCGCCAGGACACCCGGTGCACCGCACCGTACCAGTGCGGCACCACGTAATGGCCGTGACGCAACACCCGGTCCAACGCCCGCAAGCTGGCCACGAGTTCGGGCCGGGTGGTGGCGCTCACCACCTTGTCCAGCAGCGCATCAACGGCCGGATCTTTCAGGCCCAGCACATTGCCAGAGCCTTCCACGTTGGCTGACTTGGAGCCAAAACGCTCCAGCAATTCGGAGCCAGGGGCTTCACTGCCAACGGAGCGGTTGCTGATGATGTCAAAGTCAAACACGTCCATGCGCTTTTGCAGCAAAGCGAAGTCGATCACTTTGTATTGGACCTGGATACCCAGCTTTTCCAGGTTTTTGGCAAAGGGCGTGACCACGCGCCCCATGGAACCCGAGTTGTCCAAAAATTCAATGGCCAAAGCCTCGCCACTGGCGTTGCGCAAAGCGCCATCGCGGTAACTCCAGCCGGCGTCTTGGAGCAAATCGCGGGCTTGGCGCAGATGGTCGCGCAAGGTGTGGCCCGAGTCCGCAGCCAGTTCGGTTTGAGGGGGCTGCGGTACCGCCTGATCGAATACAGCTGCGGGCAACCGGGCCCGCAAAGGCGTCAACAAAGCCAGCTCTTCGGGACCGGGTCGGCCCTTGGCTTCAAAATCGCTGGCCACAAAATAGCCACGCACACGGCTGTAGGCGTTGTAGAACAACTGGCGGTTGAGCCATTCAAAATCCATCGCCAAAGCAATGGCCTGACGCACCCGCACATCTTTGAACTTGTCGCGCCGCAAGTTGAACAAAAAGCCCTGAAAGTCCCCCGCATTGCCGTGGGGCAACTCGGCCTTGATCAATTCACCGCGCTCAAACGCCCGGCCGGTGTAAGCCCTGGCCCATTCACGCGCCACAAAGGACTGCATGTAATCGAACTCGCCGGCCTTGAAGGCCTCCAACTGCGCCGTGCTGTCTTTGTAAATTTTGTAGGTGATGCGGTCAAAATTGAACAGCCCCTTGCGCACGTTCAGGTCTTTGGCCCAATAAGCCGGGTCACGCACATAAGTGATGTCTTTGCCGAACTGCACGGGCCCGATGCGGTAAGGGCCTGATGCGATGGGGATGTCCATGACCATCTGGTCCAGCGGCTTGTGCGTGCCGCCTTGCAAGCCCCACTTGTGGCTGAACACCGGCAAGCCGCCCACGATCAACGGCAGTTCGCTGTTGGGCCGGACAAAATCAAAACGGATGCTGCGCTCACCCAACACGGTGGCGGCTTTCACTTCCCCAAAATACGTGCGGTACTGCGGCGCGGCCTGTGGGCTGACCAGGCGTTCAAACGAATGGCGCACATCGGCCGCCAGCACCGGGTCCCCGTTATGAAAGCGCGCCCGGGGATGGATCAGGAAAGTCACCGACATGCGGTCAGGTGCCACCTGAATGTCTGAGGCCAGCAAGCCATAAGCGGTGGTGGGCTCGTCCATGTTGCCCGCCAGCAAGGTGTCAAACACCATGCCCAGCATGGCCGGTGGCGCACTGCCCTTGAGGGTGAAGGGGTTGTACTTGTCGAAGTTGGACTGCCGCGTCGGCGGCACCAGCACGATCTCGCCGCCTTTGGGTGCAGCGGGATTCACATAAGAAAAATGCGCAAACCCGGCGGGGTACCGGATGTCGCCAAACTGGGCATAGGCATGGGCCGCCCATGCGTGGCCCGTCATCCCCAACCCAAGGGCCAGCCAACAGTTTGTCCAAAATCGGGCCATGGGTCTTCGCATGCGACAATTCTGCCCATATTTTTCAGGAGTTGAAGGCATGACTGCAAAAACAGGATTTCTGTCGGGTAAAAAGCTGTTGATCACCGGCGTGTTATCCAACCGCTCCATCGCGTACGGCATTGCCAAGGCCTGCCACGAGCAAGGCGCCGAGCTGGCTTTCAGCTATGTGGGCGAGCGCTTCAAGGACCGCATCACCGAATTCGCCGCTGACTTCAACTCCACGCTGGTTTTTGACTGCGATGTGGGTTACGACGCCCAGATTGAAAAGCTGTTCACCGACTTGTCGGCGCACTGGCCGATGTTCGACGGTTTTGTGCACGCCATCGGCTATGCACCGCGTGAAGCCATCGCCGGAGATTTTCTGGACGGTCTGTCACGCGAAGGCTTCAAAATCGCGCACGACATCAGCGCCTACAGCTTCCCCGCCATGGCCAAAGCGGCCCTGC
>ERZ1292633.738-Hain-H41-02um-R1-738-length-36983-cov-194_pt1 | contig 36983 bp, 33 predicted proteins | sample MGYA00564406_ERZ1292633 | MGnify/ENA primary metagenome ERZ1292633 (study PRJEB36523, sample SAMEA6512639) | groundwater metagenome | collected 2019-01-08 | study: AquaDiva: Metagenomics assemblies of 32 groundwater samples
CCCACCCTTCACAGCACAGGGGGTGGGGCGTCGAAGAAGGAGGCGGGATGGCGCGTTCGCAGGGGTCAGGCCTGAAGTGACATCCGGAAGGCCTGGCTCCTGCTCATCAGCGCCAGCTCGCATCCACTGAGAGTGCAGTCCGAATCCGACGCCTGCAGACATGCGGGCGCATCGTGGGGGGAGGGGGGTGTCGTGAGACTCCCCCGGTTGGTATCGCTATGCTACTGACGATCAAAGACCTGGCGGAACAGCTACGGATCAAACCTGGGACACTCTATTCCTGGGCTGCGCAAGGCAAGATCCCCTGCCGGAAGATTCATGGGATAGTCCGGTTCGATCCCCTTGAGGTTGACCGCTGGCTTTCATCCTTTTCCCCGTCGAAGACCATCCATCTCCAGATAGGGAAACGGAGGGCGGACAACTCCGACCTGAACAGACTGATTGCGAGTGTAAAACGCGAGGTCTATACTTCCGGCCACGGGGAAACTAGACCGAGATCAAGCCTCATCGGAAAGGGGGAGCATGATGGGGCTCTTGAAGCGTAATAAGGTCTGGTGGATGAGTTTCATGTATCTCGGGCGACAGGTTCGCCGTACGACGGGTACGACGGACAAACGATTGGCTGAATCGATCCTGTGCAAGGTGAAGGTGCAAATTGCGGAAGGTCGGTTCTTTGAGACGCGTGAGGAACAGGAACGCACCTTTGGAGAAATGATGGATCGGTATCTCAAAGAGCGCGCAGTTCTGAAGGCCCCGAAGAGCCACCAGCGTGATTGTCAGGCCCTGAACCATCTCCGCCCGATGTTTGGAGAGATGGTGCTTGCCGCGATCACGCCGAAGTTGCTGGCGGGCTACAAGACGCAACGGCGCATAGAGAAAGCGGCACCTGCCACGATCAACAAGGAACTACAGCTCGTACGCCATGCGTTCAACGTGGCGATGCGCGAATGGGAATGGTGCCGGGAAAACCCTATGCACCGAGTCTCGATGGAGTCAGTACAGAATGAAGTGGACCGTTGGCTGACCGCTAACGAAGAGGAACACCTCTTAGCTTCATCCTCGCCCTGGCTCCGAGAGATGATCGGATTCGCGCTGAATACGGGTATGCGTCAAGGAGAGATCCTCAACCTGCAATGGCAGGATGTGGATTTTGCGCGAGGAACCCTGATGGTGATGAAGAGTAAGAACGGAACTCGCCGCACGATTCCCTTGAATGCGACCGTGTACGAGCTGCTGGCGGCCAAGCAAGCGACGACGGGAGCCTTACGCGGTCCCGTGTTCAGGACCCCCCTCGGAAATGAACTCCAAGTACGGTACTTGGTTCGGGAGTTTTGCGAGGCGCGCGATCGGGCAGGCATTCCGGACTTCCGCTTTCACGACATGCGGCACACGTTCGCCACGCGACTCGTGCAACGTGGAGTGGATTTGTACAAGGTCCAACGTCTGCTCGGTCACAAGACCAGCCTGATGACGCAACGGTATGCACATCATTCGCCGGAGAGTTTGAGAGAGGGTGTGAACGTCTTGGATGAGCCTCAACCGCAACGAGTTAGCACAAATTTAGCACAAGGACAGATTTTGAACGGCCTTGCGAGAGCGAGCACTCTCGCAAGTGACTGATTGTAAATGGTGAGCCGGCTGGGACTCGAACCCAGGACCCTCGCCTTAAAAGGGCGATGCTCTACCAACTGAGCTACCGGCTCACCGAGCCAAGACCGCGGATTCTACCACCGACGCTCGGTCTATGCCTAGCCCGCATATCGCGAGATTTGCGTGACTTGCAAGAAAAGCGGAACGGCCCGGACATATCAACTTTGCGAGTCACGCCTGTCGCGCACTTCCCGCTCGTCTCGCCCACTTTTCACGAACGACGAGAACGGATCTTGAGTGGGTTGCGAAGCACAATGGTTTCACTGCGCTTTGAGCCGGTTGAGATCATGTCGATAGGACACTCGGAAATCTCTTCAAGATACTGGAGGTAGCGCTTGGCTTCCGCTGGAATCTGTTTATACGTGGTTGCACCGGTGGTAGAGCCAGACCAGCCCTTGAACGTTTTGTACACCGGCTTACAGTCGGTCAACGTCTGAAGATCGGCCGGCATGTCCCGATAGAGCGTCCCCTCATACCGATAACCGGTGCACACTTTGAGTTCCTTGCAACCGTCGAGTACATCCAGTTTCGTCACGGCCAGCGACGTCAGTCCATTCACTTTAGTGGCGTAACGCACGAGAACGCCGTCGAACCAGCCGCAGCGTCGGGCACGCCCCGTCGTCGATCCGAACTCTTTTCCTCGTGACTGGAGACCTTCTCCTACCGCATCGGTCAATTCCGTGGGGAAGGGCCCACTGCCGACTCGGGTGGTGTAGGCTTTGGCGACCCCTAGCACTGCATCGATCTTTGTCGGGCCCACACCCGTTCCCGTCGAAGCGCCGCCAGCCGTGGAGCTGGAAGAAGTCACGTAGGGATAGGTGCCGAAGTCCACATCCAAATGTGTTCCCTGTGCCCCTTCAAATAGCACGGTCTTCCGACTCTCGATGATCTTATTCACGAGCGTAACGGTATCGACGATATGGCTCTTCAGGCGATCGGCATAGCCCATATACTGTCGAAATACCTTTTCAACCTCGAACCGTTCCAGCTTATACAGTTGTTCGAGAAACCAATTGATCTCGACGACGTTCTCTTCGAGTTTGGTTCGAAACGCCTTCGGGTTCAGCAGATCCCCCATTCGAATACCCACCCGCGACATCTTATCGGCATAGGACGGGCCAATCCCTCGCCCCGTCGTGCCGATCCGGCGAGAGCCTTTCGATTGTTCAGAGGCTTTGTCAATCGCTTTGTGATAGGGCAGAATGAGATGGGCGCGCTGACTCACGACAAAATTCTTCCCGATCTTCACCCCTTGAGTCTGAAGATGGTCCAGCTCCTCGATCAACGAGGCTGGATCGACGACGACACCGTTCCCGATCACACAGAGCGTCCCGCGATAGAGAATGCCTGAGGGAATGAGGTGAAACACGAAGGTGCCTCGTTCATTAATGACGGTGTGCCCCGCGTTAGACCCTCCCTGATAACGAACCACCGCATCGACATCGCGTGCCAAGATATCCACGATCTTGCCCTTGCCTTCGTCACCCCACTGCGCCCCGATCACCACGAGATTTCCCATCGCCTGCCATGCTCCCAAAAAAAGAGCCCTGGACCCAGAGCCAGAGCCGAGGGGCCATGGTAGGAGCGCCTCTGGAGTTTGTCAAGAACCGGGAGGATCAAATCGTTCCAGGGCTTCTCTTTTCTCTTCTCTCATCTTTAATCGCAAGCCACAGTCATAAGCCCCAATCGTGACCGTCACTGGCTCCTGAAGCCTTTATCGGATCAGCTATACTTAGCGAGTGAGGGTCGTACTGACAGAGAGGAGACGTCCAATGCGAACATACGCCGCGTTCGTGATACTGCTCGCACTCGTTGTCCAGTGGGGATGCTCCCGCACCATCCTTGTACCGGTACCGCCGCGCATGGATCTGAAAAGCTACGGGACGCTCGGAATCATCGAGTTCGCCTCCAATTCTGACCCAGCCATCAGCAACTATGCGACACAGCAGTTCCAGGAACATGTCCAGGGAGCCTATCCGGGAACGCCAATTCTCGAATTGGGAAACCGCGAAGCGGTGCTGGCGGCAGTCGGCGCCACCCAGTTCGACGCGGATGCGATCGCGAAAATCGGCAAGAAGTACGGCGTGACGGCGGTCTTCCTCGGGGACATCGTCTATTCCGAACCGAAGACCGACATCAGGCTCACCGATATCAACAAGCTCGAGGGCGGGGTTCGCACCGAAGTCAGAGGCGACATGTCTACCAAACTGATGGAAACCCAATCGGGGGCCAGCGTGTGGAGTAGCTCGGCTTGGGCGAAACGTCAGATCGGGAGCGTCAGTCTATCGACCAAGCGCGGTGTGAGCGCCACGGTGGGAGATTCCAATCCCCGCAAAGACATGGTGCCCGCCCTGATCCTGCATCTCACTCAAGACTTTCGACCGAAGTTGGTGCGCCAGCGGGCACCATAGGTTTGAACACAGGGCCGGGAACCATTTCCAAACTGCTTAGGCACCATCATGGTTCCTGGGACCGCTTCCGCGTGCAGGTGCCACGTCCTTCCGTCCGACTACTCTCCAGCCGCTATCGTTCTTCCGGCGGAATCGTCTTGATCTTGGCGGAGAACCGCTCATGCGCCGCCAAATCTACCGGCAGGTGCTTCACCTTGGTGCTTGCCGGATCTGTTCCAAGGAAGTTGTCGGCCTTCCAATTCGTCGAAGGTCTGATCGGTCGAGGGACGAACCCGCCGCCGCAATTTGGGCAGACATTTCCCAGAACGTGTTCGATACAAGCAACGCAGAAGGTGCACTCGTACGAGCAGATACGCGCCTCAAGCGAGTCCGGCGGTAGCGCTTTGTTGCAGTGCTCACAGGTCGGTCTGAGTTCAAGCATGGGGGTCCTCGATGCGAAACTACATGTAATGCGCGATCAATGGTTCATGAAACTTTTTCCGGTTCCCAACGTCTTGCTAGGCGTTATCCTGATGATCGTCTTGGCCCTCCGCCATAGCTAGGTCGGAGTACCAATCCTGCAGCTCGTGCAGGGACTTGGTATGAAAAGGACCGAGAACGTCTGCAACAGTTCCTTCTAGAGACGCGGACAATTTATACTCGGCGGTTCTGCGAGGCCATTTCGCAATCGTGGAACACCAAAAGTCAGGAATGAGCACGTAGTGACTGAATGGAATGAACTCTTTCCAGCATCTCGTCAGTTCATCCTCGCTTCTAATATCAATGATCTCGACATGGCTGAAATTTCGCATGGGAGTTTGCGTCCATCCGTCGTGCAAGAGTTGCCTTGTAATCGGTTTTTGGGCCGGAATAACCAAAAATTGTGAGATGAAACGCTCTTTTTAGTTTCTCGGTTACGACTTCCCAGTCGCGGTAAACGAGGGCATCCGTCGTGTAGTCTTTATTTTTCTCGGGGAAGAAGAGCTTACTGCAAGTCAGTGGTTTTCGGCACTCTGGGCACCTTTCCGAAGGACAACCTAATACATAGTGATCGGGGCAGGTAGCAAATCCAACGCATCCATGCAGAAATCTGATATCTGGAAGACCTGCGATGCTTTTATTTCTCTTGTGAGCCAAAAACAGCAAAGGGTCCCAGTTGAATGTCGCTACAACATCTTTTGGACGAAGCCCTAATACGATATAGTCATAAATTGTCGGATGATCGGGAAGTTCGAGAGCCTCGAAATACTCCACAATGAGCTTTTCTATCTGGAGTAGGTCATTCGAGTATGCTGTCTGACTGTGTATCCATGAAAACTGTGCTTCGAATCCTTCATCAAGCGGATTGGAGTCATTTACGAGATCACGCCAAGGCCTCCCAAGCACATCTGGAAGACCATTCATCAAAGGAATTGGCTTTCGATTTCTATCACCACCACAGAAGGCTGCCTAGCTAGCACCAGCACCCAAAATCACGATATGTGGCAACAGATTGGCAAAGGGGGGACCTTTGAGTTTTTCCTTTATGAGTATTTTGTTCATTTGCCTCACTCAACTGTTGAGTATACAGAGCGCGAAATCGCCTCGCAAACTCCTCTGTGATTTTCGTGTCGGCTCAAAAACTTCTCTACAGGAGGGAGTTAAAGGATCAAGACCCCTTTGTTCCTTGCGGTGTCAGTCGTCTAGCAACAACCTGGCATCAGAACTGCTGCTCCAGCCATCTGGATGACTCCCTAGCCCGCATTATTCATGAAGGTTCGTCGCAAAAGCGTGCGGACGCGAAGCGAGGCGGGCACTCGGAGCCGTGAAGCCCTAAGGCATACTCGTGCAGTATATCGAAGGGCTGAACGGCGAGACTGCCCGTCATAGCCGCGTATCCGCGTTTGCAGCAGAAGCGTCATGCACAATGGGGGTGAGAGAACTGTAGGCCCTCTGGGATCCTTATACCGAAAGAGAATGCGTCGCTCGGTACGCATCAGTGCCTTCTCGAAGCTTGTCCAACAGGTCTACAGTGCTGATCACGTCATCCATCTGAATGTCCGACATGCCGATATCGACCAACAGAGATCGCTTCGACAAAACAGCATCCGTCTGACCATACCTCTTCCATTGTGGAAGGAACTCCACCATTGCACCATCTTTATGTGCTGGCGACCTGACGGCGAGCGACGCGCCGACGGAGAGAAACGAATGGTATCTAGATAACTTTGCCGTTCCGGGCGTTTTTTTCTTTATCATCTTTTCCATCTTCATCACCTCATTCAGTGTGAACAGAACGCCTAGCAATGCTAGGCGGATCGCATATCGCCACTTCCAGTCTTTATGCCCTACTCACGTGAATTGCACCTCAGTCCAAAGAAAGTCGTCTACCCTAGGGGGCTTTCTCTTGCGCGACTCTGCATGTATCCAAAGCAAGCGAGATGCCAGCATGAGGCATGATCGTCGGATACATCGGACAATATCTTCAATCTTAGAAATTTCAGCGTGATACGACTGGCAGATTCAACATGCAGGCATATCGCGCACCGCCTGATCTCAGCCGCATGTATCAGAAGAGATTCATGAGGTGAATCCAATCCGATTCAAGAAACGCTCAGTACATTCATGGCTTGACTACCGGCTTCATTCTGAATGGTCGCGCTGGGAGACGGGACAGGGGCAATCAGGTACGGTCGTTGAAATGGCAACGGCGAGGCGGGAGATACCCACGCCTCGCCGTACGCTTGACGCCAGCCCCGCGGCTGACGCTGTTGCCCTAACAGGGTGCTGAAAAAGTCCGCCAGCGGCGTTCCCTGCCTCCGCCGAAGCGCTTCGCGCAGGCAGGTCGCAGCGTTCAGATCCTCAACGTACCGAAGAGATTCTCGGAGATCGGAATCTCTGGAGGGGCTTTTCCGTTCGCCAAGCTCCATTGTACGAGCGAACGGCTCCACGAAGTGCGGTGGGTACCTCCTCCGGACTTCACCCGCTACGGCCTTGCTGGACGGCCTTTTTGAGCACCCTGCAAAACACTCTTCTGCTTTGATAACCATGCAGGCATTGAAGCTCTGACGTCCGTAATTATTCTTCCCCGCAGCCTGCTAACTTCGGATTGAAAGAGATATCGACGTCTGATTCACAGCCTGATACGCGAAGACCACCCTGGTACTTGCGGCCCCCGGCGTCTGGACCTGATCCGCAGGCCGGTCTGAATGGCGCTCCTGCTCACCCTTCAATTCCTTCTCCAGATCCTCTCGTAGCTTCGTGAGAAAGTCTGGAAGGTACTTCTGAACCTTGCGCGACTCCAGGCTGGCCTCCTCCAGAGCTTCTAACACTTGCTGCACCAGCGACCTAGGTCTCTGCGTCTCCTGTGCGGGGGCACTGAGGTGTGCCTCGTTGGTGGGATTCGGAACAGATGAAGGAGTCGATAACGGGGTGGGCGCCGTAGTACCGGTGGACGGCTGCGGGATCGCCGCAACCGCCGAGGGCGCCCCACCCGGGGTAGCTGTCTGAGATGTCGCGAGAGGTATCTGCGGCAGCCGATCGATCGGCAACGCAGGGAAACCGGCTACCTCCGAGACAATATGCGCGGCAAGAACCGTGACGGACCGTTCCACATCCACATTGAGGTCCAGACCTGACAGAGATGAGAGTGCGCCAAACTGCTCGCCCAGCTTCGCCGTCTTGGCTAGCGCTTGGTCATCCTGCCCACTCACATATTTCCCGAAGATGTTGGCGACGTTTCGGAACAGCTTCTCCAAATCCTGAATCTCTTCTGCGCTCAGATCGCCTTCGATCGTCACGCCAAATTCGTGTTTCAGGGAATACTCCTCATATGTCGCCTCGACACCCACCGTCTTGCCATCGCCTTCAGCATGTGCCTTATAGTTCACGGCACGGAAGTCGGATTCAAGACCCGCCGAGAGGGTGATGGTGTCCCCTTCCGCTGTCGTCACACTCAAGCGGCCGGAAAAGTCGTTGGAGACGGCGACCCCGCTGACCTTGGTATCCAATCGCTGGATTCCCGCGCCCTGTGCAGACGGCAGGTGAAAGAACTGTGTGGGATCGAATTGAGTCAGTGCTTGGACGGGCATACGATGTTTTCTCGGCTCAGAAGCTAGGGCCGCCACACCCGCGATTATCCTTTCTATCGGCACACATCCGGCTGAACTGTAGTCCGCTTGTGTTATAGTGTCCACAGTCGACCATGATGGGAATCATTCTCTTCCACACTGAGGAGGTATCTGAATGAAACAGGTCACGATGTGGGCCGTCATACCGGCACTCATGTTTTTGGCATCGGGCTGCACGCTCAAGTCCACGATTAAACAGACCACGGATACCACCTCCAACGTCACAGGCACAACGTCTGGCCACGCCTGGTGGAATGAAGACGGACTCTTGCTCCCTGAGCATAAGGCGATTGCCTTTGCGAAATATAACGAAGCGAACTTGGAGCAGGACCTCGCGCGCGGACAGGGGGAATATGTCACATCCCTCGCTGCCCTCTTGGGAGTCCCGAGTGACCAGCAGCCGGCCTTTCACGCAAAGGCGCAGGGGGCGTTCGATACCCTGTCCACACCGGATCACGAGGCTCAGATTCACCGGTTGCGGACGCTGGCTCACTGATAACTGGACGACGATCGACACACCGATGCTCCCATTTCACCAAATTTTTCATCCCACCGATTTCTCCGTCGCGGACCAGCCGGCGTTCGCCCACGCCGTAAAGCTTACCTGCCTCGTGCAGGGAGAGCTGACAATGATGCACGTCGACCCGACGATCGGGCGCCAAGGCTTCGAGGATTTCCCCCGCATCCGGCCACTCCTCGCTCGTTGGGGGATCTTGCCGGAAGGCAGCTCGAAGGAAGATGTCTTGAAGTTGGGCGTCAAGATCAAACGCGTCCGCGCTGTCGCAGACGATGCCACAGAGGCTCTGCTCCAACACATAACAGCACGCCCCACAGACCTGCTCGTGCTGTCTACGCACCAGCGTGAAGGCCTCGCTCGCCTTGCGCACCACGCAGTCGCCGAGCCCCTGGCTCGTGGCACTCACGCCAAAACACTCTTTGTCCCGGCCGGCATCGAGGGGTTTGTCTCAGCAAACACGGGCCGCACAAACCTGAGCCGGGTGTTGATCCCAATCGCCCATACGCCGCACCCACAACCGGCCATCGATCTTGCCGCTGACCTGGCAAACTCGCTGGGCAGCTCGGATGTCTTATTCGAGCTGATACATCTTGGGAAGGAAGAGGATTTTCCGAAACTCATCAAGCCTGAGCGCTCTGGCTGGTCATGGAATACACTCGTTGCGAAGGGTGATCCGGTTGAGTGGATCTTAGCAGCAGGAGCTGATTTTGATGTGGACCTGATCGTGATGATGACGGAAGGACACACCAGCCTGTTCGACCTGCTTCGTGGAAGCACCACCGAACGGGTGGTCCGTGGCACGCGCTGCCCCCTGCTCACTATTCCTGCCCGACCTGATTTACCCGTCCTTGCTCCATAGCGTGCTCGTTGAACTTGCCACGGGCAGCCTCCCGTCCCAGAACAACTCGCACCACCACCCCGTCGCGAAACACCAGGAAGTTCGATGGCACAGCGGGCACGCGCGGACCCGGCAAGATGATGCCTGCAAGATTCAACGGATCGCTGGCAGATAGTTTCATCTCGAGAGAGATCACGCCGGACACGTTCTGTTTCCTCAACGCCCGTAACGATTCAACCGCCTCAGGCAACGCAAACTGCTCTCCGGTAAAGCCGCTCACGAACCGCCCTCCACGGATCTCACCTTGCAACTCCATGCGACGATACTGCACCAGCAGATCACGCCAAGACTGCACAAACGACTCACGGGCCAACAAATCACGAAAGACGATGCCGTAGCGACGAAGAAGTTGACGTGCGACAGGCTCAACTGAGCGTGAGGGGTGAGGGGTAAGAGGTACGGGGATTGAAGCGACGGCCTCAGAGCTGATGGCTGATTGCTGATAGCCGACAGCTTGTCCCAATAGCGACCATCGTCCGGCTGAGTGTCGAGGCCGGCGAGACCGCTCACGCCCTTCCGCACGGCGGCGGCGCGGGTCCATAAGCGCACGGAGGCTGTCGAAGCCGTCAGCCGTGGTCAGGCCAGCGGCCACCAGCTCCCAGAGTCCCTCTTCGACTTCCGTCTGAAGATGGTGGGTCATCCGCACAAGATCGGCAAAGAAACTCGCACCTCGCTCCTGCAAGGCACGAAGCAGGTCCTGCGCCACGGAACTCAGCCGGGCATATGGGTCAGACCCATGAGATGCGGCGTCATCGTGAAAAGTATCCCTTAGCCATTCGCTGTCCTCACGTGGAAAGAGACTAATCGGCGCCACGCTCGTCGGAATAATCCGATGTCGAGCAAGATCGCCACCGGGCGCAAGCCGTGGATGAGGAGACAGTCTGCCCCAGCTGATCCCCCCGCTCAGACAGAGTCGGTCCAACAACTCCGGCTCGTATTTCGCCATCCTCGCCCTAAGCAGATGCGGCTCCCAGGCCGAAGCCGCCGCTTCGAACCCGGCTAACTGTGCAACGATGTCCAAGAGACCTGCCTCGCCATGCGCACGCGCCCCAGGGGCGACATGTTGCCACTGAAAGAGAAATCGCATGAACTCGGCCGCGGTCACTGGCTCGACTTCTTTTCGTAGCCTGCCGATGGTCAGGCGATGAATGCGCGCCAATAACCGGCGGTGACACCACTCGATCCCGTTGCTCGTGAAACGTGAAACGTGAGACGTGAAATATCCGCGGAGGAGTTGCCCGGATGCTTCGAGGCGAAGCAGCGAGCCATGAATCGAGTCGGAAGGCAGGTGAAGTCGCGCAGCCAGCTCTAGAGACGTCGTTGGCCCGATGCTTTCCATCCAGCCAAGCACCGTAGCATCCGTGGCAGCTTCATCGCCCGACGCAAACATTACTTCTACTTGAGCACGACACTCCGTCGCCACCCACCCTCTCAATTCGTCAGGCGTGAGGGGTGAGGCGTTAGGCGAGAGGAAAGACATATGCACAACGCGGCCAGACTCAATAAGTGGCGGGAAAAACGATGCCCACTCGGTGGCCGCTGACTCGGGAACCCACAGAAGAGTCAGCAAGGCGTCGTGCAATTCATCCGGATCGCGCACGACCGGCCAGGACTCCTGCTGTACTTCCTCAATCGCGGCAGGATCCAGCGCCCCGACCTCGCCGGCCAGCTGAGCCGGCAGCGTGCGCCGCATCTCCACGGCCCGCGCCCGCCGCTCTTCCAACGGCGCATCGTCGAGAAAGGCATAGGGGTTGGCATTCAAGATCTCGTGCGAGAACGGGGAAGGCACAGGCGTATCGACCGCCACACAACTGATGACCCCGGCTTCAATCTGCTTGAGGAGCGCGGTCAACCCGTCGAGATCCATCGCCTCGGTGAAACAGTCCCGCAAGGTCTCGTTCACGAGCGGATGATCCGGAATCTGGCGAGTCCGTTCGCCGATCATATTATCCTGACAGGCCATCGCATCAGGGAAGACGGCGCCAAGAAGATCTTCCGCCTTCATCCGTTGGATCTGCGGAGGAACCTTTTTCCCATGAGAAAAGCGCAGCAAGACCAACGCACGGCTGACATTCCAGCGCCAGCGAGTCATAAACATCGGCGCTTGGAGCACGGCGGGAAGCAACACCTCGCGAAGCGTCCGACTCTGCAGGAACCCGAACACCGACGCGAGCGGAAAGCTGTGCTTCTCCCCCAGCGAGATCACGATCCCGTTGTCGGTCGCCGCGGCTTGCAATTCGAAATCGAAGGTCACACAGAACCGCTTCCGCAAGGCGAGGCCCCAAGCCCGATTGATCCGCGCCCCGAAGGGCGTGTGCAAGATCAGCTGCATCCCGCCGCTTTCATCGAAGAACCGCTCCGCCACGATCGTCTGCTGTGTCGGCACCGCTCCAAGCACCGCCTTGCCCGCCAGCACATACTCGACGGCCTGTTGTGCCCCGCGCTGATCCAGCGCGCACTCTTGACGCAGCCATTGAACGGGTGAGGCGTAGGGGGTGAGTGGTGCGGGGGTTGCCTCAAGAGTGTGATCGATATCAGATCGAAGACGAGCCACCTCAGCCGAAAGTTCTGCCGTCCGCGACGGGGCTTCGCCGCGCCAGAAGGGAATGCTGGGCGCTGCTCCGTGGGCGTCCTCCACCCGCACCTTGCCCCTCTCCACACCCTTGATCCGCCAGGATGTATTGCCCAGCAACATGATGTCGCCGGCCACACTCTCCACCGCAAAGTCTTCATCGACCGATCCCACAACCGTGCCTTCAGGCTCGGCGACCACAGCATAGTTCGCTGTGTCCGGGATGGCACCACCGGACGTGATCGCTGCGAGTCGCGCCCCTCGCCGGCCTTTGATCCGGCGATTGATCCGATCGTGATGCAGATAGGCCAGACCCCGCCCGCGATTGGTCGCAATCCCATCTGCCAACATTCGTAACACCTGATCGAACTCAGAACGAGCCAAGGCCCGATAGGGATCAGCCCGTCGGCACAGATCGAACAAGTCGTCTTCCTGCCAGGTCTGCGTCGCCGCTGCTGCCACCAATTGCTGCGCCAGAATGTCGAGTGGAGCCGGAGGCACGGCAATGCGATCCAGGACTCCTGTCCGAATAGCTCGTATCAGCGCGGCACATTCCAACAACTCATCGCGGGTCATCGCAAAAATCCGGCCCTTCGGAATCGCCTTGATCCAGTGACCGGCCCGGCCAACCCGTTGCAAGCACGTGGCTATCGCGCGGGGTGAACCGATCTGGCAGACGAGATCCACAGTGCCGATATCAATGCCGAGTTCGAGCGAGGCCGTCGCAACAACAACGCGCGTCTGACCGCTCTTAAGCCGTTCTTCCGCCGACAAGCGAATGTGGCGTGAGAGGCTGCCATGGTGCGCGGCAACCACGTCGGCGCCTAAGTCTCGCAACCGTTCTTCCAGGGAGTGCGACACCCGCTCGGCCAGCCGCCTGGTATTGACGAACACCAGCGTCGACCGATGCTGTCTGACCAACTCGGCCAACCGATCGTAGACATCGGCCCAAATCGCGTTCGTGGCCACCGCGCTTAGCTCATCCTTCGGTACTTCTACCGCCAGATCCATCTCCCGCTTGTGTCCCACATCGATGATCGCCGGCATCGGGCGATCCCCGACCAGAAACCGTGCGACCGTTTCAATCGGCCGTTGCGTAGCCGAGAGCCCGATCCGCTGCGGCTTCGTCAGCGTGAGCGCTTCCAGCCGCTCTAACGAGAGCGCGAGATGCGCCCCGCGTTTGTTCGGCGCGACCGCATGGATTTCATCGACGATGACGGTCCGAACCGTCTGTAGTAACCGGCGGCTCTTCTCTGCCGTCAATAAAATATAGAGTGATTCCGGCGTCGTGACGAGAATATGGGGTGGCCGCTTGAGCATCAGCTGGCGCTCCGCCATCGGGGTATCGCCCGTGCGGACCAATACGCGCAGCTCCGGCATCAAGAGCCCTGCAGACAACGCCGCGGTACCGATTTGAGCCAACGGCTGCTGGAGATTTTTCTGTATGTCGTTACTGAGCGCTTTCAGCGGCGACACGTAGAGCACCTGCGTCTGATCGTCGAGCTCACGCGCGAGGGCTTGCTTGAAAAGATGATCGATGCAGGAGAGAAAGGCGGCAAACGTCTTGCCTGAACCGGTCGGCGCAGCAATGAGAACATTCATCCCCGACTGAATGACCGGCCAGGCCTGTTGCTGGACCTCAGTCGGAGTTCCGACGTTCAAATCAAACCACTCAGCGATCTGAGGATGAAAGCGGGACTGCGACATCGGCGGCATCTTACCATGCGTACGCACGGTGCTCTACTCAACCTCGCCTGATCTACGGATGCATAAAACCCGTGGTTTGTTGACCTATGACGCAAACGAGATAGTATCTCAACTGAGCGATTTTCATACGAATATGAGTTGCCACGGACTTACAGACGAGGTCGATCATGAACACAGCGACGCACGCCACAGCCTCAATCGATTCATCGAAAAAGCGCGGCAACATCATGGCCGTGATCGTCATCATCCTGGCCCTCGGCGTCATCGGAGGAGTCGTCTCCAATATCGGGAACGCCCCTTCGTGTCCTGATGAACTCATCGGCTCATGGACGACGACTGCAACAGGATACGAAGACAAGGTGCTCTTGATCACCAAGAACGGGTTGGCATTCAACGCGGGAGACGGGGCCATTGAGGGACAAGCCATTCGGCAGGTCGAGGCGACCCCAGACGGACTTAGGACCTTGTACACCATCGTCTACGGCACCTCGCGAAGCGATGAACAAGCGTTGTCGTTTCACTATCATTCTCGCGAACACACCATCACCTTCAAGACACAGTCACACCTCGTGTGGACAAGGAACAGGGTGGAATCATGATAGGGCGCTATACGCGGCGGCAACTGTTCGTTCACCCGATTCAGTATTGGTTCGTGGTCACGACGCTGATGTACTTCGCCTGTATGTTGATCGTGCTGTACGGCATCGTCGTCCTTCCGATGGTTGAAACCCTCGATGACCCATCTGTGGGGTGGCAAGAACAGGCTCAGGCAGCAACGCAGTTCCTGGACTTCAATGCGCGGGTCTGGCCCTGGATTGCCGTGACCTTCCTCGGTCTCCTGCTCCATTCCATGTACTTCATGCACCGCATTGCCGGTCCCCTATATCGCTTTAAGACGCTCTTCCACACGATTGGAGCCGGCAATCTCTATCAGCGGGCCAAGCTGCGCGAGCATGATTATCTGCAGAGGGAGGCTGGAGACTTTAACGCCATGCTGGAGCAACTGGAACAGAAAATCGAATCCTTGAACGTGCATTGCACCAACGTCACACAGGCCTACGAGGATGTGGCGCGGCTGATCCAAGGGCGGTCGCCTAGCCCGCTGAACGACGCCCTTCTCACGCTTGAAGAGGAAGTCCGCCAATTCAAGGCTGATCTCAACGAATTCAGGTTGCGGACCCCACAGCCGCCAATGGACTCTTCGGCCACGATGAAGGCCGCATGACCATGGGCCAACCGCAGCGCGCGACGATCACACCGGAACGTACCGCCGATTCTCCATCCAGGGAAACAGCGTCGAGAAACACATCCACCAACACATCTTCCCCCTCTCTCCATCTTGAGACGCCCCCAAGCCAAGTCCGAGCCGAACCTCGGACCGACCACGCACGGCGCCGATGGTGGGCCATCGTTCATCCGTTCCAAATTCGCATGCTCAGCATGATTTTCTCCTATACGCTGATCATCGTGGTGTTGTTGGCCATTCCCATGTTCGGACCGCTGATGCAGGCACTCGACAATCCTGCACTCTCTTGGCAAGAAAAGGCCGTCGTCGGGAACGATCTCCTCAATCTCCACGCCCGATACTGGCCCTGGGCCATCGGCGCCGGCATCGTGCTTGTGATTCACTGCATCCATTCCACGCAAATTATGTTTCGCGTCGCCAGCCCGCTGTATCGTCTCAAGAACCTGTTCCCGCAAATCGCTCAGGGCAACCTCGTAATCAGAACGACGCTTCGGAAAGGGGATTTCCTGGCCCCCGAAGTGGAACTCGTGAATCAGATGACGGCGCAACTCAATGCCAAAATCAGCGCGATCAAGGTGATGCAGGGAACCCTCGCCTTGGATATCGACCGGCTGAAACAGGCCGGCGACACAGCAGGCAATCCCACCATCGAAGAGATCGTGAAGAAGACGGAACAGGACTTGGCAGATCTGAAAGCCTCCCTCGATTCATTCAAGACACACAACGGGTAGGCAATCTCACATGGGCAATCCGAGAACAGACCTGTCAGAGAAACAGCTCTCCATGAGGCAACACTCGGCACCGGAGCGCCGTGAGCACAGTGGAGGGTTCACCCTCATTGAACTCATGCTGGCCGTGGCGATCATCGGAATCATGAGCAGCCTGGCGATTCCAAACTACGTGGGATTTCTTGAGAAGGCCCGGATGGCCAAAACCGTGGCTGAAATGAACGGCATTGCCAAGCAAATTCAACTCTACTCGGTGGCCGAGGGACAGTATCCCGATAGCTTAGGGCAGATCGGCCTGGATAACCTGCGAGACCAATGGGGGAACCCCTATCAATATTTACGCATCAACTGTATGACCCAGCTGTCCGGAATGCGCGACAACATCGACCCGTCGCATACTGGCTCTGAGGGGCTTGTCCTTCCCGTCAGCGTTGTTTTTTCTCCCATCACAGCGCACGTATCCCTTGCAGTAAATGTGGGCAATCTTCAGGGTCGGATGTACCTGGTTGCTCAAGGCGGGAATGGGAACGGCGGTGGCGGGAATGGGAACGGCGGATGTGGCAGTGGCCAGCCAAGGAAGGATCACTTCCTGCATCCGATCAATTCGGACTTCGACCTCTACAGCATGGGAAAAGATGGAGACTCGGTCGCGCCACTGACCGCTCAAAAAAGTCGCGATGACATCATTCGTGCTAACGATGGCGGCTACTACGGTGTCGCATCCAATTTCTGACGTGTAGGATTATGACGACCGCCTTTTCCTTTTCGCTCCTCCAGAGTCGCGTCGCACGCCGCATGTTGGGGCTGTTCGTCCTCTGCGCCCTGGTTCCGACAACGATTCTTGGATGGGTCTCGTACTACCAAGTCACAGATCAGCTGCTCCTTCAAACCTCAGACCGTCTCAAGCAGCAGAGTAAGGCGCAGGGGATGGTGCTCTACGACCACCTCCTGACAGTGCAGGCCGATTTCGATCGTATGGCCTCCCAACTGCCATCGGACGGAATCGTCACTGAAGACATGACGATCACGACCTCCATGAAGGAGCTGGGCCGTCGATTTCGCGAAGTCAGACTCCTCTTGTACGGCAGCCCCGATCGACATCGACTGAGCCAAGCTCAACTCAAACACCTTCAGCTGGGTAAGTCGCTGTTACGGCTTCAATCCACGCCAAACCATCCGCCGTACATCGTCCTCACCCGCGCCGTCAATCCGGATCGGTGGGAGGCGGGGCTTCTGTCGGCACAGGTCGACGAAACCCAGCTCTGGATGACGCAGGGTAAAGAATCCTTGCCGGCCGATATCGATCTCGTGATTGAGGGTCAAGAGCGGCAGGCCCTCTACTCTACATTCCCACACCCGGTGGACCTCCCGGATTTCCATCGGCAGGACCTTGCGACCCCTATGGCTGAGGCATTTGTCTGGCAGGCGGGCAACCAGGAGTACATGGCGGGAACCTGGACCATTCCGCTTCGGTTTACTTTTCTTGCGGCCCCCTGGATCGTCTCCCTGAGTCAATCCAAAGAGTCTGCGCTAGCCCCGGTCGATCAATTTCGTCACATCTTCTTCCTGGTCATCGCCTCGGCCTTGAGCGCCGTGGTGCTGCTCAGCCTCTCTCAAATCCGTCGAAATCTCCAGCCAGTGACCCTCTTGCAGGAAGGCACCGCCCGCCTCGCCGGTGGAGACTTTACCACTCGCGTCAACGTCAACAGCCATGACGAATTCGAAGACCTGGCGGCCTCCTTCAACAGCATGACCGGCCAACTCAGCCAACAGTTTCACATGTTGGAAACCCTCTCGGCCATCAGTCAATCCATTCTCTCCAGCCATGACCCGATCGCGATGGTGAAGATCGTGCATTCCCGAATATCCGAAACGATCACCTGTGACGCTATCGGTATGACTCTGATGGACTCGGACCAACATGGGCCTGCCACGATGTCCGTGAGACAGCTGAACCCCCAGGCCGAGAATGAGATTACGGAATATGCCTGTCAGTTCTCGCTGGACGATCTTGCCGTCCTCGCGACCCACCCCAACCATCTCATGGTGTCGTCATCGTCCCTGCCCGGCTACCTTGCGCCGATGGCTCAACCGGAGCTTCTCTTCTTTGTCGTCTTTCCGATCGTCGTCAACAATCGCATCAGCGGCACGTTGGTGCTCGCGTACCACCAGGGGAAGAAACCGTCCACTGACGACGTCACTCATGCCCGCCGGCTGGCCGATCAAGTGGCCGTCGCCCTGACGAACAGCCGTGCCATCGAATCACGCTTACGTGCCCAGTTGGAGTTGGTCGGAGCGGTCGATGAGAAACACCAGGCTGAAGAACGGGCAACGGTGCTCCAAGCCGTCAACCAGTTGCTGCAGACAAAGGAAGAACGGCTGCGGCTCCAGCAGAGTGCCACGCTCACGCTCGTGAAAGACCGCACGATCTACGAAGGCTCACTTGCAGAAACCGCCCAGCAGGTCACCGCCACCGCCACCCAGGCCTTCACCGTGGAGCGAGCCACGGTGTGGATCCTTGACGCCACATCCCACACCCTCTACTGCCTCGATAGCTATGAGCGATCCGGAGATCGTCACACCCAGGAAGCCACACTGTCCCTGACAGACCTCCCGACCTATTTCGAGGCTCTTGGGCGCGAAGACGTGATCGCCGCAGCTCAAGCGCAACAAGAGTCGAACTTTCAGGAGTTGGTCGCAAATGTCCTCACGCCGCGATGCGTGACTTCACGGCTGGACGCCCCCATCCGCACCAAGGGAGGATTGGCCGGCGTGGTGTCGATCGAGCATGTCGGTCCTTCCAGGGAATGGGCGCCTGATGAACTACAGTTTGCCCGGGCGCTGGCTAACTTCATGGCGCTGGTCCTGGAAGCGGCTCGCCGCCGTGAGTCCGAGGACGCGCTCGCCCTTGCCAAAACGGCGGCAGAAGATGCCACCAAAGCCAAGGCGGAGTTTCTCGCCAATATGAGTCACGAGATCCGTACGCCGATGAACGGAGTGATCGGCATGACCGACATCCTCGCGCGTACGCTTCTCTCCGAAACACAACGCCACTATGTGGAGACGATCCGCCACTCCGGCGACACCTTGCTCACCCTCATCAATGACATTCTCGACTTTTCAAAAATCGAGGCCGGTAAACTGGACATCCATGCAACCGTGATCGACCTCAGAGACCTGGTCGAAAACACTGCGGAACAGTTGGCCGAGCGAGCCCAACGGAAAGGTCTGCAGCTGCTGGTGGAATATGAGCCGTCTGCTCCAACCGCTGTCATCGGCGATCCCATTCGTATCCGTCAGATCCTGACAAATTTGCTCAGCAATGCCATCAAATTCACCCAGCAGGGCGACGTGAGAGTACAGGTCACCGTCGATCCACAGCAGTCCAGAGAAGCCGGCTCTGCCATCGTCAAACTCGCCGTCACTGACACAGGTGCGGGAATCAGCCCCGAAGGACAGGCAAGACTCTTTCAATCGTTTTCCCAAGTGGATGGGTCCTCGACAAGAGTCCATGGGGGAACAGGGCTTGGACTCAGCATTTGTAAGCAACTCAGCGAATTGATGGGCGGCGCCATCGGCGTGCAGAGCGTCACCGGACAGGGAAGCACGTTCTGGGTCAGCCTCCCATTATCTCTACCTACGCACGCTGGTCCTGACGAGCTGAGCACGCAGCACCCTGCGCTCGCAGGCCTCCGTATTTGCGCTGCCGTAACTCACCCCCCCACTCAGCAACTACTCGCCCGTTATCTCTCGACCTGGGGCATTACACTCAGAATGGCCACCGCAGAGGCGGAATTTCTTGAGCACGTCATGACCGAACTGGCCACGGAGGGCGGCCGGGTGATTGCGCTCATCGATGAAACCTTCACAGATACGACCGATATTCAATTGATGCAGGCCCTGAAGTCCGATTCCACTCTCGCGGATGTCGGCATGCTTCGACTCGTGTCCTTTATTCGCCGGGCCGACGTCGAGCAGGATCCGGTGTTCGGTCGGGTTCCCTTCGTCACAAAACCACTCTGCTACACGGCGCTTCATCACGCGCTCATCAATCTCCACGACAATACACCGGACGCTTCGCTGCAACCGGACCCGACGTCTTCCTCGGCTTCTCAATTCACCGGCCATGTGTTACTGGGCGAAGACAACCCCGTCAACCAAGAGATCGCCCTGCTCATGCTCCAGAGTCTTGGCTGCTCCGTCACCGTAGCTCAGAACGGTCGAGAAGTGGTCGATTACGCACAGAAGACTCGCTACGACATCATCGTGACGGATTGCCAGATGCCCGAAATGGATGGCTTCGAAGCCACCAGACTGATACGAGAATGGGAACGCGTGACCGACACCGGAGGTTCTCGACCATCCACTCCCATCATTGCACTCACCGCTCATGCCACACAGGGAGATCGCGAACACTGCCTGGCCGCAGGTATGAACGACTATCTCGCAAAGCCCTTCACCATGGAGCAACTACAGAATATGCTTGCCTCGTGGCTGCCGCCCAGCCCAACTGCCCCGAGCCCTGACCAGACCGATTCGAAGCACGCCGCTGGTCCTCTGAAGACAGACGTCGAAAAAGAGACTCCCGCCTCCGTCGATCGTAAGGCCTGGAATTCGATCACGACACTGCAACGGCCCGGCAAGCCGGACATTCTGGCAAAAATTTTGTCGCTCTACCTGGCCGACTCGCAACAACTCGTCGACAAGCTGCGCCAGGGGATGGCCGCCGGAGAAGCCCAGCTCGTCAACGAAGCCGCGCACAGCCTGAAATCACGAAGCTCCGTGCTCGGGGCTGTCGCCCTCTCAGACCTGTGTCGACAATTTGAGGAGATGGGCCGCCGCGGCTCACTCGCAGACGCCGAACCCTTGCTCGATCCACTCGAAAGCGCGTTTGCCGACGCCTGTCACGTGTTTCAAACCGAGCTTGAGAAAAGAGCAGCCTAATGATGCACAATGCTGATCCGAACACTCCTCTGGCACTGATCGTCGATGACGATCCGACCTTCCGCACCTTGTCGCGCATGAGCCTGGAACAGGAGGAACTGCGCTTGGAGGAAGTGGCTTCCGGCCAGGCGGCCGTTGAGTTTGCGACCACCTGCATGCCTGACATCGTGATCCTCGACGTGCAAATGCTTGGGATGGACGGCTTCACCACATGCCAACGCCTTCGTCAATTGCCTGGGGGGGATTTTGTGCCCATTCTGATGATGACGGGGCTGGACGATGTTGAATCGATTGCCAAGGCCTATGACATGGGCGCGACCGATTTCATTATTAAGCCGTGCCATGGACTCATCCTCAGCCAGCGGGTCCGATACATGCTTCGCGCCAGCCGGACACTCAACGCCCTTCGTATCAGTGCATCCAGCCTCGCCCAGGCCCAGCGGATCGCCCAGCTCGGGGGATGGGAATGGGACTTTATTCACGATCGCCTGGAGGTCTCGGATGCGGTCTGCCACATCCTCGGAATTCTTCCGGCCTCATTCAATCACACGCAATCTGCCTATCTTGGCTGTGTACACGAAGGAGATCGGGATCTCGTTGCCAAAGCCATGCGTGAGGCCGTGCCTGACGGCACAGGATTCGGTCTGGACCACCGTGTCATACACACCAACGGGACCGAACATATCGTCCATTTCCAAGGTGAAGTCCTCACCGATGACGTCGGCCAGCCGCAACGGATGTTGGGCACCGTGCAAGATGTAACGGATGAACGCGCAACCGATGCGAAAATCTATTTTTTGGCCAACTATGACAGCCTGACCCATCTCCCGAATCGAAACTTATTCCTTCACCGCACGGCCCAGGCGATCTCCTGCGGCATGGGAACGAATGTCATCGGAGCCCTGTTGGTGCTCACCCTCGACCGCTATCAACGCATCAACGATCTGTACGGGCCACGGAGTGGAGCCCAGGTTCTGAGGGAGGTCACTGCGCGTCTCCAGCCTGTCCTCTCAACCGGCATGACCGTCGCGCAGGCTGCCGGGGCAGAGACCACAATGCTTGCACGCCTCGGCGAGGACCAGTTTGCGGCACTGTTGACTAACCTATCCACGGCTGAAGACTCCGCAAAAGTCGCGCAATGTCTCCTGACATCACTCGAAGCCCCCTTTCAAGTCGGCAATGCCACGATCACGCTCACGGCCAGTATCGGGATCGCTATCCCTGGAACGGACGGCACAGAAGCCGACCTCCTCTTGCATCATGCCGTCACCGCCCTTCAAGCAGCCCAACGTCAAGACCACAATAGTTACCAGTACTACTCTCATTCCATGAATGTCTCGATTGCCGCCAGAGTCAGCCTGGAGCAGGACCTACGCGCCGCCATGACCGCAAATCAGTTCGTTCTCTACTTCCAACCCCAGGTGGACATCCTCTCGGAGGCGATCATCGGGGTCGAAGCCCTCATCCGATGGCAGCACCCGACTCGCGGCCTGGTCTCTCCGGCCGAGTTCATCCCGGTCGCAGAAGAAGAAGACCTGATTATCCAACTGAGTGAATGGGTGATCAAACAGGCCTCTCAACAACAGAAGACCTGGCGGAACAGCGGATTGCCGCCCTTTCCCATTTCAATCAATCTCTCGAGTCTGCATTTCAGGCAGCGCAATCTCATCAAGCAAATCAGGTCGATCGTTCATGAGAACGGCGGGGACCCACACTACATTGAGTTGGAGCTGACGGAAGGGATGTTGATGGCTGATGCGTCAACGACAGTGGCAACCCTCAAGCAATTGAAGGAATTGGGGTTCCGCTTGGCGATCGACGACTTCGGCACGGGATACTCATCGCTTGCTTATCTCCAGAAGTTTCCTATCGATACGCTCAAGATCGATCGGGCGTTCGTCAAAGACATCAATCTGGGCAAGGCCGATTCCCCAATCATGCGAGCGATCATCGGAATGGGCCGGGCCCTGAAGCTTCACGTCGTCGCGGAAGGAGTCGAAACCCGTGATCAACTCTCATTCCTTCGCGTGCAAGGCTGCGCCGCGTATCAAGGCTTTCTGTTCAGCAAGCCGGTCCCGCCACAGCAATTGCTGCCACTGCTTCGGAGCCATCTGCGCCAACCGATACCCAAATCGGCCTAACGCATTGCCGATCGCCCGTCCAGCTGAGCCACACTATTGATGACGGTTCGTCGTCCCCGGCGCAGCATCCAGAACATCAGCCTTTGATTGAATACCCGTCCAAGCCTGAACCTGGACATCGGTGGGAATCCCGACTGAGAGCGTGAACCATTCGGCGATGAGAGGGTGAAATCGAGAGAGAGACATGGCGCGTGATCGGACCGCGCCACCAGAGGAAGCTCTATGAGCTAGGGTAACGCTCGGATGTAGATATCCGACGGGGCCACTCCTCCTGCGAGTAGATTGCTCGCCTGCGAAGTGAAGGCGATAAATGCGCCGTTTCCGCTGATAGATGGAGCCTCGCTAGACGCATTCCCCTCTACCAGAGATACCGTATTATCTCTGGAAACAAGACTCGTCGTGGGTCCGTTCCTATCATGCCGATAGATCTGTTGACCGCTCACACCAGTCTCCAAATTGGTCGCGAGCGATGTAAAGGCCACATACCGCCCATCGCTGCTGATAGACGGGGCGCTGCTGTTTTGGTTCCCAGCATTGGGCGTCCCACTATTATCTCGTGAAATGAGGCTATTGGTGCCATTCGCTCCTGTATTCCGATCGTGGACATACACTTGCTGGCCACTGAACCCCGTCACGATATTGGTGGCCCCCGAGACAAACGCCACGAAACGGCCGTCACCGCTGATCGACGGGGTACTGCTGTTGCCATTCCCCGCTGTTGGGACACTGTCTTTGGAAACCAGGCTGGTGGTTCCATTCGCACCAGTGAGACGATCATGGAGATAGATCTGCTGGTTACCGCCAGCTGCGCCAAGGTTCGTGGACAACGAAGCAAACGCCACGAACTGGCCGGTGGCACTGATGGCCGGTGTGGCACTCACACCGTTGCCAGGCACTGGAGTTACATTATTATCTTTCGAAATGAGCGTGGTCTGATCAGTCTGGCGATCGTGGACATAGATCTGGGTTCCGCTGACGCCGAACACCAAGTTCGTGGAGGCTGAGGCGAAGGCCACATACCGGCCATCAGCGCTGATCGCCGGCGCATTACTGGTCCCATCTCCGATGGTACCGGCGCTGCTCTTCGAGACCACGGTGGTATGACCAGTCTGGCGATCCCGAACATAAATCTGTTGACCGCTCACACTCGCCACGAGATTCGAAGACAATGAGACAAACGCCACAAGCCGACCATCGCTGCTTATAGAGGGATCGCTACTGGTACCTCCGCCTTCGTTGATGACACTGGCGTCACTATCGCGGGATACCACCTCAATCTGATTCGTCTGGCGATTGTGCACGTAGATCTGTGAGCCGCTGACGCCTGGCACAAAATTCGTCGATTGTGAGATGAAGGCCACAAGACTTCCGTCGCTGTTCATGGAAGGAGTCGAGCTGGCGCCACTTCCTGCCGCACCGCTGCCGGTGACCGATGCACGATCCGTCCTTGGATGGACGGCAAACAGCACTGAGCCGGTCGCAGTCTTCCCTGTGTTATCCGTCACCGTGAATACGGCAGTCGGGGTTTCCACTGTCGTCGGGATACCGCTCACGACTCCCGTGCCTGGGTTGAGGGACAAGCCGGCCGGTAAGACTCCGCCGAATAGCGTCCAGGTGAACGGGGCTGTTCCTCCTGTGACCGCGAGGGTCGCCGTATAGGCGTTCCCGACCACACCGAAATCAGCTGCCGTCGTCGACACCGCAAAGTCTGAGGCACTACCGCCACCGCTGCTTCCCCCACCACCCGAGCAACCTACGAGTCCACATACGAGGGCAATAATCGACAAGAGAGGCGCAAGAGATTTCATACAGGCATTCTCTTATGGGTTCCTCTTTGAGGCAACAACTATGTTATTTTACGCGACGCGGTAACAGTGGCCGACCTTTACGGATGGAGATATTGAGTGACGCGACACATACCATCACCCCTGGTCGTGCTGGGATTCGGCTACACGGGCCGTGTCGTGCACAGCATCGGAGCCTCACAGGGAAAAGCTGTCCACGTCACCAGCAGGAGTCCCCTCAATAATCTCTCAGGTATTCCTTCGGAACAATGTCTACGGTTTGATTTGGAGCAGCCCTCGACCTGGCTGAACATTCCTGCGGGCGCCGATCTCATCTGGTGTTTTCCCGCCGCACCACTCGAACCGGTCCTGGCTTTCGCACGCTCGCTCGATACGACGGTTCGACGCATTGTTATCCTAGGAAGTACCTCAGCGTACGATACCTCGCGTGAATCGACTGAATACCCTCCCCTCTGGATTGACGAATCAGCTCCGATCGACCGCACCAAGCCGCGCGTGCAGGGCGAGGAATATCTTCGCCAACATCATGGTGCCATCGTCCTCCGCGTAGCAGGCATCTATGGCCCGGGTCGGAACCCGCTAGATTGGATCAGGCACGGCCGCGTGAGTCCGTCACGCAAGTATGTGAATCTTATTCACGTGGAAGATTTGGCAGCCATCTGTCTGGCCGCAATTGAGAAGGGGAAGCCTGGCGAAGCCTACAACGTCAGCGATGGTGCACCGCACACCTGGGATGAAATCTGTGCAACTGCGCAGCAGCGATGGGGTGTAACAGCGACAGCAGCCAAAGAAGACCACTTCACAGGAAAACGAATCAGCAACGCCAAACTTCGAGCAGAACTCAGCTACACTTTTAAGCACCCAGACTTATACGAAGCTCTCGCGTTGATCGAATCAGCACGCTAGACCTCGTTTTCTCTTTGCGGACGGTCAAACTGGCTTTCCAACTAGGCCGCAGGCGAGCTACAACCGGAGGCGTACCCTTTGGGTACGTTGAGGATTGTGGCGAGCTGAGAACGACGTTGGAAGCCAGTTTCACCGTCCGATTACCGGAGGAGGGCCATTACGGCGAGACACACCAGCAAATTATTGATCGCATGGGCGAGAATACCTGGCCAGAGACTTCCGGTTTTTTCGTAGATCCATGCCCAGAGCACTCCACTCCAACACACACTCAATAATCCTATGACTCCATAACCATGCGCAATCCCAAAGATGCCGGCGCTGATCAACGCGGCCGGCAGAAAGCGGAATTTACGGCGGAGAATCGCGAACAGCAATCCACGAAACGCGAGTTCCTCGAACAGCGGCGCGAAGATCACGTATTCGAGCAAGCTGACAGCTGTCAAAGACGGAGAAGCCCAGACGAGATTGGCATCGAACCACTCGACCCAATGGCTTGTCAGATGAAACGGCGCCGCCAGCCGATCCATCACCCACCCTCCCCACAAGCCGGCAGCCACCACCGCCAGGACCGCAGCCGCTAAACGACCGGCATTGGCCCAGCCGATCTCCAACCCAAAACCACGATAGAACGTCATCCCGGAGGGCCGGAACAGATGATGGTACGCCAAAATGAGCAGCGGCACATTCGTCAGCGGAATGACCAGTGCCCGGAGCAAGGCATTGTCTGGCGGCACATAGAGCAGAAACAGCGCCGTGAGCATGGCGCCAATCGCACCGCCGCGCAACAATACCGCCGCACCAATGCCGCCTGGCCATGGCGGCGGCACACCCGGCTCATGCAGCCGGACGAAACTGGATGCCTCATTCCGTCTCAGCCACAGCAGCACGCACACCACCGTCCCGACAATCATCGCGCCGAGCTCAACAAGCGTCAGCCCATGTGAACGGGCAAACTGGCGGTCGATGCGCATAGCGGCTTGTTCTTGAATGCTGGCTACGAGCGCGGCATCGTTGGCACGGCGCGCGAGACGTTCAGCCAGTCGATCGTAAAACCACCCGGACGGGAGGACCTCTGCCGCTGCGGCTTGCCGGAGAACATATCTGTCCGCGTCATGCACCGGTCCTTCGCTATAAGCAGCCGTCACCAGATCGGCAAACTGTGGATACGGGTCTCCTGCTTTTACCCACTCATGCGCTGAGAGGAGGGCCTGCGACACATGACCGGCCTCCGCTTGGAGAATGGCCAATTGAAGATCGACGGACGGGTCTTCGGAAGATTCTGCCAGTTCTCGATACCACTCAATTTCTTGCGCCCGTTCAGCCTCGTCGTGACCGGAGGCCCAGGCCAAGAGCTGCTGCTCCCATTGAGGTGCGCGCCTGAGCCCTTCCTCCACATCCCTCGTCCGACTGACCATCAAACTCAGCGCTTGCTCAGGTGACTCGATCCGATCCAGCTTCGATGCCGAAGTCGATAACCCGACCATCGACCCCAGCGCCACGGTAAGAAAAACCGCAGCCAACAGCGTCATCATGGGCGAGAACCGCCCGAAATAGACCCCGACCGGCGGCGGCGCATCTGTAGATCGCCACCAGGACTTGGGTTGTTGCGGTTCGTTGAGAGGCACGGTCGCTGACTCGATCATCGTTGGAACTATAACATGCTATTTTTCTCTCTCGACATCCCCCGGAATGGCTAGGCGTCGAAGAATCCTGTTGCGAATACCCGTGGCCGATCATGACTGAACTCCGCTATACTCTGGTCTGTCTGGTCTATCTGGTTGATTTGGTTTATTTAGTTAGTTTCGCTTAACCCAAAAACCAAACAAACCAGATAGACCAAATGAACAAGTCCGGCTGGCGGGCTTTTTCAGCATCCTGTTAGATTTGGAGTGATATGCCGTTTCAGAATTTTATTCCCCCACGCCGTCTACTCCTTGGCCCAGGGCCAAGCATGGTGCATCCGCGAGTCCTACGTGCGCTCTCGACCCCTCTGCTTGGGCATCTAGACCCAGTCTTTCTTGCGCTCATGGATGATATCCAAACCCTACTACGGGTTGTTTTTCAGACCAAGAACCGCTTCACCATTGCTGTGTCCGGCACCGGCTCAGCCGGTATGGAAGCGTCGGTCGTGAATATCGTTGAACCGGGCGATACCGTGATTGTCGGAGTGAATGGCGTATTCGGCACACGCCTCGCCAGTATGGTGGAGCGATGCGGCGGCAAAGCCATTCGCGTGGAAGCTCCTTGGGGACAGATCATAGAACCAGACGCGATAGACACAGCATTACGCCGATCCGGACCAGTCAAAGCGGTGGCCATCGTCCACGCCGAAACCTCAACCGGCGTCTGGCAGCCGCTTGAGCCGATCGCCCACCTGTGTCGTACCCATGACACGCTCTTCATCGTCGATGCCGTCACGTCGATGGGAGGCGCACCGCTTGAGATCGATCGTTGGGGTATCGATGTCTGCTATAGCGCCACGCAGAAATGTTTGAGCTGCCCACCCGGATTGTCACCCTTCACGCTCAGCGACCGCGCCTTCGCGGCCATCAAGGCCCGGCGAAACCCCTGTCAGAGTTGGTATCTAGACATGGCCTTGATTGCCGACTACTGGGCCGACGATAACAGGGCCTATCACCACACGGCACCGATCTCCATGCTCTATGGCCTGCGGGAAGCGTTGCGGCTCGTCGAAGAAGAGGGATTGCCTGCCCGCTTCGCTCGCCATCAACTCAATAGCGACGCCTTGATCGCGGGTTTGACCGGACTCGGATTTCCACCACTTCCCCCGGCAGGGCAGCGGCTCCCGATGTTGACCTGTGTCACAGTCCCTGTTTCTATTCCCGAAGCTGAGATACGAGCGAATCTGCTCTCAACCTATGGCATAGAAATCGGCGGTGGGCTCGGGCCACTCAAGGGGAAAGTCTGGCGGATCGGATTGATGGGTGAATCGTCGACCGAAGCTCATGTCTTGACCCTGCTCAATGCGCTGGAAGAACTGTTAATCCGCGGCGGTTGGCTCTCCACTCCCGGGGTTGGACTCCAAGCTGCCGCACAAGTCTATAGCCGGAGAAATTCCTGACGGTGAGGAATATTGATCGCATGAAGAAGAGACCATCACTCTGGATGTTCGCCGCCGGGACCTTTGCCGTTATCGCCATACTCGCATACTTATTTTTCGCGCTGACGCTGGCCGATCATATGGAGCCGGCTCCCGTTCCATCAGACAAACCCGCGCCGATAAAGTCAGCGCTGTGATGGGCTGTACGATAACCCTTTCCTTGGATAGACCATGACGAAGTCCGTTGCCATTCGCTCAGTGCGCGTCATCGACGGAACCGGTCGAACAATCGAACGGGCCACGGTTGTCATCCGTGGCGCCACAATTGCCGCTGTCGGATCGGATCGAGACCTCTCCATCCCGCGTGGAGCCACCAAGATCGATGGCCGGGGCCTCACGCTATTACCAGGCCTGATCGACTGTCACGTGCATCTCTGCCTCGGCGCTGAACCGGATGTCGTCGAGGCAATCGCCAAAGAAACGTCCGCGCTGACCTTGCTGAAAGCTGGCCAAGCCGCACGAGCAACCCTGGAGGCAGGCTTTACCACTGTGCGCGACGTGGGGTCGCGAGACCACGCCATCTTTACACTGCAACAGGCTATCGACACAGGACTCGTTCCTGGCCCTCGCATTGTCGGAGCAGGCCTGGCGATTTGCATGATCGGCGGCCACGCCAGATTTATCGGCCAAGAGGTGGAAGGAGCAGAGCAAGTCCGTTCGGCCGTGCGCGCACAAATCGCCGCCGGGGCCGGCGTTATTAAAGTCATTGCGTCGGGCGGGGTCCTGACGCCAGGCACCTCACCGGATCAGGCACAAATGACTGTGGAGGAACTTCAGGCTGCCGTGGACGAAGCACAACGAGCCGGGCGAAAAGTCGCCGCCCATGCCCATGGGTCATCGGGAATGAAGAATGCCGTCCGCGCTGGAGTCCATTCGATCGAACATGCCACGCTCATGGATGAAGAAGCCGCAGCCATGATGAAACAGCAGGGCGTCTTCATGGTGCCGACACTCTCTGCGCTGGCCACTACTGCCGCTTGCCGATTCGGATGCGGCATTCCAGAAAGCGCCTTGGACAAAGCGAAATCCATGACGAAGCGCCATCACGTGAGTTTTAAGAACGCCCTACGGGACGGTATCCAGATTGCGATGGGGACGGACGCCGGAACGCCCTTCAACTTCCACGGCGAGAATGCTCAGGAACTTGAACGGATGGTCGCCCTCGGAATGAGCCCGATGCAAGCAATTCTCGCCTCGACCTCCGCAGCCGCACGCTTGATCGGGATTCAGGATCAGGTGGGAACAATCGAAAAGGGGAAATCAGCAGACCTCCTCTTGTTCAAAGGCAATCCACTTCGCAGTATCGACCTACTTCGTGACCACAGCAGGATTATTGGAGTGATGCAAGCAGGCAAGTTTGTCGCAGGCCCGCTTTCAAGGACGTGAAACGTTACCTCTATTCATCGGTACTGAACCCGCATTATTCATGAGCGCTTCTGCTGCAATCGCCGATCCGCTGTTGCGACGAGCCTTCGGCCTGCGGGCTCGCCCCTCGAACCCTCAACGTACTGCACGAGTATGCCTCGGGTCCTCACGGCTCCGCGCGCAGGTCTCACGACGCGGCTCAGCGATTTCGCCACGAACCGTCATGAATAATGCGGGTTAATCGGACTGACAAGGTCAGATGAATTCGGGCTTCGAAGGCTCGCTCCCGGCCAGAAGTGGTCGTATGACTTTCAAAATTCATGATCTGAAAGCTATCATTCACTGTTGCACAAAGGGTAAGTTGTGACACCTGCCGGTATCACGTGCAAATCCCCGCATTTTCTTTATTGACATGCGACACATGGCGCGTTACGGTTTCCTATGATTAAAAGTTTCCGCCACAAGGGGCTACAGCGGCTGTTCGACAATAACGACCCGCGCGGCGTGAATTCGGAGCATGTCACAAAGCTACGCAATATTTTAGCGACGTTACATGCTGCACCGACCATTGATCATATGAACCTGCCAAGTTTTCGGTTGCATCCCCTGAAAGGCACGTTCAAGGGATTGTGGGCCGTGACGGTACGGGCAAACTGGCGCATTGTCTTCCGCTTCGAAGACGGTGCGAAGGATGTTGATTATCTCGACTATCACTAAAGGGAGACTGAACCATGACGATGAAAAATCCCCCACACCCTGGCCGCGTCATCTTGCAGGAATGCATCGAGCCGTTAGGCTTGAGCATTACCGATGCCGCCGCCGCCCTTGGCGTGACGCGCAATACGTTGTCCGAACTGGTAAACGGCAAGCGCGGCATTTCGCCGGAAATGGCTGTGCGTATCGCTAAGGTCTTTGGCGGTACGGAAGATGGATGGCTTGTGCAACAGGCCCAATACGAACTCGGCCAAGTCCGGCGCGATCACATCAAACTGAAACGCCTACAAATAGCGTGACGCCGCCGTGTTTCGCAAATGGTCCATTGTGCAACGTCCAGCACTGACCTAGGCCAGGATCTTTGCATCTGCCCCTCCCCTTGCCCCATGCCTGCGTTTCCCTTGTGACCCAGCTACGGACGAGGCGAAGGCACTCTAGCCGCCGCTTGCCGGCTCGGATGCGGCATTCCAGAAAGCGCCCTGGACAAAGCCAAATCCATGACGAAGCGCCATCAAGCGAGCTTCAAGAACGCCTTGCGAGACGGCATCCAGATTGCGATGGGGACGGACGCAGGAACGCCCTTTTAACTTTCACGGCGAGAATGCCCAGGAGCTTGAACGGATGGTCGCTTTCGGAATGAGCCCAATGCAGGCGATCCTTGCCTCGACTTCTGCTGCTGCACAGTTGATCGGAATCCAGGACCAGGTAGCACGATCGAGAAGGGGAAACTGGCGGATCTCGTTTTGTTCAAGGGCAACCCGCTTCGCCACATCGACCATCTGCGCGACCGAGACCGGATTGTCGGAGTGATGCAGGCCGGCAAGTTTGTCACAGGGCCTCTTTCAAGGACGTGAAACGTTACATGTATTCATCGGCACTTCATCGGACAGACAAGATCAGATGAATTCGGGCCTCGACGGACCGCTCCCGGCCAGAAGTGGTCGCACGACTTTCAAAATTCATGATCTGAAAGCTATCCTTCACTGTTGCACACTGGTCGATTTTCAGACACAAGGACTACATTCCCCAAGATGGCCGCTTTGGTCGCGTCAGCAGACTGACACGGCCAAAGCGGCCATCTTAGTCGGCGCCGCGCTCAATTTCATATTGACAAGTGTTGCCTTACAGGCTACAGTCTGCCGGTGAAGATACGGAGCTTTACCCACAAGGGTCTTAACCGGCTCTATGAGGACGGCAACGCGAAAGGCGTGCCTCCCGATACCGTGGACAAATTGCGGAAGATGTTCGCCTACCTCGAAAACATCGAAGACCCGGAGGAATTGCGGGCGCTATCAGCTTGGAAGGTACACACGTTGACTGGCGATCGTAAAGGCACATGGAGCCTAAGCGTGACCCGCAACCGGCGTTTGACTTTCCGCATTGACGCCGCCGAAGGCGAATTCTTCGACGTGAATTTGGAAGACTACCACTAACGCACAGGAGTACAGGCTATGCCGATGAAGAACCCACCCCATCCCGGCGATTTTATTCGCACGGAGATCATCGAACCGACTCAATTGTCTGTCACGGCGGCAGCCGCCGCGCTTCAGGTGTCCCGCGTGACTCTATCCAGCCTGTTGAACGGTAAAGCCGACCTGTCCGGCGATATGGCGCTTCGCATTGAAAAGGCTTTCGGCGTGAAGATGGATACCCTTATGCGGATGCAATCAGCCTACGACATTGCCGAGACCCGCAAACGCGCGAAGGGAATCCGCGTCAAGCGCGTGCAGCGCGCCGCCATAAACCTGCACCCGTAATGCCGCCATGCCCTCCGTCATCAAAGTCATTGCATCGGGCGGCGTCCTCACGCCCGGCACCTCGCCGGATCAGGCACAAATGACTGTAGAGGAACTCCAGGCTGCCGTGGACGAAGCGCAACGAGCTACTCCGTGATCGCAGCAGGATTATGGGCGTGATGCAAAGCGGACGGTTTGTCGCGGGGCCGCTTTCAAGGACGTGAAACATGACATGTATTCATCGGTACTTAACCCGCATTATTCATGAGCGCTTCTGCTGCAATTGCCGATCCGCTGTTGCGACGAGCCTTCGGCCTGAGGGCTCGCCTCTCGAACCCTCATCGTACTGCACGAGTATGCCTCGGGTCCTCACGGTTCCGCGCGCAGGTCTCACGACGCGGCTCAGCGATTTCGCCACGAACCTTCATGAATAATGCGGGTGAATCGGACAGACAAGGTCAGATGAATTCGGGCCTCGAAGGACCGCTCCCGGCCAAGTGCGAAAGTTCGGCATGGAGATCGTACCGCCATAAAGCGGTCCTCAGCCCTATCGCTTTAACGTGGAGGTCACCGGCGCTACGCGGTTTTATTGCGCAGCGTCCGGTGGGACGCAGTGTTAGCCGTCAGGTGCGTCATCGTATGCCTCGGTAGAGCCGACGGACTACTTCTTCTTCACCGAGGTCCCAGTCAGCGGCGACTCTGTCGGCGAGACTCGGGCAGTATTCGTAGACCTGCTCCTTTGTTACACCGAACCAGACTGGTAACAAAAAATCCTCTTTCTCAATGAGTTCCCGCGTGAAGATTGAGTTGAATTCGACTCGCGTCCATCCGGCGTTTGCGAAGAACTGCGGGGAGAGGACGAGAACGCACTTCTTGCACTCCTTCAGCCCTTTTTCGATGGACTCTCTAAGCCTGTCACCAACTTTTAGAGAGAACTCGTCGTACCAGACGGGACACAGGAGTTTTGAGAGACCTATCGCGATCGGGCGGGCGACTTGTGCTTTGTCACGAGAATCGTGGCAGATGAACGCGAGTGGTTTTTCCAATCTCGATCGCTCCAAGGCGTAACTTTGAGTACGCAGACCTATTGACAAACCGTTAGCCAGTGCCTGCTTCCGAAGGTTTTCAAAATCGTCCGAGGGGATTTCAGCCTCGGAGTAAAAGTACACTCGTCCGGTAAATGCCAGCTCTGCGCAGTGAACAGGTCTTTCACCGACGAACCCAGCGTGTACCTCGACCTGCTTTGTGAATTCAAGAATTAGGTCTATCTGCTCCAGAGTGGCTACGAATGCGGCGATAGGCACCGGATGCACCGGGATGAAACATGATATGTATTTCGCGTTACCTGTGAAATCGAGGTGAAGCCGCGCCTGAATTTCCAGTTCAGGAGATTTCTCGAATTGAATCTTCAATGGATGCGCGATGTTCAAAACATGCGTGAAGTCGGTATCGAAATATTCTCGAAGGGACGCCATGGGCAATTAGCCTCTGACAGCTAACGTTCCGCATAACCCGCCTGCGAAGGCGGCGCGAAGCGACGTTCAAGAAGGTCGGCGTTAATGCGGCGGTTAGAGTTCAAGCTATCTTGAACCCGAGTCCTTTGAGCAGCCATCTAGTCGTCTTCTCATCCAATGCCTGGCCTCTACCCTTGAAACCTTGTAGAGGGCCAAATGGTTCAAACCCAGCAATGGCCTTTAGGTCGTTGTTTAAGGCAGTTGCATAGTCCAGAACATCTGTGACTGCTTCTCTGAGATGCGGGTCGGAGACTTTCTTACCGTGAATTACTTTGTCTCGAATTTTCTCGGCACCTTTGATTTTCTCAATCGTTGTCTTCGGCAGTTGTTGCCCGAATACATTTTCAACAAGCACGAGGAAGTCAGCCCTAGAGAGGTAGTGCGTATTTACAGCACCATCTGTCATATCCGGGTTTGCCCTGTGCAGCTTGACCGCACCCGCATATAGAGTTCGATTATGTGCTTTCTCAGTTCGCATAAAGAGGTACGCGAGAGCCACTTCATAGGGAAAGCTTTTGAGAAGCTTTGGCAGCTGATCAAAATACCACTGAACTGGTGCGGGGGCCGCTTCGAAGTGCCAGATCACTGACTTATACGATGCTGGTTTGGCCATGGCGTCTCCTGAACGTTTAGCTTGAGGGGCGCGGAGACAGCAAGCGAAGCTCGCTGGCGGAGCGTCCCTGTTGAAGCGATTGTTGGGCGAATGCCTCGGTCGACATTAACGATTCCATGGGAACAGTGGCCTCAATATGCGCTCGTAGTCTCTGGACAATGCCGTTAAAAGACAGAAGCCAAAAAGCTGTCCGAGGTAAGTCGTAGCGGAGCTACCAGGGAAAGCAACTGCGACAACCAAGAGAGCTAAAAGGCTTATACCGGCACCCCAACCAAATATCGCTGTTACGTACTCCCAGCGCAGCGAAGAGTGAGGCCCGCTTAGAAGATTAGCAACCAGTACAACTATTGCCGGCACGATTTGTGACAAGAAGTCCATGTTGACCGAACGCCTCCGTTGATTACGCCTAACATTGAAGCTCAGCCGCCGCCGAAGGCGGTCGGCTGGAGCGAGGGGTTAGGGCTCTCGCCGCCGTATCTCACCGTCTTTCAGCGCACGTTCGAGCCACCAGTTAAGGACGTACTCGGCAGCCGCCTCAGAAAGCAACGGCTCGGTCTTTCGATCGCCGTGCAACACCCAACATGCCTCTTCCGACGGGAGTACATCAGGAAGAAGCGTCTTCGTCGAAAGTGAACTTCGTTCCTCGTAGTGCCTGATTCCGGGAAACGGGGGATGACCTTGCCAGAGAGAGACTTCCAGCTCCGACTCCGAGAGCGTATTTATGAAGGGACATCTCCAGTTTATCCGCAGTGCCGGACCGTTGCTAAGAAGAACCAGAACGTACTGAATCTGCTTTATCGAGATTCGAAGCGATGGAGCCGAAGCTTGAAGGCTTGGAAGGCGTTGTGCAATATGGCTGGCGATAGATTCGAATGCGGCAGTCGCTTTTTGAACGCCTATCTCTGTTGAAAGATACTGATCTCTGAATTTTGCAAAGTTCACAACTTTCTCAAGTCGACCGGCTCGATGTTCAATGGTCTCCTGTTTCGGGGATCCGCCCAGTCCTTGAAACCTAGCATCAATCACAGACGCCGCGCCTGTGACGCCCCAACGAGAAAGACCAATCCACAACTGGCTTCTAGGGAGCCACTTGGGCACGGACGGTTGTTCATCCAGCGGAATGAAGAGCACGAACTCGTAGCCTTCGTCGTAGGCTCTGTTCCGAATCGCTGTCTCTTCGATCCTTGTCCAAGGTGTTTCTCCCCATCCGTCGCGATAAAGCACGACAACAAGTCGAGACTGTTTTGCGAACACATCGTTAAATGTCTTTTCGCCGTCAGTTCCTGCAAGTTTCTCTTGCTTTCGAGAATACAGAAAGACGCGAAGCCGCCCCTCGAACTGATCGGTAAGCTGGGTCGCAAGTGCTTCATCCTTGGCGACGAATGAGATAGCTAAGTCGTACTGAAACTCGTCGGTAGGCGTGGCTGTCGAGTGCATTTGAGAGAACTCTAACAATGTTTAGGCCGATCCGCATAAGAGCCGGATCTGCCATTTTCTATCCGCGTAACACAACTTCAATGATCGTAAACAATATCCCATCACCGATGGTGGTGCAATGAGTTGCGGCCCAGCGACCATTGATCACGGGTTCTTATGCGGATCGGCGCGAGGCCCCCCCTTGAGAAGGTTCACTCCCTATCCCACGACAAACGCCTGCCAGTCTGCAACGAACAGAGACCGCAACACGCAGGCGCTGAACAGCCACTTTTAAATTTGGTTGATCGCTTCGGGTCGGAAGCGGTCATCGCCTCGGTGACCGGCACGGAAACGGATCCGCAGGGTTATTCGCGGCAGGTGAACACGCGGCAGCAGCTAACAGGCTGCTGAAAAACTCGGTTTATACACAAACCGCCGTTGGAATCTTCCGTCCGATACCAACGCCATCATAGTTGCAGGATGCTCAAAAAGGCCGTCCAGCAAGGCCGCAGCGAGCGAAGAGGCGAGGAGGTACGGTCCGCACTTCGTGGGGCCGTTCGCCCATGCAATAGGTCTTGGCGAACGGAAGAGCCCCTCCAGGACTTCCGATTTCCGGGAAACTCTCGTTGAACCTCTGAGCGACGCGAGAACGCCGCTGGCGGACTTTTTCAGCATACTGCCAGGCTCGCCGCGCAAGCCGTCGGTGCGCCACCGGCGTTCAGTCTTCCACGCCCACGCCTCTCACGATGAGCACCGCATAGTCCTGCTTCGTGCAGCCCGCGACCGGAGGCATTACTCCCCCTGGCGCAACGGGAAATGCAGCCTTCTGCGCGTTGGCCGGCGAGCACGAACCACCAACCGCCGCCGGTGTATAGCGCGCGGAGCGGCAGG